>Ga0164292_10003319_pt1 | contig 13181 bp, 21 predicted proteins | sample GEODES117metaG_FD_111486 | JGI IMG/M metagenome (GOLD analysis project Ga0164292, IMG submission 111486) | Eutrophic lake water microbial communities from Lake Mendota, Wisconsin, USA - GEODES117 metaG | ecosystem: Environmental > Aquatic > Freshwater > Lake | place: USA: Lake Mendota... | reverse complement strand
TTCTTTACTAATAACCTTGCCAATCCTCGCCCCGCCATGCCGCGCCTTGCCGAGCCATGCCCCGCCTTGCCGCGAACAATACTTACTACGACTTATTCACCCGCAGTAAGCAAAACCCTGCCTCGCCAAGCCCTGCCGTGCCTCGCCGCGCCCTGCCCTGCCCTGCCTTGCCTTGCCTCGAACAATACTCACTACGACTTATTCACCCGCAGTAAGCAAAACCTTGCCTCGCCATGCCGCGCCATGCCCTGCCACTATGCCATTTCTATTTCAGTTCTGAACCCACCGTACAGCGGCCTATACGTTCCTAGCCCAATCATGCCGCAGAAGTCAAAACATTGTTTCATTACTTCCCAAGTGAGATCTAAAGTCGATACAAACTCAACATCGAAAAACACTTCCCAAGGAGTATCTAAGCAAGGTCTTTCTTTCGGATTAGGAATAGCAGTTCCGCTTTTATTGAGTCTGGCTACGTGAAATTGCTTCGTGAAATGCTTTTCAAAATCATCTTTTGCGATCTTCTTTCCGTCCTTTAAAATCAGAGGATAAGGTTGCACTATGTTCAGTGAGTTGTTGATACTCATTCCGATTGACTTAGCCTTCTTCCCGAAAAACATCTTTGCGACAGACTTCGTGTTTTCTGCTGACAGTGCCGAGTAAATGTTAATCTGCGGCATCACAGCGAAACCTTCTTTCGACCAGTAGACTTTTTCTATCAGTTCCAATTTCGAGTCGTTCGTCCCCCCGTACCGATCGAACAAGAGAGGTTTGGTACCGATGAATCTGACACTCGCCTTTTTCAAACTTGCTGACATTTTCTATAACCTTTTTCAATAGCGTGTCATCCAACCTAAACCACTCGTTTCCAGCTTCCGCTTGATACTCTCGGTATTGTTGATGAACCCACGACTCCACAAACTCACTACTAAAATCCTTTAACGCAAAGGAAGCAGTGAGCGTTAACTTCCGACCGTTTCCAGTCTGCAATTGAGACATCCTTTTCATTACAGACACATTCGTAATCCCGATTTTATAAAGCCCTGATCCATCAGAAATAATGTAAACCTGATTCATGTCATATATCCTTGTAAAAACATTGCCTTGCCTCGCCTCGCCTGGCCCAGCCACGCCGTGCCGCGCCTGGCCGAGCCATGCCCCGCCTCGACACGCCGAGCCCTGCCGCGAACAATACTTACTACGACTTATTCACCCGCAGTAAGCAAAACCCTGCCTTGCCACGCCACGCCACGCCGAGCCACGCCACGCCGAGCCACGCCAGGCCGAGCCATGCCCCGCCTCGCCATGCCGCGAACAATACTTACTACGACTTATTCACCCGCAACGTGAAACCTCGCCGAACCCTGCCTTGCCGCGACACGCCATACCCCGCCGCGCCAAGCCGAACCTTGCCGCAACTACTTCGCAACCTTGCTGCACAACTCAATCACTTCCAACACTGTGTCATCCTTCACTATGTAGCCAGCTCGTCGCATCAGGCAGACGACCTCGACCGAAAGACGTATTGCCTCCATGTTTTGATTTGTGGTAGTGTTTTGTTCTGTTGTCGTGCTCACTCAATTACCTCGTAAATCTGTACCGTCCTACCTGTTACTTTGCATGCACGAGTCCCGATGACTCGCACTAAACCTAAAGCCTCGCACTCGCTAGCGCGCTTCCGTACCGACTGTGCGTAATGATTGTTTTCAAACTGCTCGACCGCTTCATTCGCCGTGCATGGTCCGTGCTCTCTGACTTGATGCACGAAGACTAGACGCAAGCCTGTGACAACTAGCTTCGTGTCGATCGCTGATTCGCGGCTCGTTGCGGGATCGCAGGAGCGTGCGTAGGCGAATAGAGGGAGATCGGTGTAGCTCATGACGCACGCACCATCTTTCTGTGTATCTTGCGTATCGCTATTCGTGTCCAACCATTCCAATTACCAGAGTCGTCAAACTTCGATTGATCGAGCTGTGCTTCGTACTCACCGCCAGTCATCCTGGCGTCCATCGCAAGCTCCGCCTCTTGAATTGTGGAGTAAGTCGCTACGCTGTCCGACCAACCATGAGGACCGCCAACTCGAATCTTTCGAACGCGAAACGGATGAGTCCGTGGGTTCCACTTGCTCTTTTTTTCCATGTGCTGTCCTTTACCAATCCTGGCAATCTAGAAGCCGCTAGTTTGTTCATCGCGAATACTTTACGCGTTACTGCGTAAACATGCAATAGGGGTTACCTAGTTTTTTTGCACTTTTCTTGGACGGCCTGTTTTCGCTGGAGTTCTTGCGACTTTCTCCGCTGCTTTGAATTCGATAGCCCAGCAGTTTCCAAACTTTTTGGCGACCAATTTTTGGCCGTCAATCAAATGCCGAACGTGACCGTTGGAGCATCCGATTATTTCTGCAGCCTCTTTTACCGTAATCCAGTTTTTGTCTATTTTTGCAATCATGCTCCAATTATGCTTGACTGCGTAAACTAAATCAAGAACTACTTCCTCTTCCTCACCCGCAAATCCAACCCCAGCACATCGCAGATCTTAGAAACATGCTGCGTCCCAAGATGGCAACGTTTTGCAATATACCGCTTGACCGTCTCTTCTGTCGGCGAGCCGTTGAGTAGTTTGGCTATTGCGTAAGCGGTTAAGCCTTGGGACTCGGCAGCGTTGGCTACCGAGTCGCGTATCCAATCGTTTGGTTCGGTCATGACAACTTCCAAGGGCCAACTACACGAACAATGCAAGCATCTGGCATGTCTTCCAGAATCTTTGCAATTGCTTGCTCCTCTGTTTCGCACCGGACGTTTTTGGTGCCTTCAATTCCGTTTACTGTGTATGTGACTTCAAACATAATTATGCCTCCACGTTTGGTTCGCAAACAGATCGCAAAACATCGGCTGCTATACTTCTTTCAATAAAGAAACCTGCTTTCTGGACTTGCATAATCAGCTTTGTAACGATAGGTGATTCGTCTTCTATTTCGTCCGTCACAAGGTCTTTAGCAAGCGAACACGCGTAGTCCAGAGGAAGGTATTCGCAGAACATTTCCGCTGTCTCAATATTGTCGCAAAACGTACTACGCGACTCTTCACAGATTGGGTGGCTATAAATGAGTTCTTCAAACAATTCAAAAACCTCGATTTCACCGTCTGGCTTCGTCAAAAGAAACCATCCGTTTGAGCATTCACTGCCGTTCACTACTTCCGTTCCGTCAGTAATCGAAATGCTGTAGTTTTTTCCTTTAAATCTCTTATCCATTTCTCAATCTCCAAGGCTCGAAACCGTCTAGGCGGGCCTTGCGGCTAAATTTACTCAGACGGCCTAAGCCGTTTCGCTGGAGTCTCGCCAGCTCGTCAGTGAGTTAGCCTACCTTGCGATTTCGACCGCGTGTTCAATCATGCTGCGTATTGCTGATGTTTTGTACTTTGCCAACGCCTCTGCGACGTTGTCGAATTGTTTTCCCATTCCTCTCCATGCTCTGTTAGAAGCGTTCTGAACAACTACGCGGATGTAGTTGCTGCTACCTCGAACGATCACAACCAAGGCTGAATGCTTTTCGCATGTCATGTCAACATATGTGTAGGCGTTTCCGAAAGCGACTTGATTTGTTACTTCGTTTACTTGAATCGTCATTGTTCGTTTCCTTGTTTGCGTTGCTGCCGTCTGATGTAGTTACTATACCGTATCGGCGTCCGGTAGTCAACAGCATGAGGAAAAGATTTTCGGAATTATTTTTGTAACAAAAACTAGCCTATTTTCGTTTCAAGATGTGGAGCTCTTTGATCGTTTTTCTCAGGATCGAATACTGATGTCGGTTGAAACCGTTTGCGTCGTCTGTAGAAGCGTCCTCTGGCTCCCAACAATCGATTACGTAGTTGAGTCGAGTCTTTGCAGCTAGACGACCGAAGACGCGAAATGAGAGTGTTTGTGGGCCCTCAGCGTGGTCGAGGAAGACGACTTCGATCACGTCTCCAATGTTTGGTTTTGCGATCATGATTTTCGCACCGTTCCATCTTTGGCTATTCGCATATTGGAAACATCGAACGAACCATCTTTAGCGACCTCCACAAATGCGCATCCGTGATTCCACTTGTTGGTTCTTCTGTAAGATGGAGTTAATCCACACAAGCATCCGACCGACCAAACAAAAGTTTCGGCATGCATCAAATCACTGTCCGCATGGCTGCTTGTTTGATGTGAGTGACCTACCAAAACAGTGTGGTTAGTCCTGAGAAAGGCACCTCTAGCCGGATTGACTGGAGAGAAGAAAGACGAGCTCCCAAATTCGTGGCCATGCAGGATCGGTAGTTTTCCTGCCATGATTATTCGCTGATCTGCAACGTACTCAATTCCAAACTTCGCAAGCTCGACAAGCTGCGGAAGTTGCACGTTGGCTAGATCATAAATCTCCGGTGCTCTATTCCAAATGAAGTGATCCCATCGCTCTTCGTGGTTTCCGGCCTTCATGATGATTCGCTTTTTTGGAAACTCAGAACGAAGCCATTCTAGGCTTGCTTTGATCACCTTTAACTCTTCGCTAAACCGTCGCTTGGATGGATCTCTCTGCCATCGTGATACCTGGTAGAAGTCGCACCAATCTCCATTGATTAAAATAACGTCTGGGTTTCTTTTTTTGAGATCAGCTACACCGGATTCTAAAGCCAATGGAACGTGATACGGTATGTGAGCATCCGAAAGAATACCAACGTCGATGTCGCTACCTAAATCAAATACTTCCCATTCGTCTTCAAAGCTAGGAGGGCATTTCGGCTTCGTCCCAGCGTGACCTTTCGGCCTAGGTTGTGTCGCTTGCCGCTTGCTTCTCTTACCATGAGCACCGCGTATCATTCGAATAAAACCTCTCGCCTGCTCTGCACTAGAGAAGCATTCGGGGTGATCGGTGCGGAGTTTCTTTGCCAATCCTAAATTGGAGTGGTCTGGATACTTCGCGCATAACTCTTCGGCCAGGATTCTAGCTGCTGTTTTCGGTGGGGTCATTGTTGTTCATTCCTTTTGCGGGTTCCGGCTTTTTGCAAACTCACACAGCTCTATGATTGTTCCAACTCGAAGCGAACCGTGACCGTTAGAAATGTGCAGATACGGACTTGGTTCCGTTAGGTTTTTCATTGCCATCAATCGAGGATCTAAAGACCATTGCTGGCTGTCGATCATCAACACCGATGGATGGCTGCGACAGTGCAATAGCTCATCTAAAGCATTTTCCTCGCAGCAATACCGATTAGCCCAATGCTTCATTTTTAGAATCTCTTGGAGAATCTTTTTGTTGTTCTGATTGTTTTTCAACAACCAGTGACTTGTGTTTGGTCCGCCGTTGGGATGGAAAGCGTTGCGGACTCCCCCAAGAATCATTTCAAAACACGAATGGCAATGCTTATGTTGTGACTCAGTAAAATCAGTTACAACGAAATCAGCATCGAACCAGCAGATCCAAGGTTTGTCGGTCAAGTCCATTGCGTCTAAGATTGCAAAAACTTTCATCCACGGACCAACATAGCCAGGAACAAAGTGATCTCCGTGCCTGTACTCATACCCCCAGTATTGGCAGTAGGCAGAATGATTTTCGATAACATGCTGCCTAGCTCCCCATTGTTGATGGCTGTCCGACAGTACTAGGATGTCTTCAGGTTTTGCAGTTTGCGATTTGATCGTCCACCAATCCTGGAAGTCAACGCTATGGTAAATTGCTTGCTGATTGTTTTTAGCCCACAAATCCACCGCATCTTTAACCCGCATCCATAACGGCCAACAATGCTCGTGTGAGTAATCGTGACCGGCAAGGATTCCATTCGCTGAAACTGCTGGCCACCACGCATGTAGCTCCTTCGACACATGCGTGAACGAGTGTTCATCATCCAAGTACACCCAATCGAAATACTGTGCGGGTGTTTGCTTTGCTTCAGATAAAGAATCATTCCGCACTACGTTGTAAGGTGGAGATGAAAACTTTTGAGATACACGATCGAATCGTTCTTCAGTGTGCTGGTAGAAATCTGTTTCGATGTTTTGCCATCTATCTACCATGCGATACTCCGCCGCTGTTGGCCAAATACCTAAAGCATGTTCTGAGAAGTCACCTTCCAGAATACCAACCTCGACACCTCGTCCTTTAGGAGATAGCACGTTTGCGAGGTAAAGCGAGTCTCCGCGAAATTCTGCGTACATTACACTTTGTCTTTCAGGTATTCGGAAATGTCTTCGATCTCAATGATATTCGGACAGGCTTTTGCTAAATCCTCTTTCTTTATTCGTGGATGGTAGCAGCAAGGAATCGCGTCCATCTTGCCTCTCACAATCTCCGACCGCACCCAGTTGTACCACTGATAAATAGCAGGGACGGGATTAGCGAACTTGGAAGCATTCGACAAACCCATTTCGTATCCGTGAGCATCGAGACTTCTGCCGCAATATAGATGTTGCTTTGCTGCCTTTAGCGGTCCAGATGGACCACGATAGTAAGCACAAACAGGGTTGTCGTAAAGTTTATGCTTCAACGCCAAATCGACTGGATCAGTAAAGAACGTGATCGGTTCAACCCGGCCAGAGATGTTGGAGCTACAACCCATTTGGCCGACAATCCACTTGGGAGGACAGAACACTTTGCTTTCTGGATCTTCGTGCCACCGTCCCAAGTGGTGATCGATGTGCTCTGTGTTGTGGTACGGCAGATTACTAACGTGCTGGTAGATTGGCAGCATCCCAAGACTCGATACGGCAAAGCAATGAGTTCTATTTACGTTGTAGGGACGGTAAACGTTTTCCGATATTTTCAACGGTGGGTGTGATCTCTCATGGACTAATTGACCACCTAGATAAATCTGTTGCCAATCGTCTGGCAATTCGTCGTAGAATGTTTTCAGTTGATCCATAAAGTTGGGACCAAATTTTGCATCGTCCTCAAATACAAGATAGGAACTAATGCCGTTATTCAAACAGTGCTCTAGAATCGATTGATGACTTCGCATACAACCCCATGCACCGTTTCCAGCACACCATATATCTGGAGGCTGGCAAGTATCACCGTGAACGGCTTTCCAGACTTCGATCTCTGGGAAAAATAGTTTCGCTTGATTGAGAAACGTCGTTAGTCGATCGTGTCTAAAGTCTAAGGAAATAACGAATACCTTTTCAAACATCATTGCCCCTTTGTGATGACCAAAAAGCAAAAGCGTCGTCTAGACTCATGATCTTCTGACCTAGCTTTGCGTTGACTGCGTTCTTTAGTTTCCACTTCCAATTGAAAGATAATGGAAACGCTGGTGGATTGTTTTTCTTCCAATCAAGGTAAAACCTTTTGCATTTCCCACCGCATCGGTAGTTTGGGATTCGAGACTCCCAGTATTCAAGTTGTGATTGGCTTTCGATCGTCAGAAACAACTCACGCCACAAAGCTGGACCTAGTTCCGTGACTTGTGTTTTCGTTTTTGTTCCAGGTATCAACAACTCTAGTATTTTCTGCCTGTCTTTTTCGTTCGCATGATGAAAAGCCAGACCATACACGACTTTGTTTTCTTGCTGTGGCTTGCTTTCTTTATTGCACTGTTCACACGCTGCGAATGGTACTGTTATCTCTTTACCAGTTAAGCGATTAACTAACTCGCACTGATTCTTTTGAAGGTGTTTACAGATCATGCTGGAACGCAATCCTCAGAAACTAAAGTCCATTCAGTTCCGTTCCAAAGATATGTACACGTGCACTCTTCGATAGGTATATTGTCTTCGTCAGTTATGATACAGACTTGGACGACAACTTCTCCAGGGAAAGATCCTGGAATTCCTGGGGTGTTTTCTAAACAGCATCCTCCAAATACAGGAGCACTTGAACTACTGGAAGAGCTACTGGAAGAGCTACTGGAACTGCTCGACGAACTGCTCGACGAAGAGCTAGACGAACTCGATGACGAACTCGATGACGAACTTGACGATGACGAACTGCTAGACGAACTAGAGCTAAGTGACGAACTAGACGAAGAACTACTCGATGGAGAACTGCTGGAACTATCACAGCAACACGCTATAGACGCAGGAAGAGGCACTTAGCACGTTCCTCCCTCAGTCCACGTTCCTCCGCTTTGTAAATCACAAGCTGCCTCTGTCATGATTGCACAGACGCTACCAGATTCAGGATCGTAGTAGTTGCATGCACCAAGCGGCTCAGACGGTGGCGAGTCTGGAGGACATGAGTATTCTTGTTGTAGTGGTATCCAGCGTCCGCCATCTTGCTCGACACGAACGACTGCACCAAGTGCTCCGTAGTCCCATTTGTACAGATTGACGACCCATTGACTACCTGTCGGCAAAACTCCGTCTAGTGCTTTTGTCGGTGTCACCCAAAAGCCACCTACAACACCATCGTAGCCGAGTGTTAAAGTCCCTAGCCAGTTGCGACGGCTTGCCATTCCTCCGCCGCCAAACGACATGGAAAGATAGCAACCGTTCGTTACAACATCCGTTGGCCCAAGGTAGATCAATCCAATACCAGACGAAACATTGAACGAGCCGTTTGTCCAACCGATGGAGTTTCCTGCGCTGAAGCTACTTCCGTCTGTCGTAGCAGTAAAAACAGGACCATCTTGTGCGGTTCCGTACTCGCCGTTTGCAACTGCAAAAGGTCCGTTGAACAACGGAACAAAAGCACCGCTGGCACTGACTGGACGACCGACAGTAACGTAGGTAAAGACACCTGATTCAAACGTGCCAGTCGGTTGCAGGATCGCATACGGTGGAATCGTAAAGCCTGAATCGTTTCGGAAAAATATCGGTGTCGGCGGAGTTACCGTGTCAGTCGATTGTGAATCTGGCAAGCGTTCCCACCAGCGGACGAGCTCAATTAGCTTGTCTGCGAACGCTGGCTTTAGAACGCTGTAAGTTTCGGACATGATTAGATTGCAACGCCTACGGCACTGAATAGCGTGATGATCGTGCTAGTCGTGTTTGCGGTGCCAATCAAACAAGGAAAGTCACCTGTGGTTAAGTCTTCGACTGGACAGATTGCTCCCTTCGTTGCACTTACGGTGTACGTTTTACCACGCACTAAAGTCGCACCAAGGTTAAGCGTTAAGCCTGCACCTTCTGCAAACACAGAGTACCCGTTTGTAGAGGCTGGAGTCAGGAAGATACCAACAGCACCAGCTACGACAGCAGATACGTTTGCGTCCGCTTGATAGTACTTTCCATCAGAGGTTAGCAAGTAGCCGGGTTGCCCTTGCGTGACTGCTTCACCGACCTGTACCACTCTGACCCGTCCAGGCCCTGCCATTGCGACGTTCGCGGGGGTTTGACTTAAATTTGCCATTAGATTAATCCTAGTGCGTTGTAAGGTAATGAACCGTATAGTTTCGTTTCGATCCAATACGGTGTTGGTGTTGTTCCTGCCGGTGTTTTAATTTGTCGTCCGCTAGCGTTGAGATACTGCGGAGTAGTCGTCACGTGATTGTTATCGTCTGTGACTTCCACAAGCTTTCCAGCGCTGTCCCGTTGCTTTAGGCCCATGCTGACGTATCGAGCGTACCAAGCTTTATCCGGTGTCGTGTTGTACGGAAATCTAAATTGAAAGACACCCGTAACGGTCCAGTAGCCAAAGGATGGCTCGTTTCCACCTGCGGATTGCGTGATAACGTTCTGTGCTGACAACTTCATCAGTTTACAGGTGCCTGGTGGCCAACCTAGGAACGTGTCGGAGTTTACCGATCTCCTGTAGACTGCTTGCGTGTAGGTGTTGAATACCAAGAAGTTGCGCGTTACCGTCAGCAACTGATCGGAGAACAAAGCTTTAACACCTTTTACGGGTTGCCCTGCGGTGTTGGTGATCGGATCTCCGTCGAAGTCAACGTCGATGTCTTCTGAGGTTTCCACATCGTCCCATGTGATGCGTGGAGGTGCGTAGAGTGGAGACGTAGGATTCGATGGCTCGCTGCCTCCGCTCGTTTGTGCGATGCCTCCAATCTCTCCACGGTATTCAATTGTGGCCAGCCAGAATATCGGAGACACTCGCTGGAGTTGCGCACCCTCTGCGACAACGAACGGGAATCCTGGGTAGGGTTGAGCCACTCCAGGCAATCCGGCCTGCGTGTAAACGTCAAGCTCGCCCGCGTCTGCGGAAGTCGTGATCTGGTACGTCTCGGAGAAAGTGACTTCAAGCTTGCGGAAGTTCTCGGATGTCGTTGCGTTGGAAGACTGGTTCGACCACATCTTGATAGCTGGATTGACTGTTGGCATTTAACCGACTACCTCCAATCGCACATCTTTGACGTTGACTGGTCGTGGCTTTGTGTTTTCACGCAACGACTCCAATAGTTTCTTTTGTTCTTCCTGAAGTCGGGTTTGCTTCTCAGCTTCCTTTTCCAGTCGCTCGTTTGGATTTGACATTGGACCGCGAGTTAGGAAACGAGACTGGAAAGCCTCTTGCGGCTGCATCAGAGTTTTGTTGACTTCCTCTCGGTTCTGTTTGTCTTTTTCTAGCTTGCTGATTCGTTCGGATTCCGCGGCAAGTCGTTCCGCTTCGGTTTGTGCTACACCTTGCTGGACGAGGCTGAATACCTTCGCCGCTTCGGTGCCTTTATTGAGCAGGACAAGACGCTCTTGGTTCTTCGTGTTCTCGTTAGCGATGAGATCGATGATGCGCTTGCGGTTTGCTTCTTCCTCTTTGATCTTTTGTTCTTTTTCTTGTGCGGCTTTCTTGTCGGCTTCGACGAGTTGCTTTTGTGCCTCGATCTGCTTTAGCAAATCCGCAGCCACGCCAACGTCTGCACCAACTGCGGTCTTCTGTGCTTCGAGTTCAAAACGCTGGTCTCCGATTGCTTTTTCAAGTGCAAGTTGTTCTCGCAACGAATCTATAAAATCTTTTGACTTGTTTTCTTTTTGCTTTGCTTCTCTTTCCGTTTCAATGCCAAGAATGCGCTCTACTTCCTTCGCTTGCTCTTGAAGTGCTTTCAGTCGTTCGCGATCGTTCTTGGCCTCTTCTTCGGCCATCTTCGCGAATCCTTTTCTGTCTCCAGTTATTTGCCAAGCTTCTCCCCATTCCTTGGCTGCTTTTTCGCTTTGCTTCGCTTGTTGTTCAACGCCGACTAAGTTTGTTTTTAACTCAGCAAGCAAATCCTGGTATGCTGCTTTCTTTTCCTCTGGATCTCTAATCAGTTCGATATCTACCGTCTTGTCGTCGAAACGAAGTTGATTTACAGAAGCGATTGCCTGTTTGAGTTCGTTGGCTCGCTCGGTAGCTTTCTCAATCTCCTTGTTCCACTTCTCCACTTGGAAGATTGCGTTCCCGATTGCGTTACCGATAGAAAAAGCAATAGCACCAGCAGCAGCGACTAGACCAGCTTTGAACGCAAGAGCACCCGCACCACCAGCTTTCGATACTTCGGAAAACTGACTAACCTTTTCTGTTAGTCCTGCGAATTGGCTTGCGAATCCAGCTATCTCCGAGCCACCAAGTAAGCCCGCTATAGAACCAAGAAACTCCGTAGACTTCTTTGCTTTGTCGCCAACGCTCTTAATGTTCTTAACGTTCTGTTCGATCTTCTGCGACGCCTGAGCGATCTTGGCAGACGCCAAATCCTCGGCTTCAATCAGGATTTTTACGCTTTCACTCGCCATCTGATTTCGCCCTTAATTGTGCTTCGTCGGATCGGAGGAAAGAGACGGCATCGAGGAACCAAGCCGACTGGTCAAGAGCACCACCAGCAATAGGTGGCATGCCTTTTTCAAACAAGTCAGCAAGACGAGCAACGTAGGCAACATCCCCGCATTGCACGTTAGGACAGCCAACGACATCGAGAGAGCCATCGCTACACTGATCGCATCCGTTGCCGTTGCAAGTTGGGCACTCGACTGTAATTGGTTCACTCTCAGTACCTTTATCCTTGCATGTCTTGATTGTGCAGTTGCGACAGAGCAAGCCCTGTCGAATCATTGCCGCTAGTCTTAGCTTTTTTTTTCTTCGTGCTGAACTGCTTGGTTGTACGCAACCTTGCGAAGTAGTTCTCGCGCTTCGTTAAAGCTCAGGATGTCTTCGATTGCTTCGCGGCTGAACTGATGGCTCCCCATGTTTCTCCAGCCGACCATGACTTTACAAAGCATGGTGATCGTAATTTCGAACATTTCGTTTACAGTCAGCGATTCGTTGGCTGCGTCTGTTGCTGCATCGAGTACGCGTAACACTTCTCGCTGTCCTCGCATGGATTGCGATCTGACGAGGAATGTCGGTTGTGACTCCTTGGGTTTGTCTTTGTCGCAATCGAGTACGATCGGAAAAGACTGATCCGGTTCTAGGAAAACTGGCATTAGGTAGCTGCGGTAAACGTAAGAGAAATTTCTTGGTCAATGTTGCTTCCGTTTCGGTTGCATTGCCATGTGATTTCGTCAGTGATGAGCATGTTTCGATCTGCTTCCGTGATTGAAATGATTTGAGCCTTTGGTGCGGAGAACGTCGCGACTGAATTTGTTGGACCGTCTAGCCCCCAAGTCAAAACGTCTTCCGTCATGGCAAGATGCTGACCGAATCTGTCTTGTGTTGCTACAAGTTTCGATTCTGGATTGCCTGTGACGGTAACTACTCGATTCGTAATCATTGCGTGATCGTAGCCTGAGACAGTTGACGCACACTCTTTCATAATGATCGTGTTGCCCGAATCGAGAGTCAGGTTTTCCAGACACAATGCAGTTCCTGCCCATGTCGTTGTAGAGGATGCGTAACGCAATCCCTTAGCCGTTGGATATATCGGGGCAATACCTAAAGTTCCGTCTGATGGTGGCTGCCATAATCCTTGAAAGTCAAAGTTAAAAACGGCTGTTCGTCCAGTCGGGGTGTTCATCGTGAACGTACCAGCACATCCAGCCATGCTTTTGACAACTCCGTCTTGATAAATTGCCATAGATAACGTCTTGACGTTCGATCCTGGCACTTCCGTTCGTGGCGTGAATACTTGTCCAGACTTTACCCAGCCGCATGCTGGCAAGAACGTATCGGCCCACGCTGGTTCGGTTGCAGTGCCGTCCCAAGAGAAGTCTACCGAGAACGTGATGCGTCCTTTGTACCCACCAACAACAGAATTGAGCATCCCGAAACCGCCTTGAGCCTCGCGGGACTCTAACTCGATTTCTTGCTGTGCGATGAGGTTGTAGACATTGAATTGAGTGCTTGCGAGAAATAAATCCAATGTGCCTGGTGT
>Ga0164292_10003316_pt1 | contig 13185 bp, 9 predicted proteins | sample GEODES117metaG_FD_111486 | JGI IMG/M metagenome (GOLD analysis project Ga0164292, IMG submission 111486) | Eutrophic lake water microbial communities from Lake Mendota, Wisconsin, USA - GEODES117 metaG | ecosystem: Environmental > Aquatic > Freshwater > Lake | place: USA: Lake Mendota, Wisconsin... | reverse complement strand
CTGCAGGAATCCCTGCGGCCCGACACGTACGGGCTTCTTTTCGCCTTCTCAGCCCGGTCTTGCGCCAGCCCCCGGTTCAGCAGCAAAAAAGAAGCCTGCCCCAGAGAATTTGCGGGTACGTGTCCCTGGCGCGCAGTCCCTCTATGGTCGACTGCAACAAAATTGCGGAGGAACGGCCTGGGATTAGCGAGTCTTCTTTTTGATCGCGACCCACGTTTGAAACACCACCGGTCCGCCCTTGAACAGGCGGAAGTAGCGGATGTGATTGAGCTTCAACTGGGCATCGGGGAAGTACTGGGCATAGTCGTAATTGCGGTGCAACGGCACCAGCCCCAGTGACCAAAACGTGGCCATTGCCGTTTTGAGGTAGACGAGGTTAAAGACCTTTGAAAGCGGATTACCCCGGGCCAATGCCACATCCGCCACCATGAACTTGCCACCGGGACGTACCAGGCTGGCGGCATGCTGCAACATCCGCTGCATGTCTTCATGTCGAAAGACATTCAAGAAATAGTTCGCGGCGACAGCATCGTAATGTCCCAGCCGATCATGCTGGAAAGCATCCTGACAAAGAATCTCGGCTTTGAGACCTCGTCGCTTCATTCTGGCTTCCAGCCGCTCGAGCATTCCGCTCGAGATATCGAGGCACGTCACGTGGGCTCCGCGCTGGGCGGCGATGATCGCTTCCTCGCCGGTGCCGACCCCGAGGAAGATCACCTTTTGTCCGGCCTTTACCTGAGCTGCCGTGTACTTTTTCGAGGCCCGAATTTGACCTCCAGAAAAAACGGCGGCAGAGGCTTCGTAAAACCAGGCGGCGCGGTCGTAATTGCGAACCAACCGAATTTCGGCAGTCGACATGATTCTCAATCCTTTGAGCGGGAACAAAGGAGGCCCAACCGGGACTCCCAGCCTCAGCATCGTAGAACAAACGCCCTGTTCTCGCGAGCCTGAATTCGACGCGCCAAAACAATCCAGAGCCGGTTAGCTAGCAGCAATCTCAGGAGCGTTGAGAAATTTCAACTCGCAGCGGAGAAAAAGCCAAAGGGAAATTGCCCAACGCCCCCATTACTTGGCATTCGGCCTGCGCCTGATTTGACCGCTCAGCCCCGGGTTGGTGCCAATTCCCGATTTGTTAGCTGGTTAATCACAGCGCTTGGCGACCGCCGCTGGAGCCCGCGGCTTCAGAAGACGGTTTTCCTGTGCCCAGGAAGATATCGGAGCCAAACTCAGTGCAACTCCCCGGCGGCACAACGGAAAAGCGGCGGACCGGGAGGAGCCGCGACCAAGTCGAAGCGAAGGGGACGCCCGCATTCTGGTCGGCCAGCCCAAGCAGGAAGCTTGGTCGAGTCGCTGGCCGAACGGCGAAGCATCAGTTTTTGGAAACGCCTTCAAAGCGGCCGAAAACCATCCGCCCCGCATTGGTTTGCAACATGCTCGTGACTGTGATGTCGACGTGTTCGCCGAGGTGGCTACGGCCCTCCTCAATCACAATCATGGTGCCATCATCCAGATAGCCCACGCCTTGGCCAGGCCCTTCGCCCGGTTTGACGACCTTGACCCGCACTTGCTCACCGGGCAAAAAGACCGGCTTCAACGAATTGGCAACTTCGTTGAGGTTAATCACCGGAACGTTTTGCAGCTTGGCTACCTTGTTGAGGTTGTAATCCCCCGTGACGACTTTGCCTCCTAAATGGCGGGCGAGGGTTAGCAACTTGATGTCGACTGGTTGGCCTTTCATGTCCGGCAACTCACGGTCATAAACTTTAAAGTCAATGTTGGGGTTACCCCGCAGCCGGTTGAGCACATCCAATCCCCTGCGGCCCCGAGCCCGGCGCAATTTGTCGGAGCTGTCCGCAATCGACTGCAGCTCAATCAGGGCAAACCGGGGCATGATTAACTGGTTGTCGATCACCCCGGTTTCGACGATGTCGGCAATCCGCCCGTCAATCACCACGCTGGTATCGAGGATATAGGGTTTGGCTCCCTTGAGGTCTTTGGCAAACTCCACATAGGGAATCACAAACCGGAAATCGTCCTTGGTCTGCCACAGCAGGCTGATGCAGAGATAGGACAGCGAAATCCCCAGAAAGGTGATAATCAGGGACTGCCAATCAAGGGCGCCTGTCTGAGGAGCCAATTGTTCAAACAGCGGTGAGAGCGCCAAGCTCATGACGTAGGTTAGAAACAAGCCAACCACCAGCCCGAAGTAAACGCTGGAAATAATGTCAATCCGCTTGCGGCGAACCAGGACATCAACGGCAATAACGGACAAGGAGCCCAAAATGTAGAAGAGATAGATCCCCAGCCATCCCTGATTTGGTTGGGTCGAGGAGGACTGTGTGACGGCAAGGCCGATCGCGACCAGAAAGAACAGCGCACGCAGTAGCCAAAGCGCAATTTCCATAGCTGACTAAAACCCCGTGTAGAGGAAAAAACGGTGCGGTTGCCGAATAAACGCCGCGATTTGAACGCTGCGAAATAAACAACGCGTCGCCGGGATGAATCGGCCAATTCTGAATCGAAGGTCGATCCAGGCGCGGGGCAACCGGAATGAATAAACGCCAAGTTCAGCCCCGGGGGAATAAAAAATGCCGAGGCTGGGAATCATCCCCGGATAAAGCACCGGGGCAGCTTAATTTTATTCTATGCCGCCCGATTTGGTGCTGACTACCCTTTAGCCGGCAAAATGTGCCGCAAAGGTCTCTTCACAGAACCGGTCAGTCATGCCAGCGATGTATTCGACTGCCATTCGTCGCGGGCCAACCTTTCGGAGGCGATCCTGATAATGAGCCGGAATCAAGTCGGGGCGAGCGCAGTAACCTTCGTACATCCTGCGCAATCGATCCTGTGCCGCCGTCCGAATGGCTACCAGCCGCGGATGACGGTATACCCGCTCGTACAAAAAACGTTCGAGTTCCCGCTTCTGCCCCGCCAACTCAGCCCCCGGTCCAATCCGGAAATCACTCGCCATCGCCTCAGCCGGCGACCCGAACCCGCGGGCCTGGAGCTCGGCCTGACAGCGTTCCAGCGTGTCCGAGACCTGCAGATCAATCAGCCGATGAACGACGGTCTTTCGCAGCAATTGGGGCGTAAGCTGACTGTAGCGGGCACGGACTTCGGCGACGACGGCCCGAACCAGCGGAACTTCTTGCATTTCATCGAGAGTCACCAATCGCAGCTTGAGCGCGTCATCCGTATCGTGGGCATCGTAAGTCATGCTGTCAGCCGCATCGACCAACTGCACTTCCAACAGCCGGTGCAGGCCCACGTTCTGTTTGTCGGCCCGCGTCGCCTGCCCAGCCAAAACCTCGCGGGTCAGGTTCAATCCTGTAAAGCCGTTATAGCGCAGCTCCAACTCCTCCACGATCGTCAAGGCAAAGCGATTGTGGGAGAAGCCCCCAAGGTCTGCCACGCATTCATCGAGCGCGTCTTCGCCCGCATGTCCATAAGGCGGATGCCCGATGTCATGCATCAAGGCCAAGGCCTCGATCAGGTCTTCGTTGAGCAACAGGGCCCGACCCATTGTTCGGGCAATGGTGGCAACTTCCTGGGTGTGGGTCAGGCGGGTCCGATGGTAGTCACCCATCTCACCGGTGAAGACCTGCATCTTGCCGCTTAAGCGTCGATAAGCCGAGCTGTGCAAGATCCGGTCGCGGTCGCGCTGCCAAGGCCCACGGTAGGGGTGTTCCGCCTCGGCGTGCTTCCGCCCGGCACTGTTGCAACTATGCATGGCGTAAGGCGCGAGAATCCGCGCCTCACGATCGGCCTGGGACAGCCACTGAATCTCGGGAGCACTCACAGTCATCAGCCCAACTGCTTTCTCAGGCTGCTGGCATGGCCTGCCTGGCCGAATGCGATCATCCGGTCGCGACAAACGGCCCGCATCGCATCCCGCGCTGGCTTGAGGTAGTCCCGTGGATCAAACTTCTCTGGCGACTCGGCAAAGACCTTGCGAATCGCAGCGGTGATCGCCAAGCGATTGTCTGTGTCCACATTTATCTTGCGAACCCCGTGCTTGATCCCCCGTTGAATCTCTTCGATCGGCACGCCCCAAGTCTGCTTCAATTTGCCACCGTACTTGTTAATCATGTCCTGCAGTTCCTGCGGCACGCTGCTGCTACCATGCATAACCAAGTGGCAATTAGGAAGCCGCCGGTGAATCTCTTCAATGCACGACATCGCCAGAACTTCCCCGTCTGGCTTGCGGGTGAACTTGTAGGCGCCGTGGCTGGTCCCGATGGCGACCGCCAAGGCATCAACCTTGGTCTCGGCCACAAACCGCTCCGCCTCTTCCGGATCAGTCAGCAGCTGGTCATGGGACAGTTGTCCCTCGGCGCCGTGGCCGTCCTCCTGCTCACCGTGTCCGCTCTCCAGCGAACCGAGGCAGCCCAACTCGCCCTCGACCGAAACGCCCCGAGCATGAGCCAACTCGACGACCTTTCGGGTCACGTCGACGTTGTAGGCATAGTCGGCCGGTGTCTTTCCATCTTCCTTCAGCGAACCATCCATCATGACCGAGGTAAAGCCGTTCTCGATCGCACTCAGGCAGGTCTCGACGCTGTTGCCGTGATCCTGGTGCATCACGACCGGAATGTGGGGATACAACTCGGCCGCCGCCAGCATCAGATGTCGTAGATAGTTGTCTTGGGAATACTTCCGCGCCCCTCGCGAGGCCTGCACAATCACGGGCGAGTCGGTTTCATGAGCCGCCTCCATGATTGACTGGATCTGTTCCATGTTATTGACATTCAGTGCAGCTACACCGTAACCGTGCTCGGCAGCGTGATCGAGAACTACTCGCAAAGGAACCAAACCCATTTCCCACTCTCCTGAGCCGGCGAATCCCAAACCTACTGCCTGCAGCTTCAGACAAGTCCCACGCGGAGCGCCGGCCGGCTCCGCACCCAGAACGTCGTGATCGCCAACCGAAAACCGACTCGGCCAGCCCTGCAACACTGCTTTACAATGTCGCGAATTATCACCCACCCCACCGAACTCTCAAAGTGGGCAAGCGTCGAACCACGCCAGACGGCAGTTCCGCCTGCCGGCCGATGAGCTAATCTCACAAGCCAAAGTTTGAAAATTCGCTGACCCCAATGCCCTTGCGGCTCATTTGCGGCAGATCCTAGGCCGCTACACGATCCAGGCCTGGCAAGCGGCTGGTGTCCTGGATTTTTCCAGCAGACCGGACCGGCGACACCTCTCTTGGGCAAGATTCGGATTGACGTTGCGCCCCGGCGGCGATATTCCTTCCCGCAGCCGATCCTGCGTCCCGTCCGGCCATGCTAGCGTCCAACAGGAAATGACGATGTGTTCCGAGAATTCGACTCCGCCGTACGCGGGCTCGACCGAGCAGCGTGGATTGCTGCGCCGTGAGTTTCTCGGATCGTTCGCCCGTCTCAACCTGTTTGGCCCCATGCTGCTCGGCTTGCTTGCCGGCAGCCAATCCGGTTGTCAATTTTGGAGCGAGCCAGCAGCGACAACCAAAAATGGCCTGCGTCTGGGAACGCTCCGCTCGGCACCCGGCGGAATGGGCCTGCTCGTCGCCGTGGTCACACTGCGTCCGGATCAAAGCGAGGAACTGGAGCCGCTCTGGGCCGATTGGGACAGCCAAGCGATTGGCTTGTTGCAACGTCGCGTCTGGGACGAGAATGGAATGAGGGTTGCCGTCGCTCCGAACCAGCTTCCCGGTCCGCTGCTGCGCGTGCTCGAATCAGAACCGGAAACGGGAGAAACCAACCCGGCACTGCGTCGAATTTCGGCTGAGTCGCCACTCAGTTCGACTGGTGACCGGACGGCGTGGCGCCTGACGCTGCGCGAGGGCCAACCCAAGTTGGTTGGCATGACCCCGGTGTACCCGGAAGCGAGCTGGACGATTCGGCAACCTTCCGGTGTGACTGCGGGTGCGGGTGAACAGGTTACCGGCCTGATTCAGGTGACGGCAAACCCCTCGAGTGAAGGCCAAGTGCGGTTGACGCTCCGTCCGCTGCTGAGACATGGCAAACCCTTGACCCGAGTCGGGGTACTCGACTCCTCGCTGGCCTTACAGACTTCGCAAACTGAAAATCTGCTCGACCCTTTGCGCATTGACGTCGACCTCCGCACCGGCCAGACGTTGGTGGCAGGCTTGGCTTCGGTCCCTGCCGAACTTGGCGTCCTGCTCTTTGGAACGCCAGACGTCGATGGTCTGGAGCGACTGCTCCTGCTCCGCCTGATTCATAGCCCCGGCGAATCCGAGACGTAAGCAGCCCACATGACAAGGGTGAGTCTGCTCTCCGAGTCTGCCCCTGCCCAGCGCGTCAGGCGATCAGCTCGAGCACCGGCTCGGCGCCTTCGGGACCGACCAGTTTCTGATCGAGGCCGCCATAGAAATAGCTCAAGCGATTGGGATCCAGCCCCAATTGCTGCAGAATCGTGGCGTGAATTCGTTTAACGTGCAGACGATTTTCGACAGCTGCCGCACCAAGTTCATCCGTCTTGCCGTAGCTGACGCCACCTTTCACGCCGCCTCCAGCCAGCCACATCGTGAAGCCATAGGCATTGTGGTCGCGGCCCGTTCCTTCGGCATACTCGGCCGTCGGCTGGCGTCCAAACTCACCGCCCCAGACGATTAAAGTCTCTTCCAGCAGCCCGCGCTGCTTGAGGTCCTGCAACAGACCGGCGACCGGCTTATCCGTCTCACCGGCATGCAGCTCGTGATTCATTTTCAGGTCACCATGTGCGTCCCAATTGGCATCATTGTGATTGCCACCGGAATACACCTGCACAAAACGGACTCCGCGCTCGACCATTCGCCGTGCCATCAGACACTGCCGGCCGAAGTAAGCGGACTTCGGATCATTCATCCCGTACAGTTCCTTGGTTGCTTCAGTCTCCTGAGACAGGTCAACGGCCTCGGGAGCCGTTGCCTGCATCTTGTAGGCCAGTTCATAACTGGCGACGCGGGCAGCCAAGTCGGAATTCCCGCCGCGAATTGCGAGGTGCTCGTCGTTGTATTCCCGCAACGCATCGAGCAATTGCCGTTGGACCGGATCGCTAATCGACTCCGGTCGTTTGAGATCGAGAATCGGTGTTCCTTCCGACCGCACGATGCAGCCCTGATACGTAGCTGGCATGTATCCGCTACTCCAGTTCTTCGGTCCGCTGATCGGTCCTCCCCGGTTGTCGAGCATCACGACAAACCCCGGCAGATTCTCATTTTCCGATCCAAGGCCGTAATTGATCCAGGAGCCAATGCAAGGGCTACCGCTGGTGATCTTCCCGGAATTCATCTGCAGCATGGCCGAGCCATGAATCGGCGAATCCGCAGTCATGCTGTGCACGAACGCGATGTCATCAACGCACTGGCCGATGTTAGGAAAGAGGTCCGAAACCCACTTGCCACACTCGCCGTACTGCTTGAACTTCCAGCGAGGCTCGACAATGCGCCCCTGATTTTTATGACCGCCGCGGCCAAACGTTTTCACCTCGATCGTTTTGTTGTCCATCCCATACATGTTCGGCTTGTAATCAAACGTGTCGATCTGGCTTGGCCCGCCGTACATGTAGAGGAAAATCACCGATTTGGCTTTGGCCGGAAAGTGCGGAGCCTTGGCGGCGAGCGGGTTCTTCCAATCGGATTCACCGTCCGCGGCCACAGCCTGCTGGGCAAAAAAATTCTGTTCCAGCAGCCCAGCCAGTGCCACGCCAGTAAATCCGGCACCCGCCTCCCATAACCATTCGCGGCGAGTACGTCCGCAAAAGCCCTTGGCTCCGGTTCCTGTTCGATGTTGGCTTGCCATTTCTTGATTCCTCTCTGCTCGCTCCGGATCTAACCGCTACGATTCGTTCAAATGCGAACCTAGTCCAGATACACAAACTCGTTCAAATTCAACGCCAGCAAACAGAAATTCCGCAGAGCCATCCGCGGTTCAACCTGCTCCTGGGCAATCCAGCGTTCAATTAGTTTGACGCCACGGGCTACCTCTTCGGCTCGCACCGGGCGCTGAGTCACACGCGAAAGCGCCAACTCCACCTGCCCTGCCAAATCCTCCGGACGCGCTGTCCGAACGAGTTCAGCCAACTTCTCCGCCTGTTCCAGACTGAACTCGCTGTTCAGCATGCTCAGGGCTTGGGTCGGCTGTGTCGTCACAAATCGCACCGGGCAGCTGAAGTCACTGTCGGCAGAATCGTAATTCGCCAGCACAGGCAGCTTGAGGCTCCGTTTGACATGCACATAAATCGACCGCCGATACTGGTCGTCGCCCTTGGAAGTCTCCCAGCCGTTACCGGGGATCGATTGGCCTGCCAGAACTTCGGCTGGCATCAAGGGGTAAATACTTGGACCATACAGTTGACCAAGGTTGAGATTACCAGTTGCGAACAAAATCGAGTCGCGAATCTCTTCCGAGGTCAGCCGACGGAGATCGAACCTCCACATCAAATCATTTTGCGGGTCGCGCTGCTCAAGTTCGGGATTTGCAACGTAGGCCATCTGATAAGCATTCGAGAGCATCATCAGGCGATGCATCTCTTTGATGCTCCAGTCTCGCTGAACAAATTCGCCAGCTAACCACTCCAGCAACTCCGGATGGGTCGGGGGACTTCCCTGGTATCCAAAATCACTGCTGGTGCGGACAATTCCGCGGCCAAAATGGTACTGCCAAATCCGGTTAACCATCACGCGACTGGTCAGCGGATTTTCGGGATTGGTCAACCACTTGGCAAACGCTGTGCGCAGCCCCGAGGTCTCTCCTCCCGCAGGCGTCTCGACCGGCGGCGCTGGCAGGGACAGAACAGACAGGAATCCGGGATCAACCGGCTTGGACTGCACATGCGGGTTGCCGCGTGCCAGTACGAATGTCTTGGGAATCTCCTGCCCCCGTTCTTTGACACAGAGAATTTCCTGTTCGCCCGCAACGGGGTTCTGCTCCAGTTGCTTTCGCTCTTTGAATAAGGCGACATACTGATCGAACTGCTCAGCCGAAAGCACTTTGCCGACCCGCTTCTGCAACAGGGGTATCCGCTGGAACTCGTAGCGGAATTCTTCATGCTCCACGGGAATAAAGTCGGCCTTGGCCAGATCCTCAATCGCCCGCATCTGCTCGGTCAGTTCGGCAATCCGTTTCTGATGAGCTTCCGCTGCTGCCTGAGAATCAGGTGAACCGAATTTGCGGACCGGGGCCTCACCATAACCTCGGACGTTATGAAAAAACGCCAGCATCTGGTAGTAATCAGATTGAGGAATCGGATCAATCTTGTGGTCGTGACATCGCGCGCAGTTCACGGTCAGTCCGAGCATCGTCTGGGCCGTCGTGCCGAGAATGTCGTCGAGCTCATCGTACCGGGCCTGCAGACGATCGGCCGGCTCATCATCCCATTGACCCAAACGATAGTAACCAGTGGCAGCCAACGTCTCCGCTGTCACTTCGGGCAGCTCATCGCCGGCCAACTGTTCGGTCAGAAACTGATCGTAGGGCTTGTCCTGGTTGAACGCGCGAATGACGTAATCACGATATCGCCAGACGAACGGCTTGGTGCCATCCCGCTCGAAGCTGTTGCTTTCTGCATATCGAACCAAATCCAGCCAATGCCGCCCCCACTTCTCTCCGTAGTGCGGCGACTCGAGCAGCGTGTCGATCAGATTTTCATAAGCTTTCGGGTCGGGATCTTTCACGAACTGCTGAACCTGCTCCAAGGTCGGCGGCAGACCGATCAGATCGTAGTAGGCTCGTCGAATCAGCACCTCACGCGCGGCGGGTGGCGCCGGCTTGATGCCTGCTGCTTCCAGTTTGGAAAGCACAAACCGATCAACCTCGGTTTTAATCCAGGCTTGGTCGTTGACTGCGGGCGGTTCGGCTTCCTGCACCGGACGAAAAGACCACCAGGCCCGCGCCTGATCATCAACTTGGGGAACTTTATGCCCAGCCGCCTGTGCGTCGTCCTCCGAGCCTTCCTCCAGCCCCGGCATTCCCAGCTGCACCCAGAGTGTGATGTCGGCGATTTCCTGCTTTTTCAGTTTGCCGTCGGGCGGCATTTCGTAAACGTCGTAGTTGATTACCTTGACGAGCAGGCTCTCTTTGGGATTAGCCACATCGACTGCCGGACCCGAGTCGCCCCCTTTAGCAACGGACTTGTGTGAACGCAGCGAAAAGCTGCCACCCAAATCGGCCGGGTCATTGCGGTGACATTCAAAACAATTTTTCTCAAGTACCGGCAAGACGCGAGTCTGGTAGAACTCTACGGCCTCCGCTTCGGACATGACTTCCGTTTCCGACAGCGTGGGAACGTCTGATTCCTGAGCAGTCAAACGACCGCCGAGCATCCCGCCAATCAGGAAACAACAGGCCCAGAAGCTCAAACAGGCAAAACGGAGCCACCTGTTGCTCACCGACGCGCCCGGGAAAAAAACTCCCGAACCGTGGCTGCGAACCACTCCAATCGGCGGACGCCCAACTTGACCCAGTCCGTCCATTACTGCTCCCTGTTTCTGATGCCTTGATATTGGCGACACTGGCGACTTTGGCGGACAGTTAGCGCCGGTTTGAGGTCCGACTAAAGGCCTAAACCAACCCGCGAGTTCTCAGCCACATCAAACCAGCGAGAACCAGCTGACTACGCACGCGACCTGACGACATCGAAGTCATGGTCAACTCGCCCCCTCCAGTCAGCAAGGCCGAAATCGCCAAGACAACGACACTGGACCTCAAATCCAGCGCTCATGTTTCGAGCCGCCCTGTTTCGAGCAGCTGTCGACTTGTCTCGCGGACTCTGTCCAATGATGTCAGCGACCGTGCCGTACCGGTTCAATTCTATTTGATGCGACCGCGCGGCTCAACAATCTTCCCGCTGTTCCAAACAGTCGTTTCGTGAATAGCCGCCACCAGCTGCAGGCACAAGCCGCGGCCTGCAGTTACTTGCTGCCGGCGACAGTAACCGACTGCGGACGTTTAATTTAATTCGCGAATGCGCAAGTTGCGAAACTGGATCGGTGAGCCTTCGGATTCGAGGCAGATAAAACCGGTGGCTGGTTGACAATCCGTTCCGCCACTGACTTCTTCCCCGTTCACCCACAGCCGCGCTTCGCCATTGATGCAGCGAATGTAATAGTGATTCCATTCACCAAAACCGCGGCTCAACTCTTTAGTCGGAAAACTCCGTTGGCCATCGGGTGCCACAGGTGGGAACGGCTTCATGCGAGAGGCTTGGGTTGGAAACACATCTCCATGGCAAGTGAACCAGTCAGCTGGCTTGCCAGAGGACTTTTCATAAGCTGCCTTGTAGCCCAAATCGAGCACCTGGAACTCAATTCCCTGAGGCAATTGCCCCCGCTGCAGCGAGTTCACCGAAGCTTCCGGGGTCCAGGCAAAAATACCGGAGTTCCCCGCGTTTCGTTCATGCTTCCATTCGGCAATCATTTCGAAATTTGTGTACTGCTTGGCGGACCGCAAGACGCCAACGGGTTGGCCGGTGCAGTGCAGGACAGTTCCCTCCCAGCGCCAAGTTTCCGGATCACAGTTCGCGGCAACAAAGTCCTCGGCCGTCAGTGCTCGCCAGCCTTCTTCGGTCCCCTGTATCCTCGCGGCCGCCGACGGTTCCTGACCCAGGCCAACTTCGGTGCCGATTGCACAGCACCCACAAACCACTGCCACCATCCAGAAAACGACACGAACTGTCATTGCTTGCTCCTAAGCTCTGTTTGCTTCACCTGACCCAGCCCCAATTTACCGCGGGCATCACCAAGGCTGCTGCTTGCGGGATCGGATTTCGCGGCTGAGTTGTTCCAGCTTCTTTCGTTCTTTGCGACTGAGACTGGCCTCGCCTTCGCGGCTGATCTTTTCAAGGATCACATCGACCTGATCCTGAAGTGACTGATAGTCATCGACTGGACGGTGGACACGCAGGTTATTGCGGCGGGGAATCCAGCCTGTCCAATCCCATTTCTGGAAATTCCAGCGACGAAAAAAATAGAGTGCTCCAAATCCAGCGCCTGCCAGATGGGCCTCTCCGGCAATCGTGCTGTTCGTGGAAAAGGCGTTTCCGATATCGGAGACCAGAGCCAGCAGGCCGATCACCCAGGCCGGAGCGGGAATCATTCCAAACAGCATGACTCGCTCGTGAGGATAATTGAGGACGAACAGGGCGAGAATGGTTGAAACACCACCGCTGGCGCCTTTGACGATCCCGGCATTTTCCAGAGGCAATCGAACCAGCGACCAGACCAGTCCGGAGACGACTATCCCCGCCAGATAAATGCGCAAGAACTCGCGACTGCCGTAGCGGGCTTCCAAGGGCCGCCCCAGAAAGAACAGCGTCAGCATATTGAACAGAATATGGGCCACGCCAACTTGGGAGTTGAGCGGTGCGTGGGAGAAGCCGTACGTCAACAACTGGTAGGCTTCCCAAGGCCGCTTCCACCAGTCTGCGTGCAGGGCGAGGGCATCGCCCAGCCAATTGCCACTCTTGCTCGTGGCCGTAAACAGGTCGAGCAGATAGACCGCCACGGTGATCACGATCAGCCGTGTGACCATACTCAGTTCGTTGAACTTCAGCGATTGCCGTTCACCCCAAGGCGACTCGTTGAAGTAGGGTCGGTCCTGATAGCCCATTCCGTTTTGTACCTGTACTCTGCCCAACATCCAAACTGGAGAAAACCGCCGGCTGGGAGAGCACGGACTTCGGCTGCAGTTTCGGCTACGCCTCGCTCGTCTGTTTAAAGACAGCCCGCTGCCGACAGTTCATCGCCCGTTCACACCCGCTGGTTCACTCACGGAAGCACCAGCGTGACGGCTTGGCGATTGCGGGTCCAGAGTCGGATGGCCGGCCCAACGGCCGTAATCTCTCCGCCCCTATCTTAGGGCTCAAGCAGCGGCGGGGCAAAGCGGTGTGAAATCAAGGAAATCGGTCAACCGAGCCATTTCGGCCAATCCACAAAAAAACCCGCCGAGAATTCGACGGGTTGCTTGGCTGATCTCACCACTCACGTACCGTAGGCGGGAATGGCACTGGAGCGGTCGTTGAGGAGTATTCCCTCAGCTCGCGCGTTTAGCGCCCGGCAACACGGGCTTCACCGAGCGGCACAGTGGTTGCCCCCACTTTTCGTTTCATGGCATCCAGCTCGTTTCGCAACGTTTCCAGCTGGTTGCGAAGCGTCTCCAATTCCGACGTCCGTTGCTGCAGGAGCTTGGAAATTTGCTCGGCATCCGT
>Ga0164292_10003315_pt1 | contig 13185 bp, 14 predicted proteins | sample GEODES117metaG_FD_111486 | JGI IMG/M metagenome (GOLD analysis project Ga0164292, IMG submission 111486) | Eutrophic lake water microbial communities from Lake Mendota, Wisconsin, USA - GEODES117 metaG | ecosystem: Environmental > Aquatic > Freshwater > Lake | place: USA: Lake Mendota... | reverse complement strand
GCGGCAGTGGTGGAGTTCGTCACCCAGATCTGAGCAGGCACACCACTTCGCCAGAAACTCCAGACCGTGCAATGTGCCGATTGCTTAGGTGCAGCTATTGGACTCCACCCACCGGCCGTCCCAGCCCAGGCACGAGTAGACATTGGGCGTCCAATCTCCGGGGCCACGGTCCGGGCGCCCGGGGGTCAGGATCTCACCCACCACATCCGTCATATCCGCACAGGTATCAAAGCTGGCCACATTCCCCACCCCAACGCAGGTATCGGCGAGCGCCGGACCACTCAGCATCAGCGCGTGGGCGACAGCGGCACCACCGAGAGCGATGGCCGACACTCCAACACAAATCAGACTTCGCGGCGAGCGATTCATTTCACACTTCTCCGTAACTGCGACCTTGCGGGCACCAGACTGACAGTTTGCTGAGTATAGCGAGAGCCGCGAATCACACGTTGAACCGGAACTCGACCACGTCGCCGTCAGCCATCACGTAGTCCTTGCCCTCGATACGCACCTTGCCCGCCGCTTTGGCGGCCGCCATCGAACCGGCAGCCACCAGATCGTCGAACGACACCACTTCGGCTTTGATGAAACCCTTCTCGAAGTCGGTGTGGATCACCCCGGCGGCCTTGGGCGCGGTGTCGCCCTGGTGGATCACCCAGGCGCGGGCTTCCTTGGGACCGGCGGTCAGATAGGTCTGCAGTTTGAGGGTGTGGAAGCCGGCCCGAGCCAGCGCATCGAGGCCGCGCTCATGCTGACCGATGGATTCGAGCAATTCCGCGGCGGACTCGTCGTCGAGTTCCTGAAGTTCCGCTTCGATCTTGGCGTCGAGGAACACCGCATCCGCCGGGGCCACCATGGCCCGCAACTCGGCGATCCTGGCCTCATCTCCCAGCACCGACTCATCGGCATTGAAGACGTAGAGGAAGGGCTTGATGGTCAACAGATTCAGTTCGCGAAGCAGGGCTGTATCCACTGTGGACCCCGCGGCGAAAAGTGTGGTGCCCACGTCAAGGACCGCCTGAGCAGCGACCGCCGCCTCGTGGACGGGTTTGCGTTCCTTATTGTTTCGCGCTTCCTTCTCCAGCCTGGGCAGCGCCTTCTCCAGGGTCTGCATGTCAGCCAGGATCAACTCGGTCTCGATCACCTCGATGTCCGAGCGGGGATCGACCTTGCCGTCGACGTGCACCACATCGTCGTCGGCGAAGACCCGGACCACCTGGCAGATGGCGTCGCATTCGCGGATGTTGGCCAGGAACTTGTTGCCCAGGCCAGCACCCTCGGAGGCGCCTTTGACGATTCCGGCTATGTCGACGAAGGTGACCGGCGCCGGCAGGGTGCGCTCGGAGGAGAACATCTCGGCCAGGTTGACCAGCCGTGGGTCCGGCAACGGGACGACACCCTCGTTGGGTTCGATGGTGGCGAACGGGTAGTTGGCCGCCAGCACGTTGTTACGGGTCAACGCGTTGAACAAGGTCGACTTTCCGACATTGGGCAGACCCACGATTCCCAGACTTAAGCTCACCGGCGCAAGTGTAGGAGGCCGGGAAATCCCGCCGTCAGCCTCAGCCACGCCAGCGCGCGATGCCGGGCCCCCGATGGGGTGAACCGGTACGGTCTAGGGGTGCCAAATCAGCGCGCGGTCGCAGCCGAGGAGCGCTCCGGAAACGCCACCGCCACAGGTGTGCCGTGGTGGGGCGCGCTCTCGATCGCGCTGACGGCCACCCTGCTCGGCATCGCGATCGAGGTCGGTTCCGGGCACCGGGAACTCGGCGGCATCTTCGCCGCCTGCTACGCGATCGGCTGCCTGGCTGCGGTGCTGGCAGTCCGTCGGTCCGGCATCTTCACCGCGGTCATCCAGCCGCCACTGCTGTTGTTCGTGGGCGTCCCGCTGGCCTACTACCTGATGCACGATTCGGCGTTCGGTGGATTGAAGGACATCCTCATCACCTGCGGCTATCCGCTGATCGAACGCTTTCCGCTGATGCTGTTCACCTCCGCGGCGGTGCTGCTGATCGGGTTGGTGCGCTGGTACCTGGTCATGTCGGCACCCAGTCGGCCGCACACCGCGCCCCGGGCCGATGCCCGCCGACCGGGGCTACTGGCCGCCCTGACCACCAAACTGGCTTCGGCGTTCGCCGGCAACGGCTCGGTGGACGAAGATCCCGGGGCCCGCCCCGCCCGTCCACGGCACGTGGTCAACCGCGGCGAGGCCACACGGCCGCCCCGACCGCCCCGGCCGCAGCAGCGCAAAACCCGAGGCGCCCGGCCGCCCCGGCCGCCTGCTGAAGAGTTCGCCCAGTTCGCCCCGGAGTTCCGCGAGGCACCATCACGGCGTCGACAGTCCACCCGCCGCCCGGGCCGCGACGACGAGTGGGCACCGGAGCCACGCCGCCGGTCCCGCGAACCCGGCGAGCCACGGCGCACACCCCCGCCACCGAGGCGTGAACGCCCCGAATACCGCGACCAGAATCCACGGCCGACGCGCGGCAGCCGGTTCGAGCCCTACGAGGTCGGTCGCGGCTACCAAACCCAGCAGCCGTACAGCCCGAATGCCCCGTACGAGCCGCGGCGCCGACCGCCCCCGGCCGGTGCGGGAGACGCCTACCACCCGGTTTCGCGGGTGCGCTACCGCGACTCCGGTCCGACTGACGACTCCTACGACGCCGACCGGGGCTCCCCACCCCGCGGTCGGCCCCGACGTTAGGACCGGGCCGGGCGAATCTCGCGGGGCAGGGCGAAGACCAGAGTCTCGTTAGCCGTGGTCACCGTCTGCACTGTGTCATAACCCAAGCCGGCGAGGCGCTCGAGCGCACCGCGGACCAGGATCTCCGGAACCGAAGCACCGGATGTCACCCCGACCGTCGTCACCCCGTCCAACCAGGACGTATCGATGTCCTCGGCATAGTCCACCAGATGCGCGGCGCCGGCGCCGGCGCCCAGCGCCACCTCCACCAACCGCACCGAGTTCGACGAGTTGCGCGAGCCGACCACGATGACCAGGTCGCACTCCGGCGCCATGGCCTTCACCGCTCCCTGCCGGTTCTGGGTGGCGTAACAGATGTCGTCGCTGGGCGGGTTCTGCAAGGTGGGGAATCGTTCCCGCAGTTGCGCGACGGTCTCCATGGTCTCGTCGACGCTCAGCGTGGTCTGCGACAGCCAGATCACCTTGCTGGGATCACGGACGGTGACTCTGTCGACCCCGTCGGGGCCGTCGACCAACTGGACGTGATCGGGTGCTTCGCCGGCAGTGCCGATCACCTCCTCGTGACCCTCGTGCCCGATCAGCAGGATGTCGTAGTCCTCGCGGGCGAACCGCTTGGCTTCGTTGTGCACCTTGGTCACCAGCGGACAGGTGGCATCGATCACCTGAAGGTTTCGTTCGGCGGCGTTCTGATGCACGGTAGGGGCCACGCCGTGCGCCGAGAACACGACGATGGAGCCCTCTGGCACCTGATCGGTTTCGTTGACGAAGATCGCCCCGCGTTGGGCCAGCGTCTCGACCACGTGACGGTTGTGCACGATCTCGTGGCGCACGTACACCGGTGCCCCGTGTTTCTCCAGCGCACGCTCGACGGTCTCGACGGCGCGGTCCACTCCGGCGCAGTAGCCCCGGGGCTCGGCGAGCAGAACCCGCTTTCCGTCGCGGTAGGCGGCGGAACCGGTGGCACCCGGAATCCCCATGTTCACGGTTGGCGGCATGGAATCAGGGTACGTTCTCCCCCGCGAACGCGGGCCAGCCGTACGCTGGTGCCCATGGCTACCGCACCTTACGGGATCCGGCTGCTGGTCGGCGCTGCCGTGACCGCGCTGGAGGAGACGCGCAAGCTGCCGTACGCCATCGTCATGTATCCGATGACGATGGCCAGCACCGTCGCGCAGATCGTGATGAAGCTCCAGCAGGATCTGGCCGGTCTGGCCATCAAGGGCGACGCCACCCTGGAGACCATCTTTCCGCCCAAGGACGAAAAGCCGGACTGGGCGACCTTCGACGAGGATCTGCCCGCCGAGCCGGAGCGACCGTCGGTCAACGGGGAACGCAAGACCGAGGGCCGCTTCGCGCTGTACTCGGTGACCGATGAGGTGGCCGGCCGCAGCGGCACGCGCTCCGGCAATCCCAAACCCGGTTCGGCCAAGAAGGTTGCCGGCAAGCCTGCCCCGGCGGCGGGTGCCACCCCGCCGCCGATCGCGGTGGAGTTGGACTACGAGTCGCTGACCCTGGCCCAGGTGCGGGCCCGGATCCAGTCGTTGAGCGTGGCTGACCTGCGGGCGCTGCTGGCCTATGAGGAGACGGCCAAGGCGCGGGCTCCGTACCAAACTCTGCTGGCCAACAGGATCACCCGCGCGACCGCCAAGTGAGCACTGCACCGGGCAGTTCGGCTGAGAACCCCTTCCCGGTCCGCGCGGTCGCGATCCGGGTCGCGAGCTGGATCGAGAAGCTCGGCATCGTCTGGGTGGAAGGTCAGCTGACCGAGATCCGGAGCCGTGGTGCGACGACCTACATGGTGCTGCGGGACCCGGCCGCGGATATGTCGGTGCGGGTGACGTGCAGCAGCGAATTGGTCCGCAACGCACCGGTCGCCCTGTCGGAGGGAACCCAGGTGGTGGTGTGCGGCAAGCCGCAGTTCGACCCGCGGCGCGGGTCGTTTTCGTTGCGGCTCAGCCAGATTCGGGCGGTCGGCCTCGGCGAGTTGCTGGCCCGCATGGAACGGTTGCGCAGGCTACTGGAGGCCGAGGGGCTGTTCGACCCGCGACTCAAACGTCCGTTGCCCTTCCTGCCCAACCAGGTCGGGCTGATCACCGGCCGGGGCGGGGCGGCCGAACACGACGTGACGACGGTGGCCGCCGGGCGCTGGCCGGCGGTGCGATTCGCCATCCGCAACACCGCTGTGCAGGGCGTCAACGCGGTGGGCCAGATCGTTGAGGCGCTGCGCGAACTCGACGCCAATCCCGATGTCGACGTCATCGTGATCGCCCGCGGCGGCGGCAGCGTTGAAGATCTGTTGCCGTTCTCCGACGAGACGCTGTGCCGCGCGATCGCAGCCTGCCGTACGCCGGTGGTCAGCGCAGTCGGGCACGAGCCGGACAACCCGCTGTGCGACCTGGTCGCCGACGTCCGCGCTGCCACCCCGACCGACGCCGCCAAGAAGGTGGTGCCCGACACCGCCGCCGAGTCTGCCCGGATCGCTGATCTACGGCACCGCAGCGCCCGCGCCCTGCGCAACTGGGTGGGCCGCGAGCAGCACACCCTGGCCGCGCTGCGCAGCCGGCCGGCACTGGCCGAGCCGATCCGGATGATCACCGACCGGATCGTCGAGACCGAGCGGGCCAGGGCGGCTGCGCGCCGCGACATCACCCGACTGGTGGTGGCCGAGTCAGAGCGGGTGGGCCACCTGGGAGCCCGATTGACCACGCTAGGGCCGGCGGCGACCCTGGCCCGGGGGTACGCGGTGGTGCAGGCGGTTGACGGATCGGCGGCCGTGCTGCGGTCGGTGGCGGATGCGCCGGCCGGAACGGCGCTGCGGATCAGGCTTTCCGACGGCGCGGTGGGCGCCGTCAGTACCGGGCGGGAGGATGGAGCCGGATGAGTGCGACACCGGTCAGCGAGCTGGGTTACGAGCAGTGCCGCGACGAACTGATCGAGGTGGTGCGGCTGCTGGAGCAGGGCGGCCTGGATCTCGATGCGTCGCTGACGTTGTGGGAACGCGGCGAGGCGCTGGCCCGGCGCTGCGAGGAACACCTGGCCGGGGCGCGGGAGCGGATCGAGGCTGCGTTGGCCGCCTCGGAATCCGGGGACGACTGATCAGTTGTGGCCGGGGAAGGCGTCGGTGCAGTCGGACATGCTGCGGTCAAACCGGCCTGCCATCGGCGGGAATGCCGCAGAGCTGATTGAGCCGCACGAGAGCGGTGTCGACCGCTGTGCCGATCTCCGGGGTGTAGGTGCGGTCGCTGAGGGTTTCGACCTGCTTTCGCCGGGCCGCCACATACTGCTGGGCAGCCGCGGCGACGTCGGCCGGTTCGGCGGAGATCTTGGGCTCGAAAAGGTCAAGCGCCTTGGAGACCGGGGCGTTCTGATTCTTGATAAGCGTGGCGATGTCCGGGGTCTTCCAGTTCCAGCCGTTGGGAAGCGCGGGTATCGAGCGCAGGGTCAGCCGCGTCTCCGCCCAGGCGGAGCATGTCCCGGGGCCGCCGTCGGCCGCGGTGTCCTTCTTCAGGATGACGGCACCCGCGATGAGGCCGGCCGCGATGACGATCGCCGCGCCGATGATGGCAGCAGGTAGCCACGGACGCGACGGCCGCGGCCGACCGATGGGCTGCGGCAATGGCGGCCCCATCGGGGGTGGCCACTGCAGATTCGGATCCATGGATTGCGATGGTAGACCGCCACCCGGGCAGGCACCGGGGTGCCGACCGACCGTGGGGCAAGATGATGCTGCAGACCAGCAAGGGTGCGCCGCCGGTGGGGGCGCACCGGGACGCCGATCGGGGACATCATGAGCACGAATAAGCGGATAGCCGTCGTCGTCGGCGGCGCATCCGGAATCGGTTGGGCTACCGCCAAAGCGCTTGCCGCCGAGGGATTCGGAGTGACGATCGCCGACCGCAACACCGAACTGGCCGCCCGGTGTGCAGCCGAACTCGGCGACCCGCACACCTGGGCGGCGGTCGAGGTGAGCGACGAGGACAGTGTGGCAGCACTGTTCGATCAGGTCGGCGATCTGGACGCAGTCGTCAACTGTGCCGGTTTCAGCGGCTTCGGGATGATCACCGACCTCGATGCCGAACAGTTCCGATCCGTGGTGGACGTGTGCCTGACCGGCGGCTTCCTGGTGATCAAGCATGCCGGCCGGCACCTGCGGGAAGGCGCTTCGGTGGTCTCTCTGACCTCCCTGAACGCCCGTCAGCCCGCGATCGGGATGAGCGCCTACTGCGCGGCCAAGGCGGGGTTGTCCATGCTCACCCAGGTCGCCGCCCTGGAACTCGGGCCCCGCGGCATCCGGGTCAACGCCGTGGCGCCCGGCTTTGTGCACACCCCGCTGACCGAGGGCGCCGCGGCCATTCCAGGCGTGGTCGAGGAGTACGTCGAGAACACCGCACTGGGCCGAGTCGGCACCCCCGAGGACGTCGCGGCGGCGGTGGCGTTCCTGTGCTCCCCGCAGTCGGCGTGGATGACCGGCGAGATCCTCGACCTCAACGGCGGCGCACACCTGAAGCGGTACCCCAACATTCACCAGCATCTGACCAAGCTCATGGGACAGTAGAGCGGTGAAAACCGAGTTCACGCTCACTCAGAAGCGGGCGCTGGCCATCATCACCGGCATAGCCCTGCTGTTCGGCGCCTACTTCCTGCGCCGCTACTTCATGCTGATCGTGATCGCCGCGATCGTGGCCTACCTGTTCGCACCGCTGTACAACCGGCTGAAGGAAAGGTTCAACGGCGGAGTAGCCACCGCGGCGACGGTGCTGGCCGCTCTAGCCACCGTCGTCATCCCCATTGCGACTGTCATCTCGATCGCGACGGTGCAGATCTCCCGGATGCTGATCGCGGCGGCGGACTGGGCCCGGACCGCCGACCTGAACGCCCTCGGCGAAAGGGCCATCGGAACAGTCAACGGACTGCTGGGAAAGTTGCCGTTCCAGACCCCGCAGATCTCCGTGGAGTCGCTGCGCGACAACCTCGGGACGCTGGCACAGACCATCGGCGAGTGGCTGCTGCGCACGCTGAGCGGTGTCGCCGGCGGCGCCATCGGCTTCATCACCTCGGCGATCATCTTCCTCTACGTGCTGATCTCGCTGCTGGTCAACAAGACTGAAGTGATCACCCTGATCCGCCGGCTGAACCCGCTGGGCGAGGAGGTCACCGACCTGTATCTGGCCAAGATGGGTGCAATGGTCAAGGGAACGGTGAAGGGCCAGTTCATCATTGCGGTGATTCAGGGCATCCTGGGCGCGGTGTCGATCTACATCGCCGGCTTCCACGACGCGTTCTTCATCTTCGCCATCCTGCTGACCGCATTGTCGGTGATCCCGCTCGGCAGCGGGATCATCACCATCCCGTTCGGAATCGGGCTGATGTTCTTCGGCAATATCGCCGGGGGCCTGTTCGTGGTGCTGTTCCACCTGTTCGCCATCACCAACATCGACAATTTCCTGCGGCCCATCCTGGTGCCCAAGCAAGCCCGACTGGACTCCGCTCTGATGCTGCTGTCGGTGTTCTCCGGGATCGCGATGTTCGGGTTCTTCGGCATCATCGTCGGCCCGGTGGTGATGATCGTGATCGTCACCACGATCTCGGTGTACCTGGCGGTATACAAGGGCGTCGAGATGGAGGAAGAACAGCAGGAGGAAGACGAGGACGACGACCACAAACTGTTCGGCAGGCGACACAAAGACAAAGCGGAGAAGGACAGCCTGCCGGAGTCGGTCATGCCCGATCCCGACGGGGCGGCGCCGGAGTCGGCCCCGGAATCCGCTAAGCCAAACGTTCTTTGAGGAACTCCACCACCCGCTTGCGTGCCTCGTAGGCGGGTTGCCCGTCGGCCTCACGAACTTCCAAAGTCAGCACCGAGTGCGCGGCCCGGCCGAACCCACCGGCGTTACCCGCAGCGGAGTCGATCTCGATGACCTCGAAGTTGTCGCCCAGGCGGTCTTTGAGCGTGGAGAACCGCTGCGCCGGCGCCATCGGGTCGCCGCTGAACCGAAGCCCCAGCGCGCACAGCCCGTCTTCGGCGGCCCGCTTCTCGATGACCTTCATCTCACCCTCGGAGAACCCGGGGTCCCGCTTGTGCGCCGCGGTCAGCGCGATCGGCACCGACGGCTGGCTCAGCACCGAGGCCAGCACGCTGTCGTCAACGGCGGCCGCAAGCGCGAAACCGCCGGTGAAGCACTGGCCGATCACCCCCACCCCCTTGCCGGGAGTCTTGGCGTTGAGGTCGCGGGCCAGCGCCCGCAGGAAGCGGGTCACCGGACGTTCCTTGTTCAGCGCGAACGCGGCGAATTCCTTGGCCACGCAACCCCGTACCAGCGTTCCTACCAAACCCAGCCCGCGGGCCGGGGCGCCGGGGGTGCCGAACAACGACGGGATCACCACGGTGAATCCGTTGTCCACCAGGTGGTTTCCCAGGGCAAGCACGCCGGGATGCACCCCCGGCATTTCCGGGATGAGCACAACACCGGGGCCGGAACCCTTGCGATAGACGTCGTAGCTGAAACCTTCCGCGGCGAACGGCTCACGGACCCAGCCGGACAGGTCGGCTTCGGGGGCTTTCATGGCGCTCCTATCGGGTCGGCGCCAGCGGCGGCTGGGTCTGGGTCGCCAGGGCTAGGGCGCGGAAGTCCTCGGGCTTGCCGGCGCCGGTGATCGCCAACTGGGCCTGCCCTCCTGTGCCGGTCAGCCGGGTGGTCCACACCGGTTCGGTGTCCTCCCCGCCCTGGTAGACGATCCAGGTCACCCCGCCGACATCCTCGGTGCCGGTGGGATACACCGCACTCTGGATCGAGCGCACCAGCGCGGTTTCGTCGGCGTTGCTCTGGGTGAGGCTGACGTACATCTTCGACGGTGCGATGTAGCCGACCCGGCTGCTCACCGCGTTGAGTTTGGCGCCGGTGGCCGGGTCGGTGCGACCGGCCTCGATGCCGCTGCGGGTTCCGGAGTTGGCCTGCCAGCCCTCCGGCAGCTTGGGCAGCCGGACCGGGTAGCCGACCGCGCCGGCGTCGGCCTGCAGTGCCGCGGCGGCGTCGTACGTGGGGGCCATACCGTCGGCGGGGCCGGTGGGGCGAAACGAGCACATCCCGACCAGCCCGGCCAACAACATGCAGGCCACCACCAACGGCGCCAGCGACCAGAACATGTCACGGCCGTCCTGCAGGACGCGTGGCTTGGGTGGCTTCGGTACCGGGAGGTCAAGGCCGGGGGCCGGCATCGCCTGATCGCCGGGATCGGGCTGGTGTCCGGTCGCATCGGGTTCAGGGCGGGTCACAACTGCCAGTATCCCAGGTCTGGACCTATCCAGTGGTTCTGGGACAATCTTGCCCATGCCTGAACCCCGCCGTCGCGAAGCCCCCGACCGCAACCTGGCCCTGGAACTGGTCCGGGTCACCGAGGCCGGGGCCATGGCCGCGGGACGCTGGGTGGGCCGCGGTGACAAGGAGGGCGGTGACGGCGCCGCCGTCGACGCCATGCGACAACTGGTGAACTCGGTCTCCATGCGCGGGGTCGTGGTGATCGGCGAGGGCGAGAAGGACAACGCGCCGATGCTCTACAACGGCGAGGAGGTCGGCAACGGCGACGGCCCGGACTGCGACTTCGCCGTCGACCCGATCGACGGGACCACGCTGATGGCCAAGGGCATGCCCAACGCCATCTCGGTGCTGGCCGTCGCCGAACGTGGCGCCATGTTCGACCCGTCAGCGGTGTTCTACATGAACAAGATCGCCGCAGGACCCGACGTCGCGGACTTCATCGACATCACCTCGCCGATCGCGGCCAACATCCAGCGCCTCGCCAAGGTCCGCAAGGCCTCGGTGTCCGACATCACCGTGTGCATCCTGGACCGGCCACGGCACGAGAAGCTGATGGCCGAAGTCCGTGGCGCGGGCGCGCGGATCCGGCTGATCTCCGACGGCGACGTGGCCGGCGCCATCTCGGCGTGCCGGCCGGAATCCGGCACCGATCTGCTGGTCGGGATCGGCGGCACACCGGAAGGGATCATCACCGCCGCGGCGATCCGCTGCATGGGCGGGGAGATCCAGGCCCAACTGGCGCCCAAGGACGACGAGGAACGCCAGAAGGCCATCGACCGTGGCCATGACCTTGATCGGGTGCTGCACACCACGGATCTGGTGTCCGGAGAGAACGTGTTCTTCTGCGCCACCGGCGTCACCGACGGCGACCTGCTCAAAGGTGTGCGCTTCTTCGGTGGTGGCTGCACCACGCAGTCCATCGTGATGCGCTCGAAGTCCGGCACCGTCCGCATGGTCGACGCCTACCATCGGCTGTCCAAGCTCAACGAATACTCCGCGGTCGACTTCACCGGGGACGCCGACGCCGCCTATCCACTTCCGTAAGAACCGCATTCCGTGCCAACCGACACTCCGCACAGTTCAACGCCGATTCAATCAACGCAGAGGGAGCACATGTCCAACGACGGCGAGTACCGCATCGAGCACGACACCATGGGTGAAGTCCGGGTGCCGATCAACGCCCTGTGGCGTGCACAGACACAGCGTGCCGTGGAGAATTTCCCGATCTCGTTCCGCGGTCTGGACCGCAACCAAATCCGGGCCATGGCGCTACTGAAAGCGGCCTGCGCGCAGGTGAACAAGGATCTGGGCAAGCTTCCCGCGGATAAGGCCGACGCCATCATCGCCGCCGCCGGCGAGATCGCCGAGGGCGCGCATGATGACCACTTCCCGATCGACGTGTTCCAAACCGGCTCGGGCACAAGCTCGAACATGAATGCCAACGAGGTGATCGCCTCGATCTGCGCACGCAACGGTGTGACGGTCCATCCCAACGACGACGTGAACATGTCGCAGTCGTCGAACGACACCTTCCCGACTTCGACTCACATCGCGGCTACCGAAGCCGCTGTGCGCCAGCTCATTCCAGCGCTGGAGGTTCTGCACGAGTCGCTGGTGAACAAGGCCCGGCAGTGGCGGACCGTGGTTAAGTCCGGCCGCACCCACCTGATGGACGCCGTCCCGGTGACTCTCGGCCAGGAGTTCGGCGGCTACGCCCGCCAGGTCGAGGCCGGCATCGAACGGGTGCGGGCCTGCCTGCCCCGGTTAGGCGAGTTGGCCATCGGCGGCACCGCCGTCGGCACCGGACTCAACGCCCCGGACGGGTTCGGCGTGAAGGTGGTCGAGGTGCTGGTCGCCCAGACCCGCCTGGCCGAATTGACCACGGCCAAAGACTCTTTCGAGGCCCAGGCGGCCCGCGACGGCCTGGTCGAGGCCTCCGGTGCGCTTAAGACCATCGCGGTGTCGCTGACCAAGATCGCCAACGACATTCGCTGGATGGGTTCGGGCCCGCTGACCGGCCTGGGTGAACTTCACCTGCCCGATCTTCAGCCGGGCAGCTCCATCATGCCGGGCAAGGTCAACCCGGTGATCCCCGAGGCGGTCACCCAGGTGGCAGCCCAGGTGATCGGCAACGACGCCGCCATCACCGTGGGCGGGCTGTCGGGTGCCTTCGAACTCAACGTCTACATCCCGATAATGGCGCGCAATCTGCTGGAGTCGTTCACGCTGCTGGCCAATGTCTCGCGACTGTTCGCGCAGCGCTGCATCGACGGCCTGGTGGCCGACGAAGAGAGACTGCGGCGATTGGCCGAATCCTCGCCGTCGATCGTCACCCCGCTGAATTCCGCGATCGGCTACGAAGAGGCCGCCGCGGTTGCCAAGCAGGCACTCAAGGAGCACAAGACGATTCGGCAGACGGTGATCGACCGCGGGCTGATCGGCGAGAAGCTCTCCGAAGAGGAACTGGACAAGCGGCTCGACGTGCTGGCGATGGCCAAGGTGCGCGACGAGGGCTGAACGCCCAACGCTACGGCGTCGGCGCGGCCATGCGCGTCGAGGCCAACCGGCGAATTCCCGGCGCGATGGTCAGGCTGTGCAGCAGCAGGCTCAACGTGACCGTCACCACGACGACGGTGCTGATCAATTCGGTGTTCTCGATCTCGCCGCGATTGATCACCAGCAGGCCCAGCACCACGGTGCCGATCCCACGCGGGCCGAACCACCCGATGAACCATCGGTCGGACATCGGCAGGTCGGTACGCACCAGCGAAACCAGCACGGTGAGAATGCGAACCGCGAACAGCGCCAGGACGGCAAATAGTACGACCCGCCAGTCCGCGCGCAGCCAGCCGTCGATCACGGCGAACGCACCGAACATCGCGAACACCATGAGTTCCAGCAGTTGCGCGGCGGCATCGGAAACCTGGGTCGGAATCTCCTCGTCGGTGCGGCGCCGGGTGATCAGGGAGAACGCGAGCCCACCGGTGAAGGCCGCGACGAAACCACTGGCCTCGATCTGTTCACCGAGTTGGAAGCAGACGAAGGCCAGCGCCAGGGTGGCCAACTGCGCCCAGGTGTCGCTCATCCATTCGTGCCGCCGCGACCATGCCACCACCAGCCCGCCGATGAGTCCGACCGCAGCGCCGGCCAGCAGGGAGGCGAACT
>Ga0164292_10003314_pt1 | contig 13186 bp, 9 predicted proteins | sample GEODES117metaG_FD_111486 | JGI IMG/M metagenome (GOLD analysis project Ga0164292, IMG submission 111486) | Eutrophic lake water microbial communities from Lake Mendota, Wisconsin, USA - GEODES117 metaG | ecosystem: Environmental > Aquatic > Freshwater > Lake | place: USA: Lake Mendota, Wisconsin... | reverse complement strand
TACCATTATGAAGGCTTTAAAAGGCATTAAAGAAATTCGTACTCAAGTGCAAGTCTTACAAAAGAAAACCATGGATTCTAGTTTCCAAAAGCAAAGCGAATCTTTATTAGCAAGTCTTAAAACTATTGAAGAGGCTTTACACCAAACAAAGGCGAAGAGTGGACAAGACGTTTTAAATTTTCCTATTCGTTTAGATGATAAATTAGCTGGTGTATTTGAATCTGCAGCCTCAGGCTATGTAGCACCTACTAAGCAAGTGAAAGAAACTTATATAGCATTGAAACTGCAAGTGGATGAGCAATTGAAAATGTATGAAACTATTAAGAAAGAAGGCGTGAAAGCTTTAAATGATGCGGTACATAAATTAATGATACCTATTATTGGAAATTAATACTTCCTTTTTATAGAGATGATTAAGTTTGTCTTTACAGTATCTTATAAAAAAAGGTCCTCCGAAAATCGGGGGACCTTTTTTTATTCAAAATCTTTGTACAATAAATATTTTTTACGCATCAACTTAAAAGCCGCTAAACCTGGTTGCCAGCTAGCTCTTATTGCTGCAGCAGATTGGCCTGATTTTAATTGTTCCATCAAAGTAGCGTTACCAGCTAATTTATTAAAGAAGTAGTCGGTGGCTAATTTTGATTTAGGCTCAATAAAAAAACTTTCTTTTACAGGGAAAGCCTGGTACATCTCGATGATCAAATCTAGATCAATCCTATTAGACGCTTGTTGTTTACTTAAATCCCATCCATAGCAAGTCTGTCCATACAATTTTGAACTCATTGCACCCGTTCTTGGCCCAGGAATAAAGCTAAAACTTTTGCCTTGAATACTTGGGTGTCCAATATGCGCAAATGCATGTGCAGTACCACGACCTTCACTCATTACTGAGCCTTCTATTAAACAAGTAGTTGGATACCAGTAAATGGCATTCATGTCTGGTAAATTTGGTGAGGGCGCAATATTAAAGGTATACATGGAACTATGGTCATAATTCTTGCATCCAATTACAGTGAATTGAATTGGACTTCCTGCTTTATTGATACTACTATCAGTTGGTGCTGTTAACCATTTTTCACCCACCAACATTGTTGCGTATTCGCCAATGGTCATACCATAAACAGTGGGGATCGATTGCTTGCCAACAAAACTACTAAAGGGTTTTTCTAATACAGGCCCATCCACATAGTGGCCATTTGGATTAGGACGATCTAAGATAACCAACGGCTTATTATTGGCCCATGCAGCTTCCATATAGTATTGCAGCGAAGAGATATAAGTATAAAATCTTGAACCCACGTCTTGTATATCAAATAATAATACGTCTACATCTTTAAGATCTTCTTCACTTGGTCCGTATTTTTTCCCATAGAGTGAAACAATCTTTACGCCAGTGGCTTCATCTATGCCATCCTTAGTTTTTTCTCCTGCATCTGCAGTGCCTCTAAGGCCATGTTCTGGTGTAAATACTTTTTGTATTTGAATCCCATTTGCAAGTAAAGTGTCAATCAAATGTTTTTTGCCTACAATAGCAGTGTGGTTGGTAAACAAACCCACTCTTTTATTTTTTAAAAGGGGTAAATATTGCGCAGTTTGATAGGCACCTGGTAATATTTCTTTGTTTTTTTGTGCTAATACAGAGAATGGCATGTTCACGATGAGGTAAACAATAACAAGAATGAATATTTTTTTCATCTTCTTTAAAAGGATTTAAATTTATTAGTACAATATAGTAAATAATATAATGAACTCTATATCCTTTTAGTGTTTTCATTCTATTAGGATATGCACAGGAGGAACTATAAATTCAAGGGCTAATTTAAATATTTAGCCACAATGGGAACGCGTCTTCCTACACCAAAGGCTTTAGGAGAAATACGAATGATAGGACAGAATTGATTTCTTTTGTATTCGTTGGTATTCACCATTTTCAAAGTCTTATCTACTAGTGCACTGTCAAAGCCTAGTGCCTTGATGCTTGCAGGATCGGCTCTTTTTTCAATGTATTGAAAAAGTATTTGATCTAGAATTTCATAGGCGGGTAAACTATCGCTGTCTTTTTGATCTGGTCTTAATTCAGCACTAGGAGCCTTGGTCATAATATGAACAGGAATAATTTCTTTATGACGATTTATATATTTAGCGAGTTCATAGACCTGCATTTTATAGCAATCACCAAGTACACCTAAGCCACCTGCCATATCACCATATAAAGTACCATAACCAGTGGCTAGTTCACTTTTATTAGAAGTATTTAATAATACGTAACCAAACTTATTAGCAATGGCCATTAAAATATTACCCCTTGACCTGCTTTGTATATTTTCTTCTGCTAAAGAAAAAGGTAAGCTTTTGAATAATGGTTCTAAGGTATGTAAAAAACTTTCATACACTTCTTTAATAGCAATGGTATCGTAAGGGTTTTGTAAATTTTTGCTTAAGGCTACAGCGTCGTCTACTGAATGAGCGGTTGAATAAGGAGAAGGCATTAATACAGCTCTTACATTTTCAGCACCTAAGGCTTCGCAAGCAATCACTAAAGTAACAGCTGAATCAATTCCACCAGAAGAACCAATAATGGCCTTGGTAAAACCCATTTTAGTAAAATAATCTTTCACCCCTAATACCAATGCTTTATATACTTGATCAATATTTAAGGCGGGTTCTAAGGTGAGCGGATTTAATTCTTTATTAGGTACTCTTGCAGCAGGTTCAATAATAGGTGCATTAATCATACCCTCTTCTGTGCATTCAAAAATTTCCATTGCCTCTTCAAACATGGGAAGTGCTCCGCAAAGATTAGCCTGTTTATCAAAAGCCAAAGAAGCTCCGTCAAATACAATCTCCGTTTGACTTCCCACGGCATTGCAATAAAATAAAGGAATTTTATATTTTAATACATTGGCCTTAATGGTTGCTTTTCTATCCTCATCATGTGTGTAATCAAAAGGAGAAGCACTTAGGTTTAATAAAATATCAGGAGACTGCTCCATCATTTTATCCATCGGACAAATTCTGTACAAGGGGTTATCTCCTAAGTTCCAGATATCTTCACATATAGTAATGGCTAATTTTTTTCCTTTAAAGGGAACCACTTTCCAATCATCGGCAGCTTCAAAATATCTATTCTCATCAAAAACATCATAAGTGGGTAATAATGTTTTATGAATCTCTGCTATTATTTTTTTATCGTATAAGAAAAAAGCAGCGTTGTATAAATCTTTTCCTTTTTTATTGGGGTTGCGCGCAGGGCTTCCAATTAGAACACCAATGGTATTGGCCGCTTCTTTAATAATATCAACTTGAGCGTAACATTTAGTAATGAAATCATTGAACTCCACAAAATCTCTGGCGGGGTAGCCACAAACACTCATCTCGCTAAATAAAATTAAATCAGCCCCATTCTTTTTAGCTGCTTCAATTGCAGAAAGCATTTTGGTAGTGTTCTGTTCAAAATTGCCTATGTGATAATTTTGTTGTGCGATACAAATTTTCATGGGCCAAAGGTAGGCTTAGTTTAATTTAACAGGCGCAGCCATTTTAAAGGCTGGAATATTGACATTGATTAAATCTTTGGTTTCAATATTCTCCATGGTATAATAACCTTGCATTTTACCTAATTCACTTTTTAAGTGACAACCACTTACATATTGATAATGTTTGCCTGGCATAATTAAAGGTTGCACACCTACCACACCTTCGCCTTCTACAATTCGGTGTTCACTATTGCTATCAAATACTTCCCAATAACGTCTTAATAATTTAACGGGGAAAGAGTTGTGATTTTCGATGGTAATTCTGTAAGCAAACATGTATTCATTTTGCAAAGGATTGCTATAGTCTTTTTGGTAAAAAGTCTCGATACTTACTTCTACTCCTTCTGAAATTTTAGAGACCATAAAAATTAACGTCAATAAGTGCTTTTGCAGAGAATACTGCGGGATAAAAGTACCAAAAATTTGCCCCGATTTTATAAAAAACCCCTGTATTTTTTTATTAGACCCCCTAAGTCTCGTAACTTTGCGAAAACTAATGCATTACGTATTGGGTAATGTGGTTAAATCTAATAAAATCAGTCACAATGAAGATCGCAGTAGCTAAAGGAGACGGTATCGGCCCAGAGATTATGGACGCCGTAATTGAAGTTTTTAATGCCGCCAAAGTGCCTTTGGAATACGATTTTGTGGATATGGGAAAATGGGTATTTGACAAAGGATTTAGCATTGGGATGACCCCAGCAGCGAAAGATTCGATTGAAAAATTGGGCATCCTTTTTAAAGGTCCAATGGAAACGCCAAAGGGCAAAGGAGTAAAAAGTGTCAATGTAACTGCAAGAAAAACTTGGAATACTTACGCGAACGACAGAAAATTTCAAACTTTAAGTGGGGTAGATACAGTCTTTAGTAAAGCGGGTATCAATATAGATTTAACCATCGTGCGTGAAAATATAGAAGACACTTATGGTGGTATCGAACACATGTTAACACAAGATGTGGCACTTGCTAGAAGATTCATTACAAGAGGTGGAAGTGAACAAGTTATTCGATATGCTTTTGAAATGGCTCAGAAAAAAGGGGCCAAAAGAATTACCTGTGGACATAAGGCCAACATTATGAAGTTAACGGATGGCTTATTCTTGGAAGTATTCAATGAAATTGCAAAAGAATATCCAAATTTAAAAGCAGATGATGTTATTGTAGATGACTTATGTATGAAATTAGTAAGTCGTCCAGACTTATTTGATGTAGTGGTATTAACAAATTTACAAGGGGATATTGTGAGTGATTTATGCGCTGGATTAGTGGGTGGGCTTGGTTTTGCGCCATCTTCAAATATTGGAGATCATATTTCAATTTTCGAAGCAGTACATGGCACTGCTCCAGATATTGCAGGTAAAAATATTGCTAATCCTACTTCATTATTGTTGAGTGGATTGAACATGTTGCGTCATTTAGGTATGATGAAAAAAGCAGTCATGATTGAAAATGCATTATTGTATACATTGGAGTCTGGTGTTCATACAGGTGATTTTGGAGATAAGTCAATACCGTCTTTGAATACGACTGCTTTTGCCCAAACTATTATTGATAATTTTGGTAAACAACCATTACATAATCCTAAACCTAGCTTACCAGATTTTGATTTTGTACCTACCAATAGTGCTATTACAAAAAATCCAATGTTACTAAGTTCAAAAAATGAGGCGCATAAAATTGTAGGAGCAGATTTCTTTATTGAAACAACCTTACAACCAAATGATTTGGCTGCTGTAGCCATTAAACAAGAAAAAAATCAATTGAAATTGGTCACTATTTCAAATAGAGGAACACAGGTTTGGCCAACAGGTTCTGTTTTCACCAACCTAGTGAATCAATATCGTGTTCGATTTGAAACCGACGAGGCAAGTCCGCTTACCCAAGCAGACATCTTAGAATTATATACTGCGCTATCTAAAGATTTAAAGATTACTTCACTTGAAATCTTAAACATGTGGGCAGACAAAAAAGGCTATAGTTTGGCACAAGGTCAATAGAATCAAGGCTTTTACTTAAATAGCCCCTTTTTTACCCTCATTTTGATAGAAAATTGCTTTTTCTGCTGGGAAAAAAAACATTTTTGACGTAATTTCACGCCTAATTACAAAACATCCCTTTAACCTATGGCTGAAGCAATATTAATGCCCCGTTTAAGTGATACCATGACCGAAGGAGTGGTAGCAGCTTGGCATAAAAAAGTGGGGGATACTGTTAAAAAAGGAGACTTATTAGCCGAAATAGAAACGGATAAAGCTACTATGGAATTAGAGAGCTATCAAGATGGCGTTTTATTGCATATTGGTACACCTCGTGGAGGCAAATTACAAGTGAATGATTTATTAGCCATATTTGGAAAACAAGGAGAAGATATTACTGCACTTATTGTAGCGAATACAAATGGCGATTCCTCTGCTGCAAGCACTTCTGCTCCTGCATCACCTGCTGCTGCAACTACAACCCCAACTACAAGTCCAGCAACAACTGCAAATAGTATTGATGCAAGTAATATGGAAGAAGTAGTATTAATGCCACGCTTAAGTGATACGATGACAGAAGGTGTGATTGCAGGTTGGCATAAAAAAGTAGGGGATAAAGTTGCAAAAGGTGAAGTGTTGGCGGATATCGAAACCGATAAAGCCACCATGGAATTAGAATCTTATAAAGATGGTATTTTACTATATCAAGGTGCTCAAGCAGGAGAGAAGATTTTAGTGAATCAGTTGTTATGTATTATTGGACAGCCTGGTTTAGATATTGATAGTATTGTAAAATCTATCAAAGCGCCTTCTACTGCAGAAGCGCCAAAAGCAACGGCTGCAGCGCCTTCAACAGTTTCTGCTGCACCATCTGCGCCAGTTGCAGCACCTACTGCTACAGCATCTGCAACAGTGGTCAATGAAGGAAGAATATTTGCATCACCCTTAGCCAAGAAAATTGCGAAAGAAAAAGGCATCGATTTAAAATATGTGCAAGGCACAGGAGAACATGGAAGAATTACAAGAACAGATTTAGAAAATTATAAGCCTGCTAGCAATACTTCAAGTGCTGCAAGAGCAGCAGCTCCAAGAAATACTAATTTTGTAGGACAAGTAAGTTTTGTAGATACACCGGTTTCTCAAATGCGTAAAACCATTGCAAGACGTTTAAGCGAAAGTTTATTTACAGCGCCGCATTTTTATCTAACCATGAAAATTAACATGGATGCTACTATTGCGGCTAGAACAGTCGTAAATGAAACAGCACCTGTTAAGATTAGCTTCAACGATTTTATTGTTAAAGCGGTAGCCCTTGCTTTAAAACAACATCCAAAAGTAAATAGCAGTTGGTTGGGCGATGTGATTCGTGAAAACCATCATGTGAATATTGGTATTGCCGTTGCTGTAGATGAAGGATTACTAGTTCCTGTTCTTCGTTTTGCAGACGGACTTTCTTTGGATGAAATAAGTGTATCTGTAAAAGAGTTTGCTAAAAAAGCAAAAGACAAAAAATTACAACCTTCGGATTGGGAAGGAAGCACTTTCACCATTTCTAATTTAGGTATGTTTGGAATAGATTCATTCACTGCTATTATTAACCCGCCAGATGCTTGTATACTAGCGGTAGGTGGTATTGCGCAAGAGCCTGTTGTAAAGAATGGTCAAATAGTACCAGGCAATGTGATGAATGTAACATTAAGTTGTGATCATAGAGTAGTGGATGGTGCAACAGGATCGGCTTTCCTACAAACTTTGAAAAGCTATTTAGAAGAACCTATAAGAATGTTTGTGTAGTTTATTTTCTGGCCTTTTTTAAATATAAGGCCAGAAAATTAAACTCTCTAATGATTTTTTCGAGGGACCCCATAAACGGGCCCCTCGATTTTTTTTACACTCTAATGATATTAAAAAAGTCCCCGCGATATTCGAGGGGACTTTTTATTGCTACTCTAATGATATTTTAACTAATCTACATCACATCCAATAGGAGCGCCAGGCGCCATCATAGTGGGACTAGGTAGGGTAATATCTTTTGGATTATTAATTCTTTCAAGGGCATATTCATAATGCGCTTTATGGGTAGCATCTGTTTTTGCTAGGGTAGTTAATTTTATTTTTAACTCCTTCATTCTATCATTACAAATGGCCCTTACTTCATAATTGGCTTCTGTACTTTGACCAACACCCATTAACCAACTAAGTACTAATTGTTGCGTTTGTCTATGAATACTTCCTTCTAAACCATTCGGCATATTTGCATACCAAGTATTTTTTAATACAGCGTCCACTACATTATCAAAGCCAATGGTTTTAGCCCTAGCTTTATTTTGCACTAATCTATTCGCTCTTTCTACATTGAATAAAAAACTAAGTTCAAAATCGCTAAGGGCTTCTGCTGCAGCTAATGCATCAAAACTCATACCTGTTCTTTTGTCAAATAATTCACCTACACCATAATACATAGGAGGGCGGGGTGGAATTAATTGTAAAATACGCTCTGGTATAAGAAGGCTAGAAGCGGACAAGCAATTAATAGCGGCATCTAATGCTTTTTGTTGAATAGCATTAGATAAAATGGTAGGCTTAATTTGATTAACATCTCCTCTTACACTATAATTATAATTGATGCCACCAATTAATTTCGTCACTGCTTCATATTGATAACGATGGTAATTATATAATGGCACTAGTACATCTTCTAATTTAGCAAGTGGCGTGAAATTAGTAATGGCTTCTTCACTAAACTGCTCCATACCTTTTTTTCTTACCGTAATGGCTTGGTCAAGTCCTGCAACGGCGTCAGATTGATTATCCCATAAATGTGCATAGGGGTGAAAGCCACTGGCAGCTCTTGCATCCGCATCTGCAATAAATAATAAACCATTTTTAGAATTCTCTGCTAACATGTTTTGAAGCAAAGGCGTTTCGTTCACTCCTTTTCCAAAATCTTGATATCCATACATAATGGCACGCTTATCCCAAGGGCCAATTTCATCGGTATACACTTTAGAAAAATCCATCTCTCCTTTTTCATTTACAAAAATATTAGGATGAGGGTAGTCCATTACAGAAGCGCGATCATTAAAGCTAGAAGCATAATTATGTTGTAGTCCTAAAGTATGCCCTACCTCATGCGCTGATAATTGTCTTAATCTGTGAATGGCAGCGTTTCTCATTTTATCTGAAACAGGTTTACCATTGATATAGGGAGATAATAAAGCGGTAAAAATTAAATAGTCCTGACGCACTCTTAATGAACCTAGTGTTACTTGACCTTTAATGATTTCACCTGTTCTAGGATCGGCAATGGTAGCACCATAGCTCCAGCCACGTGTAGAACGGTGTACCCAGTTAATCATATTGTATCTGATATCCATAGGGTCGGCCGAATCGGGTAATACTTGCACTTGAAAAGCATTCTTATAGCCAGCAGCTTCATAAGCTTGGTTCCACCATCTTGCACCTTCTAATAAAGCCGAGCGAATAGGTTCCGGCGTACCATTGTCTAAATAATAAATAATGGGTTTAACTGCTTCACTTATAGCAGCGCTAGGATCTTTTTTTGATAGACGATGTCTATTGATGATCATCTTTTGAATGGGTTCACTAATATCACTACCATAATCGAAATAAGTAGTTCCAAAAAAACCACTTCTAATATCGTATTGTCTTGGTTGATAATTATTATCAGGTAGTTCAACAAAGCTATGATGCATACGAAGCGTAATAGCTTCTACAGAAGGCGTGACTGTTTGTACAAACCTACCTGCATCTGAACCGCCTACAAAAGTAAGCGTGGCTTCAAACTCTGAATTTTTAGGAAAGTTTTTAGTGTTCTTCAAATAGATAGCAGAACGCCCTTCATTTAAAGTATAAGTACCTTGCTTCATTTTTCTTATTCTATCAGCTGCACCATGGGCATCTCTTAATAAAAAAGGGGTAGCGTCCACTAAGAGGGTATTGGCTTCTTCTGCTTCAACATTAAAACTAAATAAGATAGATTGCGCGAAAGACTCATTGACTGCTTTTTGTTCTCTAGGGTCGCTGGTAACAGCACGATAGTCGGTATTAGGTTGAGTGAGTAATAGTTTTTTACCTACTCGTTGGAAAAATACAATGCGTGAATCGCCAATTTGTCCTCTATCAAGCCCGATATCATTGGATCCTAGGCCAGCAGGTAAAGAATTGACATATAAAAAAGGAGTTTCTAATTTGTCTACTGCAAGTAAAATTTTTCCTTGTGCAGCATCCCAATAGTAATTAAAGTAACCTTTATGTAATTCCATGGTCTTTGTTTTTTCTGCAATTGAATTAGTTTGCGCTTGCAAGAAAAAAGGAAAACAGAGTAACATTAAAATAATACGCATAAAATGAATTTATATTAAAAATAAAAAATCCCGCCTCACCCGAAAAATCGGAAACGGGGCGGGATTGTAATTTAAGTTTTTTTTACTAAACTGTAGGCGTCGAATTTGTTGTTGGTTCAGTAAATAAAGTAGGCGCTACTACTGGAGCGACTGCCTTTTTCTTAGGGGCTACTTTTTTAGTGGTTTTCTTTGAAGCGACTTTCTTTTTAGGAGCCGCTTTTTTAGCTGCTTTTTTCACCGTCTTTTTTACAGCTACTTTTTTCTTTGAAGCTACTTTCTTTTTAGGGGCTGCTTTCTTAGTTGTTTTTTTTGCTGCTTTCTTGGCTGCTTTTTTAACAGATTTCTTTGCTACCGCTTTTTTCTTAGGGGCTACTTTCTTTTTGGTAGCTACTTTCTTCTTACTTGACTTTGCCATTTTTGTTAATTTGATTTTGTGTAAACGAATTGGACGATAAAATTACATCGTTTTATTGAACTATATTAAAACATTTTCATTTTTTGTAATAGCTTTGTATAATGAATACACCTATTACATTTATTTTGGGAGCAACACCGAATCCTGAAAGATATAGTTTCATGGCAACTGCCTTGCTAGTAGAAAAAGGATATGCAGTGTACCCTTTTGGGATAAAAAAAGGGGAAATACTTAGCACGCCTATCATTAATGAATGGCCAACAGATGAGCGCATAGACACAGTCACCTTGTATTTGGGCCCCTCAGCACAAGAAGAATACTATAATGCCATTTTAGATTTGAAACCAAGAAGAATTATATTTAATCCGGGTACTGAGAATCCAATTTTGAATAATTTAGCTACTGAAAAAGGTATTGAAACAATCGAGGCCTGCACTTTAGTCATGCTGAAAACAGGACAATACTAACTGTTTTAAATTTTTCTGCCCTTTAACTTTTAAATTGACCCCAGGTAGACCTGTCTAAGTTGCGATATTGGATGGCTTCGCTAATATGCTCTTCTTTTATGCTAGAAATGCCTTCTAAATCGGCAATTGTTCGACTCAGTTTTCTGATTCTATCATAGGCTCTAGCGCTAAATTGAAATTTTTCCATCGCTAATTCCAATAATTTTTCAGCTCCAGGGGAAAGAAGCCCCCATTTTTTTAATAATGCCTCGTTCATTTGGGCATTGGTGTAAATGCCCGGCTCATTTTGGAACCTTTCGAATTGAATGGCTCTTGCTAATTCAACTCGTTTAGCAATTTGAATTGAGTTTTCAGCATTTTCCGCTTTTCTTAGCTCCTGATAGGGCACTGGGGTCACTTCAATATGCAAATCAATTCTATCTAATAAGGGTCCAGAAATTTTATGAAGGTATTTCTGTATTTGTGTAATAGTACAATGACAGGGTTTCTGTGGATGGTTGTAATAGCCGCAAGGACAAGGGTTCATCGCTGCCAGTAACATGAATCTGGCGGGGAAATTGACCGTCATTTTAGCCCTTGCAATACTCACCAAACCTGCTTCCATGGGTTGTCTTAGCACTTCAATCACCGATTTATTGAATTCTGGAAGTTCATCTAAAAATAAAACTCCATTATGGGCTAAAGAAATTTCTCCAGGCTGAGGGTGGCCACCTCCTCCAATCATGGCAATAGCCGATAAACTATGATGTGGTTGTCTAAAAGGACGATTTCTAATAAGTTGATCTTGCAAAGGAATTTTTCCGGATACACTATAAATTTTACTGGTTTCAAGGGCTTCATTTTTATTTAAGGGAGGTAAAATAGAAACGATACTTTTTGAAAGCATGGTTTTTCCTGCACCGGGTGGTCCAATCATTATAAGATTATGTCCTCCTGCACTAGCAATTTCTAAAGCACGCTTGGCAGCTGACTGCCCTTTTATATCTGCAAAATCGGGAATGGTATTGGATTGAATTTTTTCAGAAAGGGTAATACTGGCTTCTTGATGGCTATATACTTTTTCATAGCATGGATTATTTAAAAAATGAACCACTTCATTTAAAGAAGAGAAAGCAAAAACGGATATACCTTCTACCATTAAAGCCTCTGCAGCATTTTGTGTTGGAATAATCATAGCCCCAAAGCCTTCTTCTTTAGCTTGCATCGCCATGGCAAGTATACCTTTAATGGGGTATAAATTACCATCCAGTCCCAGCTCGCCCATAATCAAATATTTTTCAATAAGGGAGGGTTGGGTAATTTGTTCTGAGGCCGCTAAAATACCAATGGCAATAGGTAAATCAAAAGCAGCACCCGATTTTTTTAAATCCGCGGGCGATAAATTAATAACCAGTTTAGTGCGCGGCATATGAAAGCCATTAGACTTAATGGCGCTTTCGGTTCGGTCTAAACTTTCTTTGACAGCATTATCGGGAAGGCCCACTATACAGTAGCCCTGGCCCATACTTACATTCACTTCAATGGTAATAGTGACAGCGTCAATACCCACAATAGCGCTACCCTTGGTTTTTACAAGCATCTTTTTGCTTGAAACTAAATTAGATACTAAAACGAATTGAAAGTATTAATACTTGTTTTTGCTAATGTTTTTTAGCAGGTCCACCACGCCCTCTCTTTCTAGAATTAAATAACCGAGTCTATCTTGACTGACCCCTTCTTTTAATTGATAATGAAAAATCAATTCTTTTTCTTGCACGGCTGTTTCAAAATAACTAAACTGAATATTGTTAAAATCTTTTAAGCCATCGCTTATTTCATATAAATGTGTGGAAATGATAAATAAGCTATTTCTTAAATTTTGTAAACCTTCAATAACGGCGGTACTGCATTTCATGGCATCTTGAATATTGGTACCTTTGAATAATTCGTCAATTAAAACAAAATATTTTTTTCCGTCTATTATTTTTTCAATAGTATTTTTTATTCTTTGTACTTCATTGAAAAAGTAACTTTCTCCTTTTACAATATTGTCTGCAATGGTCAAATTGGTAATAAGGCCATCAAATAAAGTCAATGCTAATTTTTTAGCAGGCACGCCAATGCCAATATGGGCTAGGTATAAAACAATACCCGTTGTTTTTATAAAAGTGCTTTTGCCAGCCATATTGGCGCCCGTTAAAAAAAGTAAATTGCGTTGATGACTAAGGGAGAGTTCATTGTCAACTGCATTATGGACTAGGGGGTGAATGGCGGCGCTGACTTCAAAAACAGGCGTATCATTATCTAGCCAAGTAGGAAAAACAAAGTTATAATTTTTAGAAGCCATGGCCATACTATAATAGGCGTCTAGCTCGTAATAATATTCTAAAAGTTGTAGGGTATTATTTTTATAATGATAAAGGAAAAAATGACAGAAAGAAAG
>Ga0164292_10003312_pt1 | contig 13193 bp, 7 predicted proteins | sample GEODES117metaG_FD_111486 | JGI IMG/M metagenome (GOLD analysis project Ga0164292, IMG submission 111486) | Eutrophic lake water microbial communities from Lake Mendota, Wisconsin, USA - GEODES117 metaG | ecosystem: Environmental > Aquatic > Freshwater > Lake | place: USA: Lake Mendota, Wisconsin... | reverse complement strand
TGAAGCAATAGAAAGATCTGCAACAACGTTCAATGAATGCCCACCACCAGCAGCCCAACCAGGAACTAGAGCAATAACTACCTTTGGCATAAACCTAATAAGTCTTTGAACTTCAAGAATGTGTAAACGACCTGAGCTGTTATCCCCATACTCGTACCCTGCACGTCCACGAACCTTCTGGTCTCCACCAGATGAGAATGCCCAACCACCATCTTTAGGAGATGGTCCATTACCAGTTAGTAGAACAACACCAACATCGGTTAGACCTTGAGCATGAGTTAGAGCTCTTGCTAACTCATCGACTGTCTGAGGTCTAAATGCATTTCTAACCTCAGGTCGGTTGAACGCAATACGAACAACCCCCAGAGATACATGCTTGTGATAGGTAATGTCAGTCAGATCCTCAAAACCAGATACCTCAGACCAGATGCTTGGCTCAAAGAGTTCAGATACGTGTTTGGACATACTCCTAGACTAACAATGTGGAGATAACCCCAGAAATCAAAGAACAGATCCTGAGCACAGCTCGGGTCCTATCTATCCCAATGCGGGTCAAGTTCAGAGGGATTACTACCCGTGAAGTTCTCCTATTTGAAGGCCCTAATGGCTGGGCTGAATGGTCCCCATTCACGGAATACGAAGACGAAGAAGCCAGCATCTGGCTCAAAGCAGCCATAGAGTTTGCCTTCGGCGACATTCCTGAACCAACAGTCAAGACCATCAAAGTCAATGCCACACTGGCAGCAGTCAAAGACGTAAGAGCAGCTCTAGAACCCTTCGGCAAATTTGAAGTAGTAAAGATCAAAGTAGCCGAAAAAGGACAAACACTTCAAGACGACCTTGACCGCATTCATGAAGTCAGAAAGTATTACCCAGATGCGCGCATCAGACTCGACGCTAACGGTGGCTATGACATCGAAACAGCTCACACGCTAGCCAAGGCTATGTATGAAGAGGGTGTTCCTCTTGAATACCTAGAGCAACCGGTAAAGACAATTGCAGAACTTGCTGAACTAAGACTGAAACTAAAACTTCTAAACATCAAAGTTGCTGCTGACGAATCAGTAAGAAAAGTTAGTGATCCATTAGCAGTTGCTCAAGCTAACGCAGCAGATTTACTAGTTCTAAAAGCAGCTCCACTAGGTGGAATAAACAACGCTCTTAGAATTGCCAAAGAAGCAGGCTTACCTGTTGTGGTTTCAAGCGCATTAGAAACATCAGTAGGAATCAGCATGGGTGTCTACCTAGCTGCACTACTAGATAGTGATTATGCAAGTGGTCTAGCAACAGCAGCATTACTAACAGAAGATGTAACAGACACTCCCCTAATCCCAATCAATTGTGAGATCCCAGTAACAAGAATCACCCCAAACAAAAACGCTCTAACCAAACTCCAAGCATCACCAGAGAGAACTGAATGGTGGATGGAACGGTTAGAGCGTGGTTTAAAATAGTTCTAAACCAAACGTCACATAGCCCGAAGGACTCTACCATGCCAAGGTGCAAGTGCTAGAGAATAATTGATGCCAGTATCGGAAGAGTAATCAGTGGCTAATAAATCAATTAGGTAATTAAAACTTTCTGAGGAGACCCTAAATTGCTCAAAGTATGATATTCCTAAGCGCATTTTATGAATGGGAGAAGATTTAAACCAGCGGCGAAAGTTTTCTTCGGACAATAAACCAGATTCGAACAAGAGTGAGGTCGCCAAGCTTGCATTGACGGCTTCTGCTTCACACCACACATTCAAAAATTTGTTTTTTGGTATTTGAGTTTTACCCTCTGGTTGCTTAAGATTGGAAACTAGACTTTCAGCGCTCAAACTGTGAACACCTTTGTAGCTGTCCGAAAACCACATAATTTTGGCCTGATTGGGCGCCGGGAATATTGCAAGCCCGTTTGACAAAAGAAAAAGTCGTATGAATTTGACATAGACATCCTTTTTTCTCAACCAGTTGGGGTTATTTTTCTGGATTCTTTGCTTGGGGCTTGAGAAACTTCCGTCCAGATCTCTATCAAACAATTCCACCACGCTTCGAAAGTGATCATCACGAAGTGGTTGAATCACGTCTCCACTCTCAAATATTTGGCTATTTGTTACAAAATCGGAATTTAATTGGCTTATGCCAAAAAAATATTCCCACTTGCCCCAAGCGGCCGGAACAACTAACTCTGCATTCTGTGAGCTAATCATTTCAGTTAGATCGCCTTGTTCCCCTAAGGCAAAGAGAGACTGGCTTGGGTGCCCGTCAAGGCCTGTGTGCAGGAGTATGGAAGGAGACTGGTACAGTTCAATGTCTCCGTTTGAGTCAACCACTAAATGGAGGTACCTTCCCTCGTATTCCCCTCTGTGTGCAAACAATATAGTCACACCGTTTGGTTCTAATCCATTTGGTAGGTGACCAACTTTTAGGGGCGCCAAGTTGTACCTCGCTCAATCGTTACATGGTGGTTAAAGTCCCATTTGTTTTTCTTTTTTGGAATAGCTCTACTTTCAAAATTCGATTGAACTTTGCCACTACTAGTCTTTAGGTCTGGAGACCGATATTGGGCCTTGGGTGACTTGAGATGGTAAATCTTTCCTTCCTTACCATAATATTTCTTGGTAGACCCTGTCCAGCGCACACCTGCTCGCGATGAAACGGCACTTGTTGCTTTGAGATCGTTTAGTGTTTCACCCAATTTTTCGGCTTTCCTTAACTTGGTTACCAAGTTTATAGCTCGTATTTCAATAGAGACTACCCTGTAGGCAAGATACGCGCCTTTTGCAATCCATCCCACTTGTTGGACAACTGGTATGGGCAGGATACTTAGCACAGTAAGAACTAAATCCAGTGTGTCCCATCCATCCCACAACCCAGTAAAGTCGCTTCCGTTGATTGGGTCGTTTGGGTATGTGTAACTGTTTTCGTTTCCGCCTTTGATTGGGTCTTTTGAGGTGAATTGGTTGGTTTCAGGGTTAAAGACTCTGGCTCCCATGAGGATGAGTCCTGTTGTGTTGGTGGCTCTTTCTTGTTGACCGTAGGAGCTGTAGTTGATGAGGTTGTTGTTTGTTTGACTGGTTTGTCGGTTACTAAACGAGTCATACACACTCCAAGCACCGACCGAGTTGCTGTCTAGATCCAGGGTTGTGACTGTGTGTCCTCGTATGTCTGTCAACTGCATAGACGAGGTTCTGGCAGTGCCCTTGAACGTTGTTGTAACAGCAAGACCTGCACCTAGCGAACCTGTATAGATTTCGGTAGTCAGATTGGCACCAGATAACTGGGTAGTCCATTCAGGGTTATCTGAAGAGTCACTGTAATGTCTGACAGTTGTCAGGGTGCCAGCAGTTTCGTTTACTCTTCTACCTAAAGCGTCATATGTAAACGAAGTGGTTGAACCATTCTGGGTGATACCTGTTACCTGATCCACCAGGCTATAACTCAAGCTGATGCCAGAGTTATTTGCTGGAGCATCAACAGCAGGAATAAAGGTATTCCTGCCAAGGGCATCATAAACATAGCCACTAGTTGTTAGCTGCGATTCAGAGTTGAAAGAGTTTGTTTTAGTTGTTGTTGCCCCGCAAACCCCGACGCTGCTACTAGTTCTATCTCCTCTAGCGTTGTAGCTGTAACTCTCGGAGAAACAAGCGGAACCACTGGAAGACACTGCGGCAAGCCTCGAAGAAGAGTCATAGCCATAAACAGTGACCTTAGGTGACGCACTACTAGAGCTATCCGGTGCTAGTTCTCTAACTACCCGGCCGTAGCCGTCGTATTCTCGGCTCCAAGACAACACTGTAGAGGCTACCGAACCGTAACTCATAGACGAGATCTGGCCAGCATCATTAAACGTGTTGGTTTGGGTAACACCATTAGGGCCAGACTGGCTGGTAAGTCTGCCGTATTCGTCATAAACACCTGAATACGCGTAACTAAAAGGTGTGCCAGCAGAGCTAGAACCAGTAACAGTCATTCCTGTCACTAGGGCTCTAGGTTCAGCTGTGTTGCCGTAAGTGTAAGAAGTGGTTGTTTTAGGGGAAACAACAGTAGAAACAGCTCCTGCAGCTAACTGTCCTGAAGGAACAAAGCTTGTGGAGGTAACTTCTCCAAGGCTGTTAGTTGAAGTGATCTGTCTACCCCAAGCATCAAAGCTTTGACTTGTTTCACTTTGCTTAACACCTGAAATATAGTTCTCTGTTTTAGTTTCTAAAAGAGACGCTTGATCGTAAAGATGTTTAGTCGCTACCGATGCAGCACCTGATGCTGAAACAGTTGAAGTGTCTGCCCTGCCGTCAGCCAGATAAGTGTTTGTCGTGGTTCTAACTAGAGAACCGAAACGATATTCGGCAACAGTCAAAGGGTTTAGTTCTGAATCATAAGCAGACACAAAGCTCTTTGAGGAAGGTAATGTTTCACCGGTTTGTGAAATACAAAGCAAATCCTGCCAAGCCGGCCTTAAACCACATTCAGGGAACAAACTATTAGCAGCAGAGCTGTAATAAACATAGACATCAGTTCTAGCATCAACCCCATTAGATCCAGGAGCAACAGACTTAACATGCTGCCCAAGCTGGTTGAACACAGTCTTAGATGAAGCAACTAGTTGGTTAGCAGCATCAAAAGATGTAACAAGAGTAGGTTGACCTAACGTCCAACCCGAAACAGTACTACCATCTTGAGGCGAATATTCATTAACTGTCCTGCCCAACAATTGACTTGTGGTGCTAAGTGCTGTGCCTGAAACTAAACCAACCCTTGAAGAAGTAAGTAAACCGGTCAAGACACCAGGCTGTTGCCCTTCGTCGTAAATGAAACTGGTGTGGGTGCGGACAGTAGATTCCACGCCAGCAGCATCCGAGATAGTTCTGATCGGTGACCAAGAATCAGAAACATAAGCACCATTAGGAACATTTACGCCATTGACCTGTGTGTAGAAATTAGAAACACTGGCATACATAAACTCATCAAAGTTACTGTTACCTTCAACAGTTGTTCGATCTAAAACATTGTTGATGCCTTGAGAGTCAAAACTTGCGTAAACAACATCATCTTTATCTCGGATAGTAGCTGTGTAAAGCCATTTGGTTTTACCGTAGCTAGCTGTATTAGTTGGTTTACCTGTCACATCTAGGAAAGTGAAATCAGCGTTACGCCAGAGAGTACTTGTCGATGCAGGAACAATCACATTTCCTGAAGAATCCAGCGAGATAGTGCTGTCTGCACCAAACACGGCTGCCGCATAGAAAGGAGCCGTTTCTTGACCCCAAAGAGAAGTAGTTGAAACTGGCAGGTTAGGTAGCAAACCAGTATTACCTGAAGGATTCAGGTCATAAACAAAGGTTTGCTCCACGTTTGAAGATGCAACCCAGAAACTGTTTAGGCTTCTAGCGACCTGAACAAGTCTGCCTGAAGCATCATATTTGAATGTGTAAGGAGCGAACCCCTTGACCGACACTTTAGACAGCTTCCCTAAACCGTTGTATTCATAGGAAACAGTGGAACTGTTTGCGTTATCTGTGGCCTGAACCAACACCCCAGATGCATAGGTGTATGTCTGCTTCAAGACTGTTACCTGCGAACCAGTTGCATCGAGATAACGGTATGAAACAGTTGAAAGAAGCCCTGCAGCGTTATAGCGATAAACCAAACCTTGAGTAACAGATGTGCCCTGGCAGCCCACTGTACCCAGTGCCGCATAGCCTGAAGCAGATACCCTGCCCGCAGCATCAAAAGTAGTGATAATTGCTCTACTAGAGCCGTTTGATTTTGCGCAGAGTAAACGCCAATCACCGCTAGCTGGTTTAGAAAAAGTTGTTGTCGCCTGATCTGTTTCAACTACCGTCAACACATTTCCTGCAACAGTAACTTGCAGGTTCGTTGCTTTCGCCTCATCAGAAACAGGAGTCAATGTTGTTGTGCCACTGAACTCTAAAACTTCAAAGTCAGGGCTCACCAAATAGTAATGACCATTATCAGGATCGCTAGTAACACTGTATCCAGACAGACCTGTCGCATCACTAGAGAAAGACGCCGACCAGCCTTCACCAAAAACAGAAGACTGGGTATCTGTATAGAAAGAATTACCAGTAAAGGTTCTTGAAACAGATAGTGACTGTAAACCAACTTGTTGACTGTAATCGGTAGTAGACATATTGAATTTACCGGATACAAGAGAAACAATTCCAGGACCTGCAGAAGAAACAGCACCATCTAAACTATTCGGCAACCTGGTAACAGCAAGTTCGCTGTCATCTGAACAAAACCATTCACCTATCGATGAATAGTAGAAACAAAAACGAAGATCCAGCGATACAGGAACGTTTTGTGGCAAGAAGTTAGCCCCAAAAAGACCTAAATTAGAAACATTCAGTTTGTAATCGTAAACACCTTTCAAACCAGCCCTGGTAGTCAAAGGGAGATTTGATGCGGCAACACTCCAAGATCCAGTCGTGTCTTGTTTACGCCATTCAATAGTTGCAGACGAAGGTAGCAACCCTGATTGTGTAGCACCGTAACCTGAAACCACCACGTTAGAGGCAACAGTAGAAACCGTTAGAGGCGAGATCACACCGACAGAACCAAAAGACATGGTGTGTGAGATGGTCGCAGATTCTATTCCAGTAACTGACTCTGAAACAGCAGTTATTCCTCGTTGATACGCGCCAGCAGGGATAGAAACAGTTTTACTGAAAGACCCATCAGCGTTAGCGCTATACCCTACCGGAGCTGAACCATCTAAGCTAATGCTCACTCTAGTTGGACGCAAAGAAGCTGCAACAGCAGGGGTCGAGACAGTACAAGTAAAAGAAGTAGTCGGGATTGCTCCGCCTTGGTAGCCGTTCACATAAGGACAAGAGATAACAGGTGCTGTAGGAACTGTTGCTGAAATTTTGAATGAAAGAGCAGGCGAGAGACTATTAGCGGTAAGTCTGCCATCGCTTACAGCTACTCGAACAAAATAGGTTTGACCATCAACAAGACCAGCCGTAGGTCGACAACTACCCTCAACACCACTAGCAACAGTGACAGAACATAAAGTAGCTAAAGCAACTGTCGAGGTTGCTGAAGCATAGGTTTTGAAAGTTAAAGTAACATCATTGCCATCCGGATCTGAAGCAGACGATGAAAGCAGCGGTTTAGAACTACCAACAGTTAGAACACCAGAAACAGTATTTGCAGGTGAAACAGAAGGTAGTTGAGCTACCGTTGGCAACCTGTTGTAAGTAACAGTTAGAAAAGGCTTTTGACTGTAAGCGTTAGAAGAGTTGAAACGTTTCTGAGCCGCAATATCTGTTTCACTTGTAGCCCGCAAACCGAAACCAGCAGTACCAGACACAGTAGGAGCAACCGCTCTAACTAAAGTGGTGACATCAGTGTTTACATAACCTGAAGCACAAGAACTGCTGTAACCACCAGCAGCTGCACGAGTAACCAACGTGCCGCTCAAAGCCGGAGCGTTACCCCAAACAGTACCTGAAGCAGTAGGTGCAGTGTTGTAAACACTAAAGTTCTTAGCTGCACAACTCCCGGACCAAGCCAAATACAAGTTCAAACTAGCTGAAACAACATCCTGTGCTTGCCAAGGAGTACTGTCAAAGTTGAGGTAAGACCTATAAATAGTCGCCCCACCATCAGGTGTACCAATCAACAAATCTGAGGAAGATTCAAAATTGACTGTTGCATCCTCAGAAGATACGTAAGTATCAAAACTAGGGTTCAAAGTAACCGCAGGATCAACAATCACCGGGTAAACCAAATCAGGATTCTCAAAGAAACCAGGCTCCACATCAAGGCTCAAAACACCCTCTGCAGAAGAGAGCTCTAACGGCTCAACCTCAGCGGTAACAGCAGAATCGTAGACACTAGGAGCAACAACATCAGCTAAAACCTCGCCCCTAGAAACAAAGGCAAACTCACCTGACTCTCCCTCAACAACAGAAACCTGGTTACCAGAAACAAGAAGCTGTAACATAGCCAAAGTTTCTTGAGAAGGTTTAGATTTCACCTCAAAGAACTGTTCAAAACCAACCGCATCCAAACGAACCAGCAAATCAACATCAGGTAAAACATTCACATACCTGGCAGTGTCCAGCTGCAGCTGCGGCGCAGGTAAAACACCATCCCACCTAAAGCCAAAAGAAACACCACTAGAACCCTCAACCGTAACCAAATCAGATGAACCACCAGCAGAAAGAACTAAAGGCAATAAACCAGACTTAGCCTCAACACCCCTAGAAGTCAGCTCTAAAGTGAAATCAAGATCACGCCACCCATACTCACCAGAACCATCACGAACCCTAACCGGAGAACCATAAGACTCAGTAGTCAAAGAACCATCAGGATTCACCCAAGTAGAAGACACCTCAGTCAACTCAGAAACAACAAGAATCCTTTGACCAGTCAAAGCTGCCTGCAAACGAGCAGAAGCATAATCAGAAGCCGCAACACTCTGCACCACAGTCAAAGCCTGAACCGGGCTAACCCCCTGAAAAACCAAAACGAAACCCAAAACAAAAGCAACAAACTTAACTAACTTCAAGGAAATCCCCCCAAGAAAAACGAACAATTAGTAAAACTATAGCCACACCCATCGACATTTCATCCCCTCATGGGGACATAGATTCATGTCGCCGTTTGATTGTTATCGATTGTTAATAAAATCGCCACAGTTCATGGTTCGGGTTTTCTGCTCGTCAGACTTGCGAGATTTGATCGTATTGTGCCCTTCGATAAACAAACCATTGGCTAGAAGCCAGTGCCTAACTTGGAGGTTGAACGTCGTGCAGGCAAATACCTAAATCGATTGACCTGGTTCTAAAGACCTGAGTAAACGTGTAATCCCTTGAAGAATAGGTTCACGATGGTGAAGTTGAAGATGATGGCTATGAAGCCGATCAGGCTTAGCCATGCAGCTCTAGTTCCATCCCAACCCTTAGTTGTGGTTGCGTGAAGGTAGGCAGCATAGATAGTCCAGATGATGAAGGTCCAGACTTCTTTGGTGTCCCAACCCCAGAATCTGTGCCAGGCCTTATCGGCCCAGATAGCTCCTGCAATAAGGGTGAATGACCAGAGGATAAAACCGATGATGTTGAACTGGTAGTAGGTTCTCTCAAGCTTTTCTGACTTAGGGAATACCTTTAGAAACTTAGTGAAGCCTTGGCCTGCTTTGGTCTTAGATGCTTTGATGCGCTTACTCTCTTTGAGGATGTGAATAAGTGAGAGCGTTGCACCGATAGTAAAGAAAGCTGTTGCAAGAATTGCAACGCTTACGTGAATTACTAACCAGTAGTCCTGCAGAGCTGGAAGAAGTGATTCAACCTGAACATAGAACAATGTGTTGGCTGAACCTATTACTAGAACCACAAATCCAACAACAAAAGAAGAAATGAACTTTAGATCTCTAAACAATAGCGAGATCATGAAGATGGCTGAGACAACAAATGCACCTGAGATAGAGAACTCATACATGTTTGCCCATGGCACACGGTTGGCAGCTATTCCTCTAGTTAGAACTCCGGCCCCATTCGCTAGAACACCCACACCCATAAGAACTAGACCAATTGTGTCTAGACGATTAGCGAACTTGTCTTTCTTGCCCTTGCCACCTGCACGTTTGGTTAGTGCCCAAGCTAGAACGATGAATGAGAAGGCATAGAAAGTAAGCGCTACTAAAACAATGATTCGAGAGATGGTAGCAAGCTCAGGGTTTAGTGCAATTTCCGGGGTCATTTACTCTTCTTCTTTAGTGATTTGGCAACATCTTTTACTAGCTTGTCTAAAGCTTTGTCTTTTGATTTAGTTAGTGCTCCAACTTCGGCACCGGTCTTAGAAATCTTTACCCATACTCTTCTTCGAGGAATGATGAGCATTAAGACTAAACCAAACAAAGTTGTCAGAGCAAAGATCAGAACCCAAACATCTAGAGGGTTGTATGTAATGTCTATCGAAGCAAATCTCTTTAGACCTTTGAACTCAACTGTTCCTAAGCCTTCAGGTAATTCAACAGTTTCACCGTATTTCAGTTGTAAAGCTTTAGTGCCGCTCTTACCGCCAGCAACCTGAGTCATGGTGTGAGTGTCTAGCTTGTAAGCATTTACTGCAAGGCCGCTGTCTAGTCCTAGATCACCAACATAGACGTTCATGGTCATGATTGGATCCCATGGGTATGGGTGGTTAGAGGTGAGAGCTCCTGTGGAGAGCTTGGCAACTGTTGGATAGAAGAATGCAAGCATTCCAAATTGCTCAGGGTTAGCATCTGGAACTTTGATTGCACCTAGTGAAGTGAGGTTTGAATCCTGAGGTAAGAACACAACCGGTCCACTAAAGGAAACAGTGCCGTCTTTATCTCTAACTACGATATCTGGAGCAAAGCCGTTGCCTGTGATGTATACCTTGGCACCAGGTAAATGAAGAGGTTCATTAACTCTGATCTGACCCGTAGTCTCTTCTCCTGTTGGAGAGTCTTTAGTTGAGACCTTAGCTATGAAGTCCATTGGTCTTCCGTAGTTAGCTGGGTTCTTGTAATCGTAGGTAGTGCTAAAAGAATCAAGTCTCAAACTAAATGGAACGAAGTTGTTTTTATCAAACAGCAGTCCTGGTGATAGGTAGTCATAGGAAGCTTCGTTGTTTACAAAAGTGTCGCCTTCAACTAAAACTCTTTGACCTGCATATGAAAGTCCGCCACCTAAACCAACAGCAATCAGCACTCCAATAAGTGAGAGGTGGAAGAACAGGTTACCTGTTTCACGTAGGTAACCCTTTTCTGCACGTAGCTCAGTCTTGGTTGCAATTACTTTGAACTTTCTTGTCTTTAGAAGTTCAACTGCCTTATCGATGTTCACTTCAACATCTGTGAGCTTCTTATAAGAAGGAAGTCTTGAAAGATTAGTTGGGGCTGCTGGTGGATCTGATCGCAGAGCCTTGTAGTGAACTCCAACTCTAGGAATCACACAACCAATAAGAGAGATGAACAGCAGGATATAAATAGATGAGAACCAGGTTGATGAATAAACATCGAATAGCTGGAAGTTATCTAGCCATACTGCTAAATCAGGGTTGTTCTTGAAATACAGAACCACACCGTTAGGGTCAGCACTTCTCTGCGGAAATACAGACCCAGGCACAGAAGCAATCGCTAAGAACAGCAACAAGAACAGCGCGATACGCATGCTGGTTAGCTGACGCCATAGCCATCTGGCCCAAGACTTTAGAGACAGGTCTGGAGCTTCAATTGGTTCAGCGTATTCCTTACGAACTACATACTTAGATTGCCGGGATGAAGACACCACTCACCTCCGAGATGTAATCGATAACCAATTGCCATAGGCCTGTGATTAATAGAAGTCCTAGAACAATTAGTAGCACTCCACCAGTAATGTTTATGGCTCTGATGTTCTTCTTTATAACGCCAAGAGATTTAGTTGCCCAACTAAATCCAGCTGCTGCTAATACAAATGGCAGACCTAAGCCAATTGAGTAAATAGCAGCAAGGAATGCTCCTCGACCAACTGATCCAGTATCAAAGGCAAGATTTAGAACTGCGCCAAGGGTAGGGCCAATACAAGGAGTCCAACCCAGCCCAAAGACAATACCTAGTAAAGGTGCTCCTACTAAACCGGCACTTGGTTTGATGTTTAGCTTTGCTGTTCTCTGTGCAAAATCAAATCCACCAATAAGAACAATTCCTAGAAGTAGTACTAGAACTCCTGAGCCTCTTTGCAACCAGTTCTTCACTTCTCCAGAGAAGATAGAACCTAAACCTCCAAAGCCTGCACCTAATGCAACAAAGACAACACTGAATCCTGCGACAAACAAAAGTGATCCTGTGATCATTCTTGATTTGGTGTTAGCAGATCCAGAAACAATTCCTAGGTATGCAGGAAGTAAAGGCAGAACACATGGACTAAAGAATGAAACTAAACCAGCAAGTAAAGCAATGGGTGCTGCTACCCATAGCGGCCCAAAAGTTATTGCTTCAAAATTCAATCTTGTTTACTCTGCAATCACTGACTTGATTAGAGCTCTAAGTGTGCTCTTGTCTGCAAGACCTAGAACACGAGCTGCAGGTCGACCTTCTCTATCGATAACCAAAGTTGTTGGAACCGCAGCCGGAGTGACAATCCCGGTGAAAGCTAAAACAACATCACCCTTTTCTGAATCCATAATGCTTGGGAACTTCATGTTGAATGACCTTTTGAAAGCATTAGCTGTTTCAGCACGATCTCTAACGTTCACTCCGATGAACTGAACTTGACCTTCAAACTCTTCAGATAGTGCAACTAGGTCTGGAGCTTCCACTCGACAAGGAACGCATGATGCGTACCAAAAGTTCATAACTGTGATGACGCCTTCAAGGTTTTTAGAACTCAGAGAAAAACCATCACTTGCAGTTCCACTCCAACTAACTGGAGCTGATCTGTTCTCTGGCTTAATTTCAGTAACTGTGCCATCACCTGATTGATAGGTGTTGTTCATGCTTGGAGTTTCTGAGCAGGCAGATAAAGAAAGGGCAATGCTAGCCCCAAGAAGAACTGCAACTGCTTTTCTCAAACCGCACCTTTATCTATTGAAGCCAGATTAGAAGCTGGATCTAGATAGCCAACTTCAACTAGCTTGCCGTCGTGTATTTCAAAAGTTGTGATGCTAGAAAGAGCACATCTTCTCTTTCTAGGGTCATGCATTAGTTTCTTGCCATTAGCACTTAGGTGCATAACCCAGATAGGAAGCTGGTGTGTAACTAGAACAACATCACCTTCTAATACTGAATCAGACGCCTGAACAATTGCTGAGTGCATACGAGCAATGATCTCTTTGAATGACTCACCCCAAGCAGGTTTTGCTGGGTTTCTAAAGTGCCACCACCAGTGAGGTTTCATAGCCACTGCTTTGACGCTTAGCTTTCTACCTTCGAAGACGTTATAAGGCTCGATTAGGTTCTCGTGAGTTGTTGCATCGATACCGAATAGTTCTTCGATTGGCTTTGCTGATTCCTGTGCTCTTACTAGAGGAGAGGTATAAATAGCCTTCACATCAGCACCCATGGCCCTGAGCTGCTGTGCTGCCTCTTTAGCCATAGCGTGGCCAGTATCTGAGAGGTGGAAGTTAGGAAGCCTGCCGTATAGGACTCCGCCTGGGTTATAAACCTCGCCGTGGCGAACAAGATGGATACGTTTAGCAGGCATGGTATCAAGTCTATCGCCCGCTAAACTT
>Ga0164292_10003311_pt1 | contig 13196 bp, 12 predicted proteins | sample GEODES117metaG_FD_111486 | JGI IMG/M metagenome (GOLD analysis project Ga0164292, IMG submission 111486) | Eutrophic lake water microbial communities from Lake Mendota, Wisconsin, USA - GEODES117 metaG | ecosystem: Environmental > Aquatic > Freshwater > Lake | place: USA: Lake Mendota... | reverse complement strand
CTCCCATGATCAGCTCGCCGACACCGTTCAACGCCTTGGCGCTCGCCTAGGCAGCACCTTTGTTGATGGCGGAGTCCACCCACGCTTTGGCACTCGCAACTTCACACTGCCTCTTCAAAACGGTCAATACATCGAAGTTGTCTGTCCACTAGATCACCCAGCAACAGAGCAAACACCTTGGGGTAGAGCAGTTAGCAAGAAAGCACAAGAAGGCGGAGGCTGGCTCACTTGGGTTTTTGCAACTGAAGATATTTCAAAGGTCGAAGAGAAGTTCGGACGCAGCGCAATCGAAGGTCACCGCACACGTCCAGATGGTACCGATCTTAAGTGGAAGCAAATCGGAGTTAATGAAATTACCGATTCTCGCGAACTTCCATTCTTTATCCAATGGTTAACCGCTGATCACCCATCGCAAGATGGAAAGGCTGTTGCTGCAATTGAGAAGATTACGATTGCAGATACTGATCACTTAGCAGATTCTTGGTTTAAGTCAGAGATTCTTGGTGGATTAAACGGCGCAGATGTTGAGTTTGTTGATCCATCATCAAATGATGGTGAATATGGAATTGTTGCGGTGCACTTAATAACGCCGGGTGGCGTTGTGCGACTGGACTAAATAAAATTAACATGGTCAAGAAAATTGTTGAAGTAAGTAGAAATCTTTGGACATTATTCTTAGCATCCGAGATGTCTCTAAAGCATAAATTTGCATTTTTAGTTTCTTTACCATTTTCCCCAATTACAAAAACAGTATTATGGTTTGGTCGCCCATTTGTAACAGACAATCACCTCGGCTCTTTTTTACTTCCAGGCTATATACGAGAGGTTGCAAATTTAAAGGCAATCGTCGGTGAATCAAAAGAAGTGTTGATTCTTGATGTTGGGGCGAATGTGGGACAATTTGCCTGTACTGCGGCAGCAATTACAAAGTGGGATATTCACTCCTTTGAGCCAAACGATTCAATATATGAGTTGCTTCTGCTCAACACACGACATTTTCGGATCCAAACCAATAACGTGGGGATCGGTGCTAATTCAAAAGCAGAGCGGTTATATTTTGTGCAAGGAAAAAGTGCACAAGGTAGCACGTCTAGAGAATTTGCGACAAAGGGGTTAAAGGGAAAATTAGATTCGGTAAGCATACAACTTGTTACAGTTGAAGATTATTTATCTGGAATAGTTCTTAATGAATCAAATAACCTCGTGATGAAAGTTGATGTTGAGGGAATGGAAATGCAGGTAATTGAAGAACTAGGTACTTTTCATTTTGAAGTAGTCCAATTAGAATTTACCCCAGGTGCGACCTGTTCCAAAGAAAATTTTGTTCATGAGGCAACTCAAAAACTGGGAATGATTAATCCGACATTGTATGACTTGGAAGGCAACAAAGGAAACAACGCTCGCAATATTATTTTTAAGAAATAAGGTTTTATTCTAAAGGAAAGTGACGGTATAGATCCTCTGGAGTATCTATACAAGTCCAAGATTTGGGGACAATACTAGAAACCCTCAAAAGCCCCTTGTCGATTTGGTAGTTCCAAAATTGGTTGAAATTCTGAAGTCCTGTTGGCAGGTTAATCAATGATTTCTGGTTGATAACCTGAAGACCACTAGCAAGTTTCTTCAAGGAGGGATCTTTGCTGATTTTCTCGATAGACGTTTGATTAGATGCAAGCCGAAGTCTATCTCCAGATTTTCCCGTTGTGTCATTAATCGGTACTAGAACGTTTGCTTCCTTCCCTTCCTCAATCAAGATCTGTAAATCTTGCATGGCAAAAGTCATTAAGTTGTCGCAAGTGACTACTGCAAAATTTCCTTGAATATTCTGGATAGAAGTACTGTGTAAGAACTCAGCATTTTCTTTACCCTCGCCGACATCGATCACACGGTTTGCACCAAAGTACAATGCAGCCTCACCAACTTCCGCTGCACGGTGTCCTACGGTTACCGAAATTGATTTTGTGAAACAAGCGAAGTATTCAATTTGCCGTTTTAGTAAGCAGTCTGTTTTGTTGGGTAGAAGTGGTTTGGGAGTTATCATGCCAATTTCACGCATGCGACTTCCAAGACCCGCCGCTAAAATAATTATATCTGGGAATACCTTGGATGAAGTCATACTTCAGTAATTGGCTTCCGTACTACGAGGTCGAGAATTTCATCGTCAGTTAGCTGAATTGCAGTGCGAGAGGAGTATTGCTCATCTAAGTGGTTCTCAACCATGTGTGCATTCAAATCCAATAAAAAGAAATCCTCACCTTCAAGCGGGATTCGCGTAGTCTTCATCATTTCTACATCAGAAATCAGGTACTCAAGGTCTCGATCACCAGGTCGTCTTTGGCCCACCTCCCAGATGGCCTTGGTTTCCCTTGTCCATAAATCTAAAATTCGTCGTACCTCTGCGCCGCGCATGGGCAATGAAAGTACTTTTCCAGCAACTACGCTTTCATATTTTATTGCTTTTTGAATTAGGCCCACAGCGTCGGTAACAGGAAAAAAGAATCGACTCATATCAGGACCAGTCGTCAAAATCCTACCTTTCTCTTCCAGCATTTGCTTCCATATTGGAAACACAGAACCTGTTGACCAAGCGACGTTTCCGTAACGTACGCAGCCAAACCTAGTATCTGCTACACCATCAAGAGATACAAAGAGTTTTTCCATCACAGCTTTAGACAAACCGTAGATATTTGCTATTGGTGGTGCCGCCTTGTCAGTAGAAATTCCTACGACGTATGAGACATCATTCTCAATAGCTGCTCGCGCTACATTTTGACTTCCTACGATATTGGTATCTATGCAATCATTAGGATACTTTTCAGCAAGATCGACAAATTTTGTTGCAGCACCATGAATGACTAAATCAGGCTTGACTCTTTTGAATAATTCATAAGTCGCAGAATAAGAGGTGACGTCTAGCGGCGCCGTCTCAAGTCCTAACTTTTTTCCGACGGCAAAAAGTGCTTTTTGATTTCTAGAGGCCAATACCACCTCGTATTCACCTTTAAGTTGTTTTGCTAAATGCTGGCCCAAAAATCCACTACCACCCGTAATCAACAACTTTTTCACAAGGTCTCCAAACAATGGTCTAAACACGAAAGTAGGGATACTATAGGCGGAAATTAATTGAATGCACACTAAGATCGTCGGAGAGTTGAATAATGACTATCCATACTTTTTGATTTAATTCGATAACCGTTTTACAACCGAGAGGAATTTGATGGTTTCGCAAGCTGTTGTCATCCTATCAAACGATACTTCTCGGGATTTATGGGATCCATTTGTCAGGAATTTTAAAAAAGAGTGGCCAGATTGCCCTTTTCCAGTCTATTTTGTTACGAACTTGGAAACTTTCCAACCCGAAGGGTTCATTAATATAAAAACAGGTCCACGCTTGAACTGGACAAGTGATTGGGCTTCAAGTTATCGAGTAGCACTCAATCAAATTATTGAGGAACATCTGCTAGTTTTACTCGACGACTTCTTAATTAGAAATCCAGACGAAAATTTGATCAAGCTGGCTTTTCACGAAATGACAATTAGTGATTTGGATTGCATACACCTAAAAAATGACCCAAGGCTCAAGATCCCTGAAGGGAAAGTGATAGGTCATTACCCAAATGACTATCCTTATCAAGCTCACTTAGCTGCTTTTTGGAGAAAAAAAACTCTTCTTTTACTTCTGGCGGATGGAGAAAATCCTTGGGATTTTGAAGTTCAAGGTTCAAAGCGACTCGGGCGGATAGGCTCTTCCGCCGCTTTACATCGCGACTGTTTCAACTACATCGGTTTGGTTGAGAAAGGCGAATGGGTAAGAAATATTGGAAAATTGATTAAAACTTATTCTTTAAATTTAGATCTTGATGCTCGTCCTAAGCAAAAAAGATATTCTTTAGCACCTTCTTTAAAGAGACTTTGGTTTAATGCAGTAATGAATTACATCCCCTATAAGTTAAGGATAAAAATAACTGACGCTATAAAACGAGGAATGGCATCCTACTGACTACTTAATCAATTTGAGTACGAGAAAGGAAGTCAATGAACCTAAACCAATTACACCTAGGAAACCTTCAGTACTTAAGTCAAGGAAAGCCATTCCTCCAAGCTGAGTCAAACCAATAAGTAAGAGCAGGATCGAGGATCTAGTTTTCAAGTCCACGAATTTAAAGGTAAGCTCATAAAAATAAAGCGATACAGGCAGCATGGCTAGCGAATAAGGAATAAAAATATCTGCCGCGCGCGAATAACTTGACCCATAAATTGTGCCAAACAGCCATTCTCGAAGAAGAATGAGAATGATTATCAAAATAACCAAAGATACTAGAAGAAATAGACCCGCTAGATTCATTCTGATTTGTGCTTTTTTAACAATCTTCTCATTGAGAATAAAGCGAAACATAATAGTAGGAATCATTATTGCAAAAAACAAAATTATCTTTCCTATATTCGCGGCTGCCGCATAGTTACCAAGTTCCAGGTCTGATGAAGTTCTTCCATAGAGACTCACATCAAAACCTGCTACGAGCCAAAATAAAATGTAGTGCAAATTCATTTGTAATGACTTCTGATTAAAGAAACTCACAGAAATATCGCCAAGATTTTTACTGCGAACTGTAAGAATTAGCGCAAAAATTGATTGTTTAAATATCAAGGCGATAATTACAACAAAGACGTTACTTGTAAACTCTAAGATAATGATGGCAATTATTACTTTTGAAAAACTCATAATAAAAGACCAAACTTGGAGTTCTGTGGGGTGCGAAGACCCTTGCACTTTACCCAACATGATGTTGCCAAGAATGGATGCAGGAATGCTCATGAAAATAACTACAGCTGGGAGAATCGTCAATCGGCGGGAGGAGCCAAAAGTAATTAGCGCTAAAAGTATCAAGGTGCTAATTAGTGCCACAACCATGGTGGATTTCAAATATTTGTCAAAGTATTTTCTTTGTCTAATCTCCGACTTCGAGGTGGGTTTGATTGCAAACATAGAATACGCTGCGAATATCTGAGTCCCACTAAACAAAAGACCTAAATTCGATATTATTGACCAGTAGTTCTCAAACACTCCAAAGTCTTCTGGTTGCAAGGATCGTGCCATAAAAACTTGGAAGCAAAAATTCGATCCTCCGGCGAACAAAAAAAGTATTGGTGCAGCAAAATTTCTTAAGTTAGTATGGGGCTTGATACGATTAGAAATCGTCGATAAATGATGTTTGATTTTCATTTTGACTTGAACCAGGCAAAGAATTTCCCAAAAGGGCCAAATTTGTCTATAACACATATGCCTATGGCGAGCTTTAGTGCGACTGTGCCAGCAAAAAGAATTGGATGGCGGAAAGTTCTACGCCAATTACCTCGCAAGAAAAATACCTTAAAGAAACGGGAAAGTATAGATAATTGAAAATTTACATCAGAATCGTTGACACCCCATTTTTGTATATAGCCGTCAAAGCCCGTTGAGTAATACCTCTTTTTCAGCAAGTAAGGAATCAGCTGATCTTGTGACTCATTGTGCAGGATGCCTACGAAGCGAGAATTCAGATCAGAAAAGGTATCTAATGAAACCCGATAGGCGGTGGACTCTAAATCTAGGTCATTCTCGGCAGATAGGAGTTGGATTTTTGCAAACTGCTTAACTTGTTTATCCAAATCCCAATCTTCTCCGCTTCCAGACTTAAATAATGATTCATCGAACCCCCCCACTTTTCGAATTAGATCCGTACTGAAAAACCTAGCGGCATCAATTGGAGTTCCCGAATAATATCCACGTTCAAATCTTCGTATCCTCGCAAATACTGAACGACCTAGAACCCACTCTGGAATATACAGAGCTCCCAAATTTCTTGATGCTGCAAACGCTACGCAATCACTAACAAGTGTTGGAGTCAAAATCATGTCTGCATCTAGATACATACAAAAGTCTCCACTAGCTATGCGCAAAAGACCCTCATTACGTTGCGCTGACCTTTCAGGTCCCTTATTAATAACTAAGGAAGTAAATTCCTTTGCTATAGCTTTGGTTTGATCTGTAGAATTGTTGTCAATAACAATTAGTTCTATCGCATTATAATTCTGTTCAGAAATGGATTCCAAGCAGTTTCTAATGTTTTCTTCTTCATTCCTCGTCGTGACCACAATCGATACTTTGGGATACACAATCAAGCCCTTAATTGACTTACAAGTTTTTTAGTCAGACAAAAACCTTTTAGAAATTTGATTCCATACCAAAAATGAGATGAAATCAAATAAACTGATGCGAATAGTGCAATCATTAGGTTTCGCGATTGAGTAATTTGCAAAATAAAGTAGGCCAAAGCAATAAGGTAAGTCGCAAAAGGTATTAAAAGGAATATTTGGTGAACTCCAATAAAGTTGAAAAATGGCATTAATAAAATATAAAGTGAAAACAAAGATGGAATGAAGTATCGAATTTTTCTCGAATTTTCAGGCATTGTTCGGGCAAAGTAACCTCTGTGTAAACCGTAGCCACCTACTTGCTTTAAATGCTTTCTAAAGCCTGATCTTCGATGGTGGTACACGACTACTTCAGGGTCATACTTTATCTTCTTCTTTAGGCGAGCTAGCTTCAAGCAAAATAGTGTGTCCTCTCCAGGCCAATGATCAGAATCAAACCCACCCACTTCATTAAATACGGATCTCTTAATTGATAAGTTTACTGAAGGCCAGTCCTCCACATAGAGAGGCGACCCGATGCTTCTGTAGCGTCGAGGATCGCTCGAAACCCACCTGACCTCAAAGGTGGCCCCTGAAACCTGCTCCCAAAAACCATCATCAGGGGGCGTCAAACCCGGACCACCGATTGCCTCTGCATCTTCCAATGAGAAGGAAAGTTCAAGTCGCTCTAGAAAATCATTCCGAGGGAAAGAATCGTCGTCTAAAAAAACAAGAAAAGTTCCGTGAGCGAAAGATGCACCAAGATCTCTCTTCGCAGCAGGACCCACATGGCCAGATTCTAGAAGTTTTATTCTGGGATCAGTTGTCCATTCTGTTTCAGCCACATAATCTGTAACAATGAACAACTCCCAATTTTTAAGCGAATTAGCCTGAAGATGAGCAACCGTTTCACGAATATACTCGTTAATCGCTATAACAGGAATAATAATGGAAAACAGAATATTTCTGCCGATTTCATCTAAGTCATGCTCAGTCAAGAGACTTCAAATCCCTTCATAATTACTTCCCTTGAGCTTGCGTAAGATTGAAAATATGTTGACGAACCCTTCGAAGTGCACGAATGCCGTATATAAAGAGAAACTCCCAATCACGCTTCCGACCATTTTTCAAGAAATATATTTGGCGAAGAATAAATTTAGGAGAGAAAGAAATTGAATACATTTCTTTTATTGCCTTGTAGTATTCATCGTGGTTTATTGGCGTTTTCACAATTACCTTACTCATGTCGTGATCATCATAATTATCTGTAAGTAGTACATTCTCTCTTATACATTCTAAATGGTAGGGGGTGAAGTCAAGTGGTGTGCAAATCGTTACTTGTAAAGTTCGAGCAAGTCCTCGGTGCATTAGATCTTTAACTGTATTCACCGTGAGATCTAATTGTTCTTTTGTTTGCCAATAATATCCAACCATGATTGTGAGATGTGGATGTAGTCCATATTTGGTCATCCAAGTTAGGCATTTCTCAACATGTTCCATTTGGTAACCCTTGTTAAGGCGTTGCAAAGTTTCATCATCTGCTGCTTCGAATCCAAGTAGAATAAATCGAAAGTTGGCCTCAGCCATCAATTTTATGGTTTCTTCATCTAGGTACTCAAAACGCGTGTTAATTCCAAAGTAGCAACCTTTTTTATTCAAACCTCGATCAATTATTCCTTGTGCAAATTGTCGAGCTTCTTTTCCCCGGTACCAAACTCCAGAGTCATCAAAAATTTCTCTGACACCAAATTCATTGATCAAGGCTTCATACTCATCTAAGCTTCGCTCAACCGACATCATGGAGAATGTGAGTTCCGGACCGTTATATCGACAAAAAGTACATTTTCCGAACATGCAATCACGTAGAACGCTTGTCGCATAAGTGCCGGGCGTACGAAGGAAATTTCCGTTTTCAAACGCATAGTTCTTCCAACCGACTAATTCCCGATCGATTAGTGGAGACTTGTCCAATGGTTCGACTTGCACAAAGTTTCCAGTTGACCGAATTGATTCCGAATCAATACGGATAGAAAGTCCATCCAAATCACAGGTTAACCTCCAAGAAGGATCACGACCCAAAAAAGGAATCAGTCGGTAGAGAGCAAAATCGACATGGTTGCTCTTAATTACAATATCGGCCTTTGATTGCAATAAAGTTTCATCTGGCTTCTTCATGCTATGGAAGCCTGTCATTACTATGATTACTTCTGGAAGTACGGCTTTAAGCGCATCAATAGTTTTCCAATAAAATTTCATAACCGGTGTAGTACTTTCAAAAACTACAATATCGGGCTTCCATGCAACCAAGTCATTAAACCATTGCTCAAAGGACTTCAGTTGTGAGTTTCCATCATCCCACAAAACGTTATATCCAGAGTCTCTTAACCAAGTTGCTGCTTGGCCATGGGTGACTGGCAAAAGATAAGTCGGTTTTTGAAAAAACTGCACATTGCGGTTTTGAGAGACCATCGCCTTCTGTCCTCGGTCATTGAGGATTGGTGGGTATGAGATAGCTATTTTCATCAGTGCACTCCTTAGAAGAAAGTTTCCATAAAAAGTGAATCTCCTTTTATACCTTTATTACGAAGAATCTCGACGCAATCGGTGATCATTGATCGATTACCGCACAGATATACAATTTCATTTGCTGCTAGAACGTGGTCGTTAAGCAAATCAGTAACTCTAACCCTGTTAGTGCCATCTTCTGGTTGACTCACTGCCGAGAAATAACGATTACTTTCATAATCTGCTTGATCATATTTTTCGTCTGGACGCCGTATGCCGTGAAATATGTGGTAGTCCAGATTGGGATAGGTTTTTACAAAGGAATGAAAAGGAGCTATACCTGTACCACTTGCAACAAAAAGAAATTTATGAGTTTTTATCTTATTTTCGTCTAAGCAGAATTGTCCATATGGTCCACCAATTTCAACCATGCTTGCCGGCTGCCTCACTTGCAAGGCTGTACTTACGCGGCCATCCTTAACTTGGCGTATTAGAAAATCAACATAATCATCATTCGCGGCTGAATACATTGAATACTCTCTGTTGATCGCCAGTTCCTCTGTTCCAACACTGAAGCACTGCCCCGCTAAAATAGGTACATTGGGACGCTCCGTTCTCAGGACAAATGTTTCAGCAGTTAGTTGCCTGTTCTCAATAACTTTGAATGCAGCCAATTCTATCTCCTAACATTTATGAGGAATTACTTTCGCAAGGATATCGCAAGGATACTAAATACTTCTCGAATAGTCTGAAAGTACTTACGTGCCGATATTGTCGTGCTAAATTGATAATTTAAGTCGATAGGCACTTGAGCGAATCTTCCACCCAACCTATTTGCCCTCAACAAAAACTCTAAATCGAAAGCAAAACCATCTGTCGAGGTCGCTTTGGCGGACTCTTTGACTAATGTCGCTCTTCCAAGTTTTAAACCAGACTGTGTATCACTTATGCCGAAATTGAAAAAGAAGTCAATTGTTTTTGCAAAAATCTGACTTTGCACTTTACGTAAAATCGGATAAGTAACTTGTGAATCTTTATGTAATTTGGAGCCAACCACCAAGTCAATTTTCAAATCATTATCCAGCAATCTAATTGCGTCCAGAAGCGCTAATGGCGAGATATCCAAATCCGAGTCTACATATCCAATGTATTTAGTTGCTGTAGCAGAGGCAATTCCGGTTCTAAGGGCCTGCCCCTTACCTAAATTTTTTGGATGTTCAATAATCTTTACTTGAGAATCATTCCGCTTTTGGACTACGATGCGTGTGTCATCAACAAAGCCATCAATTACAACAATCACCTCGTAGTCGTAAATCTGTGAACTTAAAGCAGTATGCAAGCCTGCAAGTGCATCAGAAATTGTCTTTTCGGCCATGTAGCTAGGCATAATTATCGAAATATGTGGTGGCTGCACCGGTTGATCCTATTACTTCGACCTGAATAATTTGTCTGATGACCAATCAATGACTAACAGATTTCCTTAACCTCAACAATTAAGTTAGGGAGAGCTTCCATGCCTGTCTCTGCGGTGTGAAGTCTAACTACAGAGATTTCGGATAAGACCTTGTTTTTTAGGTCTAAACGCACAGGCTTGTTAGGGGTGATTGTTCCTGTAAAAATCACTTTTCCATGTTGAATAATATTAACTGATTCTGGATACGACTTTACTTTTAGATCAATCGACGCCTGTTTCGAGGTGGATGGATTTATGTTTCGTATCTTGATGACCCCATGCGACTTCATCAAAAACCAATCCGCGCCCCACTGGCCATCTCCTACCAGGCTGAAGTTTGAATCGTAGTTATCTAGAAAAGCGCGCCCATAACTTCTAGATGGAGCATAGATAGCAGAATTATTCCAAGGGAAATATTCATCTTTGGGATCAGGATTGAATTGTTGTATTTTTCTCAATCCAGGGATGGAAGGGAAACTAGCCTAATTGTTGAAGGATGGATGGATAATTAAAAAATCTACCTGGGCCGCATTTATATTACATAAAAAATCGTGTCGCCCCGGATAGAGCAATTCCAAAGCCGTACTCTCAATGGGGAATCTTAGTGGGTTAGCCATTTTTCGTTTTGACGTTAAGGCCATTCCAAGAAAAAATCCGTCGACCGAATAAGGCACTACATCCAAAACTACTGCACTTTCGGAAGTATTCCTATTTAACCAATGATATGGTCCGATAACTTGAGTGGCATTTACCACCTTAGGATCAAGTGTTTTTGGTATTCCCAGATCAAGAACAGTGACTAATGTGAATATAAATAGGATTATCAACGTAAAAATCTTAGACTTTCGCTGAAGAACTTGTGCAATGCCCACAGACCCTAAAGCGATTATTGCGACAGTTGAGATTATGCCCCATCTGGAAATAGTCCGCCAGAACGGTAAAATATGAAACAAAATGCCCGATGGGAAAGGCACTTCTATCCCAATAATTTGAACCCAAGGACGCATGGATAGCAAGATTCCAAAGGCAAGGAAAAAGAGTAACCACTTGGTTTGCGCAATAGCCTCATTTTTATTCGTATATTCGGTTAACACACTGCGCCGACTTGCATTCATGGGCTTGATTAAATAAAAATATAAGGCATAGGTTGCTAGCAACATGAAAGCCAGCCCTGGGTAAAGTCCTGTTTCACTGAAATTAGAGCCACCAAGATTTTGAGTTTGAAAATCTTTGAAGTAAGTTCCTAGGTAGGGATTTGAAGGTGGTGGCAAAATTAAATTCCAAGCTTTTATTGAGTAAACATTTAATTCATTCCAATCTCTTTGAGCTGCAACTTGACTACCTGAAGAAAGTTTGGAAAAGAAAAGAATGACAATTGGAATTTGCATATAAAAGTAGGAAAGAAAAAAACTCACCTTAATATTGCGCAAGGATTTAATTTTAAAAGATTCTCGTAATGCCGTGAACGATTGAATAATAAGTAAAATGACAACTGAAGTAATCGCTGGGATAAAGAAATAACCGTCGATGTATGTATAGGATCCAATCACCAAACCGGAAATAATTAGACCCAAGTTTGACCTTTTTGGAAGTCTCATTAGAAGATAAATCAGTATCGGGTAAACCCCGATAAACATATAGTTGATGTGACCGGTCATTTTGGATTGCATGTAAGGGCCGAATCCAAACATAACTCCTGCAAGGATTGAGATATAACTCTTTTTAGTTAACCAATAAACCAGAAGAAACATACTCAGTGACGAAAATAAAAACCCCAATGCAACCATGGTGTTGTAACCGCAGATGGGCCCAAGAATTCGAGAGAAAAGTTGCAAGGGCAAACGTATGATTGCCGAAGTCCACCAATCAAAAGTCCAAAACGCCTCCCCAGAAGGAAAACTTACAAAATCTGTAGATTCATGCCATGGAGGCAGAGATTGCTTAGTTTGAACCCAATTTGCCCACATGGTTCCGAACGCATCACCAAATTGCCCCACAGTGCGTCGATTACAGTTAGACGTGATTCCTCTGAGTTCAATAGCAATAAGACTGACGTACACTACGATTGCGTAGGCCCAGTGTTTCCCCATTGAAAGTCTTTCAAGCATGTGGCTAACAATATTCGATTTCGAGATTAATAAGAGGATTCATATGGCGAATTTAGCTGCCACAACTCTAAAACTTGAATTGGCTAGCCAATGCCATGCTTCGTATCAAGCAAAAGACCCCAGAGCTTTTGAAAGCTTGTATGGGCTTGAGAATTCTTCAGACTTTGTAGCCAATTGGCTTAAATTCAGAAAACTAAAACCGAAGATAATCCTTGTTTATGTAAATCAGAGGAGCAAGACGGATTTGCAGGCCGCCCCACCAGGGACAAATTGAACAAAACAGAGTAAATCAAAACAAGTTGGGAGTTATAAATTGAAAATATTAGTAACGGGAGCAGCGGGTTTTCTGGGTTCGAATCTTGTTTCGAAACTCGTCGAACAAGGGCACGATGTCGTTGGGGTCGACAGTTTGGTTACAGGAACTTTACGAAATCTATTACATTTGGAAAGCCAGCAAAATTTTACTTTTCACGAAGCAGATATTATTTGTTTTTCTGAAACACTTCAGCCCGGGTTCGATCAAATTTACCATCTAGCGAGCCCAGCTTCGCCGCCAAAGTACATAGAGTTTTCATACGAAACGATGATGGTGAATACCTTAGCAACAGATCGTCTATCCAAATATGCTCTTTTGAATGAATCAAGAATTTTGTTTAGCTCTACTTCTGAAATATATGGCGACCCGCTAGTTCATCCCCAAACTGAAGATTATTGGGGCAATGTCAACACTCTAGGTGTTAGAAGTGTTTATGATGAATCAAAACGTTTTGGGGAAACAATAATTTCTCATCACAAAAGAGTGGCGAATTTAAATGCGATAATTGTCCGCATATTCAATACATACGGGCCAAGAATGGATCCTTACGATGGTCGAGTTGTAACAAATTTCGTTCGACAAATCTTAGAGCGCAAACCAGTAACAATTTATGGCGATGGATTACAAACGAGAAGCTTTT
>Ga0164292_10003310_pt1 | contig 13201 bp, 6 predicted proteins | sample GEODES117metaG_FD_111486 | JGI IMG/M metagenome (GOLD analysis project Ga0164292, IMG submission 111486) | Eutrophic lake water microbial communities from Lake Mendota, Wisconsin, USA - GEODES117 metaG | ecosystem: Environmental > Aquatic > Freshwater > Lake | place: USA: Lake Mendota, Wisconsin... | reverse complement strand
GACTCGAAGTTCTTTGGCAAGCCCCCGATGAAAAACCCGGGCTCGAAGCCAGAAGATTGCAGTATCCACGCACACATCGAGGCTGTGGTTGTCTTTCCGTGCGTCCCCGCGACCACAAGCGCCGTGCGACCAGACAGAAAATAGTCGCGCAGCGCTCCTGACATACTCGTGCGCGGAAGATTCAAGGCCTCGGCCCGCAGAGCTTCGGGGTTGTCACGGCGAATGGCATTGCCAATCACCACGAGATCAAGACCGGGCACGATGTGGTCCTCACGATAACCTTCATCGCAACGAATGCTCGCCGCACGCAGGGCGGGTCCCATCGGAGGATCGAAGAGAACGTCGGAACCGCTCACCTCGTGGCCAGCCTGACGAAACAACATCGCCAACTGCCCCATTCCTGTCCCCGAAATGCCAACAAGGTGGATGCGCACGTTTATACTTTCGTAAAGGTGAAGCGACCATCCGTCGCGTCGACACGCACTTTGGACCCATTAGGATATCCCGCCACCAGCAGCTCTTCGGCTAATGGATCTTGCACGTTTTTCAAGATGGCTCGCTTCAAAGGACGCGCGCCGAAGGCCGGGTCGTAGCCAACTTCAACGAGCTGCAACTTCGCGCTTTCGGTCAGCTCGAGCGATAGCTCGCGATCGGCCAGCAGTTTCTCGAGTCGGTGGAGCTGGATATCGACAATCCCTCGCAAATCATCTTTCGACAGCGGCCGAAACACAACCACGTCATCAATACGATTGAGAAACTCAGGTCGCATAAACGTTTTGAGTTCCTCACGAAGCACATCGCGAAGGGCATCCCGCCCGTCTTCGGACTCAAACAACTTCGAGTCTGTGTCCAAAATACGCTGCGATCCGATATTGCTTGTCATGATGACGACCGTATTGGAGAAGTCCGCAGTGCGACCTCGCCCATCGGTCAATCGACCATCATCAAGAACTTGCAAAAGCAAATTAAAGACATCGGCGTGGGCCTTTTCGACTTCATCAAACAGAAGCACGCTGTAGGGTCTTCGGCGCACGGCTTCCGTCAAAAATCCGCCTTCTTCGCTATCGACGTAGCCGGGCGGCGCTCCCACAAGGCGCTGCGCCATGTGTTTTTCCATAAACTCGCTCATGTCTAAACGAGTCATCGACTGCTCATCGTCGAATAAAAATTCCGCGAGTGCTTTTGCCAATTCTGTTTTCCCAACTCCCGAAGGACCCAAAAACAGAAAACTCCCAATCGGTTTTCCGGGGTCGCGCAAGCCCACGCGACCGCGACGAACAGCCTTCGCCACCGCGCGCACGGCCTCACTTTGCCCAACAACGCGGGCGCCGAGGCGCCCCTCCATCTTGAGAAGCTTTTCGCTTTCGGCCTCGAGCATGCGCGAGACCGGGATCCCAGTCCAATCGCCGAGCACATGGGCCACACTCTCTTCAGACACGATTCGCGACTGCGTCGACTCAAGGCCGGAGGCGCGGACAGCTTCGGAAGCGGCATCAAGTCGACGCTGAACATTTGGAATCTGCACGTGTTCGAGCTCTCCAATACGTGCCAGCTGCTGCTCCTTGCGGGCAGCCTCAAGTTGGGTTTGGAGCGTTTTGAGCTCATCGGCCAAGGCCGCCTGCGCCGCGAGCACCGCCCGCCGAGCTTCAAGTTTGGCGCGCATCGCAAGGGCCTGCGGCTCGAGCTGCGCAAGCTCTTCGTCGATGCGTTGCTTGGCTTTTACACTCATCGCATCGGCGTCTTCCGCAAGGCCAAGGCGCTGCGCCTTGAGCGAAGCCACCCGACGCAGCGCATCGTCGACGTCGGAAGCAACTCCGTCGATTTCGACGCGCTTGCGCGCACAAGCCTCATCGAGCAAATCGATAGCGCTGTCCGGGAGCGCGCGGTCTTGCACGTAACGCTTCGCGAGCCGAACGGCCGCCGCACACGCAGGCTCGCCAATCTCAACGTGATGGTGCGCCTCGTATTTCGGCGCAAGGCCCCGTAAGATTTCAACCGCTTGCGCGGCCGTCGGAGGATCGATCGCAAGGACAGTGAACCGCCGCAACAGTCCCGGGTCTTTGTCGGACAGCTTGCGAGCTCCCTCGGGCGTAGTCGATGCGAGCAATCGAATTTCGCTTCGAGCGAGCAGAGGCTTGAGCAGGTCGCCAATCGCCGAGCCGGCGCCCGCCGAGCTTAGAAGCGACTCGATAGATGCAATATACAAGAGTGCATCCTCCGCCTGCACATAGGCGAGCACCTGCTTGAGGCGATCTTCGATTTCCCCGCGAAGTTTCGCCCCGGCCACAAGCTGCCCTACTTCTAATTCGAGCACGGCGAGCTTGGTGAGATTCGAGGGCACTTCGGCGGATGCAATGCGCATCGCGACCGCTGCCACGATGGCGCTTTTGCCCGCACCCGGCTCGCCAACCAACAGGGGATGATTCTTCTGTCGGCGCTCAAGGATTTGCAAGACGCGCCTAACTTCGGTGTCGCGTCCAATCACCGGATCGAGCGCGCCATCGCGCGCGCGGCGGGTGATATCCGTGAGTAACGCCTTCACACCCGCAGGCGCATTCGGCGCGTACGCTGAAGCCCCGGCCCCGAGCCCCTGCCCTGAGCCGCCTCCCGCACCGGATTGGGCAGCTGCAGTGCCCGAGGCTGCACTTTTTCGCGCATCTCCCTCGCCCCCGCGATCACGAGCGGCTTGCGCGAGCGCGCCCATGTGCGGTCGCAGCGAGCCGGGTCCGAGAGCGAAAGCCTGGAGCACGACCGCGGCGGGACCGCGAAGCTCCTGGGAGAGAGCATTGAGCACGTGCTCGATCCCCACGGAAGTTGATGCGGATTCTTTTTCCGCCTCTTTCTCGGCGCGGCCTAAAAGCGCGAGCATCGCCGACGACAAATACGCAAGCCCACTCGAGGCTTTCGGCAACCGAGCGAGTTGCGCCTCCGCTTCGGCAAGAACATCGGACGCCACAGCCCCGGCCCTCGAAAACACCGCGGCAACCCCAGCGTCACGGTCGACCGCACGCGCAAGCAAATGAATAGGTTCAACCTGCACGTGTTTACGCTCGTCGGCCAACGTTTGCGCGCCGGCAACAAGCGCCTTGGCGTCGGACGCGTATCGCTCGAGATGAAGAGTTTGCTCTGCAGCCATGAGGCCGACGACCGTACCACGCCAGCTGGGCTTTTGTTTTACTCGGCGCGCTTGCGTTGTGGGGACGCGGCGCCCGCGTGTCGACGGTCAGCGGGCGCGCCCGGGGATACGCCCATGCCACGTCCTCGAAGCTTCCCGTTTCGGCGCGCGCGTGTAGTAGAGCTACGCCATGCCCGCGCGCGTTCGAATGTATACCACACAGATATGTCCCTACTGCATCCGAGCCAAAGCCCTGCTCACATCGAAAGGCATCGCTTTCGAAGAAATCGATGTCTCGGGCGACGACACAACACGCCAGTGGCTTGTTCAGGCTACGGGCCGGCGCACCGTGCCTCAGATCTTTATAAACGATAAGCCGATTGGTGGATTCGACGATATGCGAGCCCTTGATGTGGCGGGCGAGCTCGACCCGATGCTGGCCGCCACCCCATTGACGTAGGCAGTTCAAGCGCTCGTACCGCGCGAGCACCAACCAACAAGGCAAGTGCCACTAACACCGCGCGTATCGCAGCGAGCGTTGCGGAAAGCCGCGCCGCAGGTGGATCAAACGATCCACCTTGCCCGCGACGCAAACACCGAGCGCAGGTATGGGCGACAACGCAATTGTGCACGCAGGTCGAATCCGTCGTGACATCACTCCGCGCCATATCGTTGGTACTGAGGCTGCATCCGGAAAACTTCACATGAATCGTCGCTTCGGTTTCACTTGGTCGCATTGGAGTCTTCGAGCCAGCGCCATCGCCGTGGCAGCATCCGCGGCTGGGACGTGCAGCGTCGCGTGCAGCGATGAGGTCCGAATGACAGAGCACGCGCCGGCGTCGGCCTTTGCGGGCCGTTCGGCGCCATCGCCCTATCCCGTCGACCCCAAAGTGCATGTCACCGACAAGAGCCTCACTCCTGAAATCCCAGGCTCGGTGCGCGCGGCCATTGCCAATGACGTGGCGTACGCGCGTTACGCTCTCGAGACACTCACCAAAAGCGACGTGTCTTCACCGTCACGAAACGCGCCTTCCGTCGAAGCATTAGGCCGAGACGCCATTGCCATTGCACTCGGGGCGATCGGCGCTCAATCCGGCATTCACTCGCAAGTCGTGTGGCGACAGTACCAGCTAAGCGCAACGCAGGCAGAGCGCGACGCGTTCCGAAAACATATCTTCACCGGCGCGCTTGGCTCGGATCCTAAAAACCCCGGCCCCATGAGCGCATCGAGCTCGCGCGCCGTCGATCTCACAGCCCAAATGCGCCAATGCACGGGCGAAGGCTACTCCGAAGCGCAATGCTGTACCGCCCTCGCGACGCCGTGGCTTCTTCTTGATGACGCGAAAAAACTCGCGGCCGATAGCGCAGCCTGGAATGCGACAGACCAAGAAGCGCGCGACGGAGTGCTTTATTCGGCGTTACCTCAACGCCGAATCGCGGAATCGCGTGCGAGTTTGGCGGGGTTGAGTACGCCTCTGTTCGAATTGCAGAACACGAAAGCTTGGCTTGCGGTGTGCGCCCCTATCTTGCAGAATGCACCCAAGTCACTTACCGAATTCAAAGCCCGTTTCGGCGATTACACCGCGGGCTCCGGATGGGATTCCGAACTGCACCCGGTCAGCATGGCCAAACTTGCGCCGCGACGAATTTACCGCAATCAGGCCAAACACATTTCGGTCGCTGAATCGATCAGTGAGGCTTGCACCGTACGCGAAACCGAAGTCGTTATCGAACGGCCCGATGGCATCGTTGACTTCTGGTCGTACGGACCCGACGGAAAACAAGAAAACCATGGCTTTTTCCCAGCCAAGCTGGGCGTCGATGCCGTAAAACCAACTCCCGATTCATGCATGGGGTGCCATTACAAGTTCGATTCGCGTCGTTTCGACATTCGAATACCTAGTTACAAGGCTTTAGGCCTCACGCTGCGCTCGTCGCGAGGCGTTCCGCAATGGGTCGACGGCTCGAAGTGCGCCAAACCCGGCGAGGCGATCGTCTGGCATGACCGCCCCTCGACCCCCTGACTCGCGTCACAATCGCATGCATAGCACATGCAAAAAAGATGCGCTATGCACAATAAGTCCGTTACGATGCACCCGACGATGGGGCGCAACGCGCGATTTCGTCCACAAGGCGCGCGATATCGCGCTCGGCGACAGAACAGAGCGCGACACGAAGCGCCCCCTTTACGGGAACAACAAACACGCCGTGCTCGCGCATCCGCCGCGCGTGCTCGGCCGCGTCACGCGAAAACACGGTGACGAAGAACCCGCCTTCATACCTTGGATATTCGAGCCCTTTCTCCTTCGCACAGCGGTTGAAGGCTGCAACGCGCGCATCCAGAAGCGCGCAAAGCTCAGCGCGTTCCGCACGAACTCGCGCCGCTTGCGCCGGGTTAGCAAGCAACTCGGTGATGGCTCGCATACCGCCTCGTGAACAATTCGACCACGTGCCGCGACACGAATAACTGAGTGCCGCCTCGGTCTTGCGACGCTCTTGATCACTACCGACGCAAGCGACGATGGCGCCAACGCGCAATCCGTAATGCGTAAACGTCTTGGATGCGCTCCACCCGAACAGCAATCCGACCTTGCCGAGCAACGGAACAAGTTCCTGCATAAACGAGGTCGAGCTGTCGAACTCGCGCGACGCGTAAGCGCGGTACGCCGTATCAACGAAGAGCGTGATTGGGCCCTGCTCCGCCCGCGCGAGCAAACATGCAACCGTGCTCTGCCATTCCGCCCGTGTCATCGAATAACCCGTCGGGTTGTGACAGGGATCATTCAAGATGAGCAATACTCGCTTTTGCGTCTCGATCTGATGCTTGAGGGATGCATCTAGCGCGCGAACATCCAATCCTCCCTCGGAATCAAACATTGAGAATGTTTCAAGGCGGCGGCCTGCCTCGTCGCAAAGCGTTGCGTACGGCCCCCAGAAGTAACTCGTGGTCAGAATCGCCTGGCCGGGCTCAAGATAATTAGCAATGGCATGGCGCAGCGCCCCCGTTCCCCCTGGGGTCGCCGCTGCAACGGCCGATGGTTTGAGCCCCGGCGAATCGGCGAACAAATCGGTGATGACTGCATCTAAAAAGTCAGGCGAGCCCGCGATCGGCGCGTAAGCCGCCCATTCTTCTTGGGAAACATCGCGAACAGCTTGCGCGGCCGTCGGCAAGATCGCGAGCTTACCCTCATCATCGAGCAGCGCGCCGACCGTCGCGTTTATCACGGCTTCGCCCTGCGCTTTGCGTGCATTTGCCTCTTGGTTCAACGCGAAGATTGGATCATCCGCCGGCCTGGCCTGATGCGCAGCAATGAGATGGTTCATGCGGCGGCTTTGCTAGCCTCCGCAGCGAAGCGCGTAAAGCATGACGAAGGCCGCGTAATTCAACCGACATCCGCGAGCGACTCGCGAGAACGCTCAGTCGAAGTTTTGGAGAATCTCGTCGGCTTTTTGAACGCTAAAGTACAACCCTCGCGCGTAGAGGCGCTGCCTGTCGTCATCGTTGAGATCGCCAGCTCGTTTCGCTGTCGCAAACGCGAGCAAAATGGCTGCACTCACGCTCACGTTCAGACTTTCAACAAAGCCCCGCATCGGTACACGCACACGGCGTGCGCACGAGGCCGCAAGCTCTGTGGCGATGCCGTCGCGCTCGTTTCCAAACACAAGTGCAAGCCGTGGTATCGCGGCCAGGTCCGCCGGATCGAGCTCGCCATCGGCCGACGCAGCCACAAGCTCAAATCCGTCGCGTCGCAACGGTTCAACACACGCACTCACGCTTGGCCAGGCGCGTATATCAACCCATTTTTCAGCGCCGCGACACACGCTGCTGGCAGCCAAAAAAGGCTCGATACGCTCGATGACGTGGATGTTCTGCACGCCCAGCGCTTCGCACGATCGAACCACCGCCGCACCGTTGTGCGGATCATGCGGCGCATCGAACACCACTTGAACGCTCGAAAGACGCGCCGCGATCACCTGACGCAATCGTTCCGCGCGCCGCTCGAGAACAAAAGGCTCAAGCAGCCGCACAACGCGCGCCGGATCTTCGCGCTCGACGCGCTTTATAAGTTCCGGAACAAGGGCATCGGCCGAGACCACACCTGGCGATTGTCTACGCATGACACGGTTTCCTCCGCCGAGCAGCCCACCCACGAGACTTCGGCACGTCGGGTCGTATCTCGCGCACAAGCGAGCGATTTGTCGAGTCCCCAGGTAGAGTACGACGTCGTCGATGGTCGAAGACCGCTCCTCCGGAACCATGCTTCCCCCTGTCCAGCGCCAAAAACGGCGCGATGGCGGCCGGGTCGTGGCGATCGCGATTTGCGTTCTTTTCGCCATCGCCGCGATTTTGCCGATCGCCATGGTTTTTCTGTTGCGCACGGAAGCCGCGCGCAACGTCGCTGTGATGACTGCACGCAAGGCCCTTCGCGACTACGGGATCGAGGCATCGTTTCGCCTCGAAGTCACGTTGTGGCCCCTCGGCGTGTCCGTCGAGAACGTACGCATTGAATCGAATGACCGCGGCGCCCCCTTTTTGGAGGCACGATCGATCGCGGCGCGTCCAAAGCTTTTTTCATTGATTGCAGGAAAGCCAGTTATCGATCAAATCGAACTCCATGAGCCTCGATTACGCGCCGTTATCGAGAAAGGCGCTTTACAAAACCTCACGATTCATTTTGGCGAATCGAAACCACCGTCTTCGAAGAAGTCTGAGTTACCTTTCTCGGTTATCTCGGCGAGCGACGGCACTGTAGATATTCTCATCGACGGAGCACACATCACGGCGCGCGCGATTGACGCCGATATCACCTCCGATAATCGTGGTGAAGAACCCGCCGTAGAGATTGGCCTTCGCATCGAAAACGCCGAAACTCGAATGGTGCGTTCGCTAAGGCCGTCGACGGGCGGGCGCGCATCGACCTCGACGAATGCGAGCGATGATCCCGATTACGCGGTCGACGAGGACGTGTTTTGCCACCTTGAAGCCCGAGCGCGCATCGATAGCAAACGAGCACTGATTCGCCGGCTATCGGTCACGGGCGCGGTCGACCGCGACAGCGCCGAAGAAACTGGGGCACAATGCGCAGACACATCCGTCCAAGCTGATCCGGAAAATAATCGTCGCGTTGAGCTTCACCTCGGACACTTCGCCATCGACTTGCCGAGCGAAAAACCGGCGTCGATACCGAACATCGCGGGGCATGTGCGCATCCGCGCCCCTCTTGCGATCGTCAATCGCGTCGCGGCCAAGCCCAGACTCGACGGGTGGGCCGACCTCGATAGCGAGTTTACGTTTCGCCAAGGAATGACTTCGCCCGAGATGACCGGTCACCTTGAGGGCGCTCGCATTCGTATCGACCGATTCCAAATTGCCCAATCGATCACTTCAGATTTTATTTTAGAAAAGTCCATCGCCACCAGTCCGCTGACCCGCATCGGTATTGCCGATGGAATAGCTGAACTCAGAAATACATCGGTCAACATCGGCGATCCGGGCCTCGCGATGAGTGTCGATGCGCTCGACGCAAACCGCGCAAGCTTCGCGTCGCTCATGCGTGAGCTCGGCGTGACGCAACATCCGCACGTGACTTGGGACCTCGACGAAGTCCACGCGGCATCGATCCGTGGCACGCTCAATCCGCTCGAGCTGAATGGCGATCTTCGGGCGAGCACATCTAATTTTGCCGTTTACGACAAAGCCATCGACAACCCAAGTAAGATTCGGGCAACGGGCGTTCGCGAGGGTCGTTTCGAGGGCAAACTTGCCATAGGCGCAGACGCCCTCGAATTTCGCGACATGCACGTGCGAACACCCCACAGTTCGCTCACCAATGTGTCTGTCTCGCTCGGATTTCGCGAGTTTCTCCAGGTCGATGTGGGAGGCGGCACGCTCGATATCGCCGACCTTTCACCGTTAGGAAGCGTGAAGCTTTCTGGCCTTGCTGACCTCGGCCGCGTCAAGGTCCGCGGCCCGTTCAACGGGCCCGTCATCGAGGGCGATATCAAAGGCATCGAGCGGTTTGCTATCGGCGAATTCCCGTTTGGCAACGTCACCAAAGGACATATCGAGCTGCACAAGTTAACAGTCGGATTGCGAGACGTGCGCGCAATCAAAGGCAAAAGCTCGTTCGAACTCACCACAGGAGAACTCGACTTCAGCGGTCCCGCTGCGATGCGCATGGATGCCAATGTCACGTCAAACCAACTCGACGTGCGGGACTTTTTGAATATTTTCAAGCTCGACGATGATCCTCGCCTCGCCGACCTGGGAGGCACACTGTCGACCACGGCTCGAATGCATCTTGCACTCGGTGGCCCGGAAGACATCTGCAACGGAGGCTTGCTCGATGTGCAAGCCACAGTGAGCGGGAGCCGCCTAAACTTGTTGGGAGAGCGTTTCGATGAAGGTCACGCTGTCGTCGATTATCGTTGGATCGATCAGAAAGCTGGCCTCGAAGGCGCAAACATCGACATTCGCACCCTCTCGCTCACCAAGTTCCAAGCCCCCAACAAGCCTCCACGCGGCTCGGTGCTCGGATCCCTCGCCGTGCAACGCGGAGGGCAGCTTCGAGGCAACCTCGTCGTTCAAGGGTTTCCTCTCAATCGCGCCGATTCGCTGGGTAGACTCGCCCCTCACATCGAGGGAAGTATCGCCGCCGTCGCCCGCGTGAGCGGCACGCTCACGGCCTACGAAGTGCAGGCGCAGGTCGATGCCACTCCTGTGCGCGTTTTCGGAATTCCGCTCGGGAGCTCCAACCTTCACGTCGCCATGCGCGAAGTACCGAAGCCTACGAGAATCATCGGAACAACCGCGTGCGGTGCCCCGATTGTCGCTCCATTTGATAAGGCGGCGTGGCTTCGTGATACGTCGGAACACGGTTCGTACACCGTCAGCGGTCGTCTTTTCGGCGAGCAACTGCAGCTCGACAACGTCATTGCCACTCGACAAAAATCGCCTGTCATCTCTGGAAAAATGCACTTTGCACGCATGAACCTTACACCTATCGGTTCATGGCTCACAACCGGCAGCGCTGAGTCGCTTGATCCCTCGAGAGGCACGCCAGTGGAGGGCGAGGTTTCGGGCGACGTCATCATCGACCGCCTCGCCACCGACGACATCAGTCATGCGCGAATATCTTTCGCGCCTACGGCGTTCGGCCTGACCCTCCGCGGAACCCACAAGCTATCGCTACGCACATCTCCCATCACACCAGCTTCGGCCGATGGCGAACCCTCCGAGGGCCTGCCGGTCCTCACGCTGTCCGACGACACCCTCCGAGTCCCAACGCTCACCTTTGACCTGCAGACCCCGAGCGGCCTCCAGGGCACGGTCAGCCTTGGGGGAGCGATTGCACACGCCACGCGCCAGGCCAATCTCGAACTTGACGCCACCATGTCGCCCATGGACCTGAGCGTCCTTGCCACTTCCCTTCCGCGCGTGACCCAAGCGACAGGAGAACTCAGCGGCGCCATACGCGTGCGCGGCACAGCGCTGTCCCCCTCGTTTCGCGGCAATATCGCCGTACGCAAGGGCGAAATAGGAATCAAAGATTTTCCAGGCAGCCTAAGTAACGTCACCATCGATCTTGTCGCCGACGAAAACGAAGTTCGGATCCCGCGCGCGACAGCAAATTTTCTCGGTGGCGACGTGCGGGCCACAGCGCACGCGCCATGGAAGAACGGTTCGCTCGAGGTCATCGATGCCGCAATCACAGGTCGTCAATTGTTCTTTAGCCCGGTCGACGGCCTGAAAACGACGCTTGATGCCGACCTGAAGGTTACCGTCGACCCGAACGCTGCGACTCAAAACGGTAAATTGCCGACAGTGAGTGGCGATATTACGCTTTCACAATTCGAATACACCAAACCCATTGCACCAAGTCTTAGTCTCAGCTCACTGCGCGGCTCGAAGCGCACGGTCGTCGACACGTACGACCCGGCGCAGGACTCAGTCAATCTCGCCATCGACGTACACTCGCGCGTACCACTCACGGTTCATAACAATCTTATCGATGCCCAGGTCGCGATCGATTCCGAGGGACTTCGCATCACCGGCACGAACCAGCGCTCCGGTTTACTTGGCCAGGTGACCGCACTGCCTGGTGGCCACGTGCGACTATTCGCCAATGACTTCGAAATACAACAAGGCACGATTCGATTCGAAGATCCCTCGCGAATCGCGCCGAATGTAGACGTTACGGCCATAAACGAATACCGACGCTACAGCAATCTCGGAGCAACACCGTCGGGTGGCGCCGCAACATCCGCCTCAACCACCACGTCCACCGCGGGTGCGACCGGGGGCGGAATCGCCAGCCGAGCCTCCGGAGGCAACCGCTGGCGAATCGCGCTCCACGCGTACGGCGATTTTGGCAATTACGGCGACGGCGACGAAGTTCAAAAAGTGGATATGACGAGCGACCCTCCGTTATCGCGCGATGACATTTTCTATCTGCTCGCATTCGGGCTCACTCGCGCGGAACTCGATCAGGTGCGTTCAAGCTCGGCCTACGCTGGCTTCGCCTACGAAGCCGCAGGGGCTCTCAGCGGCGTGGACCGCGCAGTCAAGCAGGCAATACCCGCCATCGACGACTTTCGGTTAGGCACTGCATACTCGCCTCGCACCGGGCGCATCGAGCCGAACATCACCGTCGGGCGACGCCTCACCGAGTCCCTGCGCGCCACCGTCACCACAGGCATTTCCGAAGATCCGCAAGTCCGCCCCACCCTCGAATGGCGGATTGGTCGGACGCTGTCGTTCGAGCCTTCCTACGACCGAATCAACACGCTATCGCCAAGTAGCGCAGGCAGTTTCGGTTTGGACCTTCGATGGCGCCTTCAATTCAATTAGGCTCGGCTGCGAAAAGGCGAACCGACGTGAAGAGAGCGCGCACAACCAAGCACTGTGACAACTTCTGGGTGCGCACCCGCAAAACAATTGTATTACGCATTATTTTTGGATGCATATTCCTTGCTTCACGCGGCCACGCCGAGACGCGATCCTCGCTTCCGGCAGCGCCTCCCGTTCTGCGCGCCATCGATGACGACGGCGTTCACGTTCTGACGCCCGCCCCGACGTCGCGCGTAAATACAGCGACCGCACGCGCTGCACCGCTCGTTGTCGACGAAGCGCCAAACCTGTCACGCTGGGAGGGCAAGAACGTCGCGCGCGTCGAGGTGACTATCGACGAAGCTCCGTGGCCATCCCCGGCGGTACCCGTCATCACGAGCATGACGCCCGGCGTCACGTTTTCGCCCGAGCGCGCCCGACAAGCGATCAACGAACTTATGGCAACCGGCTTGTTCGCGAGCGTGCGCGTCGAAGTCTCCGCTGACGCAAGTGACCTCGCAGTTGTAACGCTGCGCACAACACAGCGAAAGGTTCTCACAGCGATCACGCTGAATCTCACTCAGTGCCCCCTTGAGGCGGGCGAACTCCTTCGGCTCGTGGGTCTCACCGAAGGCAGCGAACTTGTCGCGAGCGACCTGACGAAGCACCAATCCACCCTAGCCGCATTCCTGCATCGACGCGGGTATCCCGCTGCTGCCATTGCGTTTCGAATTCAGCCTGCGCCGCCGCCGGACGCATCGCGCGCACAACTCACGATCACGATCGACGGCGGGGCGCCGCGTCGCATCGAACAACGTGCAATCTACCCGTTTGGCGGTTCCCCCGAAGCTGTCGCATACGCGAATCGCGCGTATAGCGTGACCCCCGGCGCAACGGCCGACGAGATCACGCTCGACACCGCTGACGCGACGCTCCAAACCCAACTTCGAAGCCAAGGGTGGCACGGGGCGCAAGTCACTCACGATCTCGTTTTGTTCGAGGGGCGCATCGCGCTCCGCATCCGGATCGACTTCGGTCCGCGCGTGCACACCCGCTACGAAGGCAATGCGCATTACGACAACGCCACGCTCGACGGCATCGCGCTCAGCATTGATACCGAACTTAACCGATCGCCGAGCTACCTCGCCCAAAAGATACGTGACTTCTACATCAAACGCGGATTTTTCGATGTTGATGTCCGCACCGACATGCGACTCACCGACGACAAGTCGCAGGCTTATTTGGTATTTACGATT
>Ga0164292_10003309_pt1 | contig 13203 bp, 13 predicted proteins | sample GEODES117metaG_FD_111486 | JGI IMG/M metagenome (GOLD analysis project Ga0164292, IMG submission 111486) | Eutrophic lake water microbial communities from Lake Mendota, Wisconsin, USA - GEODES117 metaG | ecosystem: Environmental > Aquatic > Freshwater > Lake | place: USA: Lake Mendota... | reverse complement strand
GTTGCGCAAGCTCATCGACCGGGTCGGCATCACCTCGATCTTCGTCACCCATGACCAGAGCGAGGCGATGATGCTGTCCGACAAGGTCGCAGTGATGCGTGCAGGGCAGATCGAGCAGGTTGCCGCCCCGCTGGATATCTACGACCGCCCCGTCAACGACTACGTCGCGTCCTTCATCGGGCGCGCCAATGTGCTGGCCGTCGACGTGCGTGGTGGAGTGGTGGTCAACGCTCCCAGGGTTGCGACCAACCGCAGCGATGGCGAGGCGACGCTGATCGTCCGGCCCGAGAACCTCGGTTTCGCCACGGCGGATGCCGTCTGGCAGGGCAAGGTGCTGTTCGCGTCGGCGCAGGGGCCGACCATCGAATACGAGGTCGAAGCCGGGCTTGCGCAGCCGCTGCGGCTCGTGGTCCAGCGCCGGGCGGGCGAGAACCCGCTGCCCACCGGCAGTGCCGCCGGGGTCGCGATTATCGACCCTGATGCCTGCATCGTGACCGGGGCAAGACGCGATGTCTGAGCGCAGCGCCCCTGGCCAGATCGTCCTGCCGCCGTTCGTGCGACAGGTTCTGCACGGCGGCGGCTTCTGGCCTGCCTTGCCTGCGGTCGTGTTCCTGGTCGTGTTCCTTGTGCTGCCGATGCTGACGCTGCTGGCCTTCGGCTTCGTCACGATCGATCGGGGCCGCGTGGTCGGCGAGACGTTCACGCTGCAATATCTCCAGAGTGCACTTGGCGACAATCTGATCTGGCGGCTGGCGTGGCGCAGCTTCTACGTGGCCGTGATCTCCACCGTGCTGGCGCTGATCCTGGCCTACCCGGTCGCCTACCTGTTCAGCCAGACCAGCGGCCTGTGGCGCACGCTGATCCTGATCGCGGTCATCTCGCCGTTGCTGACCAGCGCGCTGGTCCGGGCCTATGCCTGGCTGGTGATCCTGGGCGGGCGGCGCGGCCTGCTCAACCAGACGCTGCTGCAACTGGGGCTGATCGAGCAGCCGCTGAGGCTGCTCAACACCGACTGGGCCGTGATCATCGGGATGACGCAGATCCACCTGCCCTTCATGATCCTGCCCTTGCTGGCGGTTCTGGCGGGCCGCGACCGGCGGCTTGAGGAGGCGGCCCGCAACCTCGGCGCAGGGCAGGTGCGGACCTTCTTCACGGTGGTGGTGCCGATGAGCGTGCCGGCCATCTTTGCCGGGCTGGCACTCGTCTTTGCCGTCTCCTACACCAACTTCATCGTCCCGCAGCTTCTGGGCGGCGGCAGCTATTCGACCCTCGCGGTGCAGGTCTACGAGCAGACGGTGGTCGTGCTCGACTGGACTCGCGGCGCGGTGCTGGCCACGATCCTGCTCTCCAGCTGCTTTGTCTTCGTCTATCTCATCGTTGCGGGCGGAAGCCGGCTGAGCCGCTGGGCGGAGCCACGATCATGACGCCTGCTTCAGTCCCAGAAACCACGTCACCCCCCGGACCCGCACCGTCGACGCGATGGGTGGACAGGATCGGGCTGGCCGTGTTCGCGTTCGTCACCGGCTTTTCCCTGCTGCTGCTGGTGGCGCCCAGCCTCATCGTGATCGCGGTTTCGTTCGAGCCGCGTGCCTACATCTCGTTTCCGCCCTCCGGCTTCAGCCTCAAGTGGTACTGGTCGGTGTTCGAGAACAGGCAGCTGACCGACAGCGTGCAGGTCAGCCTGATGGTGTCGCTATGGGTCGCCATCCTGTGTCTCGCGCTTGGCGTGCCGGCGGCCTTCGCCGCAGTCCGGGGAACCTTTCCGGCGAAGGCGGGGCTCAATGCCTTTCTGCTGGCGCCCCAGATGATGCCCGGCATGGTGATCGGCATCGCCACGCTGTTCTTCGGGGCCTACATCGCGTTCCGGGCGTCGAACACGATGCTGGTCCTGGCGCTCTCGGTGTTCTGCCTGCCCTTCGTGATCCGCATCACCATGGCCCGTCTGGCCGATCTCGATCCCCGGCTTGATGAGGCCAGCGCCAATCTGGGCGCGGGCAAGATCGAGACATTCGTCCGGGTGACGCTGCCGCAGCTCGGGCCGGCGCTGCTGGCCGCCGCCGCGTTCACCTTCATCGAGGCTTTCGACAATGTCACGGTCGCACTGTTCACCTCGGATGTGCGGGGGCGGCCGCTGCCGGTCGAGCTCTATTATCTCGTGCAGAACGACTCGACCCCTGCCATAGCTGCGATCTCGGCCATCGAGATCGGCCTGTCGTTTCTGGTGATGCTGATCCTTGGCAAGACAGTTGGTCTTGAGCGGCTCGGCGGCCCAACAACAAAGACCTGACATGACGCTGCATGCCCCCCTGACAGACCATACCGCCCGGCTGGCCGCCCTTCGCGCCGAGCCCTCCACCGACGCACCGCGCGATACGGCTCGCCTTGCCAGGGTCGAGCGGACCCGCGGAGAGATGATGGCGCAGGGTGAGGCCATCGCGACGACGCGCGCGGCCGAAGGCGACGCCGTGGCCCGTATCGCACGGCAACTGGCGACCAGGCCGATCAGCCATGTCGTGATTGCCGGCTGCGGCGATTCCTGGTTCGTCGGCATGGCCGTCAAACATGTATTCGAGACGCTGCTCGGCGTGCCGTGCCTTGCGGCGCAGGCCTTCGACTATGCGCAATATGACCATGTCTGCGCAGGCCCCGGCACGCTCGCCATCGGCCTGAGCGCGGGTGGCAACACGCCTGCGGTGATGAATGCACTGCACCGGGCGCGCGAGCACGGAGCTTTCACCATCGGCGTCTCCAACACCGCGCCAAGCCCGATCATGACCACGTTCGATGCCGGCTTGCAGGTTCATGCCCGGCGAAGCGGGTGGCCAACACAGTCATCGACCGCGGCCATCGCGATGCTGATTGAGCTGGCGCTGGCTTTGTCGGCGTACCATCCTGACACAGTTGCTGTGCGCGGGCGGCTGGCTGGCGAACTGGCGGCCTTGCCGGCTGCGGTGGCGCGTGTCACCGCCACCCTCGACCCCGCCGTGCAGGCCATCGCGGCGGACTTCGCGCGGGCGGGCAGCGTGATGTTCACCGGCGCTGGCCCCTGCTTTGCCGCCGCATCCTTCGGTGCGGCCAAGGTGCGCGAGCTTGGGCCGATCCACGCCTTTGCCATGCCGCTTGAGGAAATGCACCATTACCGGCTGCCCAAGCAGGGCGACCATCTTGTCATCATCGCACCGGATGCGGCGAGCCGCGAACGGGCCCTGGATACGGTGCTTGTCGGCCAGGCGGTTGGCGCAACCATGTTCGCCGTGCTCGGCGCTGCCGATGCGGAGATCGCCGGGCGCGTGCGGCATGTCGTCGAGGTGCCCGAGGCTACTGGCATGCTGGGCGTGATCTTCGCCGCGCTGCCGCTGCACCTGCTGGCCTATCACTTCGCCACGATCCGGGCCGGCCTGTCATCGGGCGACGCCTGAGCATGAGCGTTGTGGTGTTCGCCTGTGGTGGTGTCATCATCGACAACATGGTGTCGGCGGATGGCCATCTGGCGCGTGATCTTGTTGGCGGCAATGCGGTCTATGCCGCAGTCGGAGCCAGCCACTGGCTTGGCCCTGCCGGGATCTGCGCACGCGTGCCCCGCAACTATCCCGCCCATGCGCGGCAGGCGCTGGCCAGCCTGAACCTTGATCTTGATGGCATCGTCACAGAGCCGGTCGACGTCCTGCGCTCGGAGTGGTTCTTCCACCGGGCCGATGGCTCGCGCGCAGATCATCTCCACGCCAGCGCTGATCAGGCCGACGCGTTCGGCATGACCGGGACGCGCATTCCGGCAGAACGCGCACGGCACTTTCAGGATCTACTGGCGACGCAGGCCGGGATCGGAGACGACTTCAAGGCCTTCAGGGCCAGCCACCCTGTCACCGACGAGCAGGTGCCGGAGCCATACTGGCAGGCGAAAGGCGTGCATCTTGGCCCCAACCTGCCCGAGGCCCAATTGACACTGGCCCGTGCCGCGCGCCGGCATGGGCTGACAGTCACCTGCGATCCAGGCTTCCACGCCGCAACATTGAGCGCGGACCAACGCGACGAGTTGCTCGAACTTGCCGACGCTTTCCTGCCCAGCGAAAAGGAACTGGCGCTGCTCTGCCCCGGCATGGAAGCTGAAGCTGCCTTGCGGTGGCTGGCGGCGCGGGCGCGGTCCATCGTTGGCGTGAAGCGCGGTGCGCAAGGTGGGCTGCTGTTGCGGAAGGGCGAGAGCGAGCCCATCCATGTTCCGATCGTGCCGGTCACGGCGCTTGACCCGACGGGCGCGGGCGATTCGTTCTGCGGCGGCCTCCTTGCGGGGCTGGTGCTCGGTGACGATCTCGTCCATGCCGGGCTGCGGGGCGCAGTCTCGGCGTCGCTCGCCATCGAATGTGCCGGTGCCATCCAGCCGCCCGGTCGGGGCGACGAAGCGGTACGGCGCCTGCGCACCGCATCATCTCATCTTCCAAGGCGCATCTGAAACGGGGACCCAAGATGTCATCCACCAAGCCATTGCCCCCGCGTGTGATCGCGGCGCTCCACCTGCCCGATCCGGTCCGGCAACCAGGCCTGTCGATGGCCTATCTTGAGGACTATGTCCTTGCCAATGCAGGGGTCTTTGCAGATGCAGGCATTCCCGCCATCAAGCTGCAGGACCAGACGCGCTGCATTGGCCCGGCCAGCCCGCTCACGATCGCGACCATGGCCGCGCTAGGCCGCCTGTTGCGGAAGGAGTATCCGCAGGTCACGCTCGGCATCATTCTGCAGGCCCACGATGGCGAAGGCCCATTGGTTGTCGCAAGGGCCAGCGGTGCCAGTTTCGTGCGCCTGAAGGTCTTCGTTGGCTCGGTTGGCGGGGCCGAAGGCCCGAAGTGTGGGCTGGCCGTGACGGCGCGCGCCTGCCGTGTTGCGATCGGGGCCACGGATGTGGCGATCCATGCCGATGTGCATGATCGTACCACGATTCCGTCGGATGGCGCGTCGCTGGAGCAGAGCGCCGAATGGGCCGTCAGCATGGGTGCAGACAGCCTGGTGCTCACCGGGTCATCCTTTGCGGACAGTCTTGATCGCATCCGCAGGGTCCGTGCAGCCGGAATCAAGGTGCCGGTTCTGCTGGGCGGCGGCGTCACCACCGCGAACGTGACCGAAGCCCTGGCCAGTGCCGATGGCGTCGTCGTCAGCACGGCGCTGATGCTGAAGGACGAGGCCCGGCTTGGACCCGTCATCTGGGACATCGATCAGTGCCGGCGCTTCATGGACGCGGTGCGAACCAGCAGCAACCTCCGCGCTGCCGGCACATGAGGCTGGCGCCGAGACCCTGACCGCACCGTCATCAGGGTATCATGACGATGCCGTCAGACCTGTCGATCATCGCGGAGATATCGTCATGAAGTTTGGCATCAACGGCATGGGCCGCATCGGGCGGCTGGCACTGAGGGCGGCGATGGGTGCGGTGCTGCGGCCCCAAAGATGATCCGCGCGCCGGCAATCGGCTCGATGTCGTGCATGTCAACGAGATCAAGGGCGGTGCTGCGGCCACCGCGCACCTCATCCAGTTCGGTTCGGTACAGGGCCGCTGGCGCAGCGAGATTGCAGCGGAGGGGAACGAGGCCCTGCTGATCGGCGGCGAGCGGCTGGGCTTCTCCGAACACAAGGCCGCAGCAGAGATCCCCAGGGTGTCGTCATGCCATCCGGCTCGAAGCTCTGGCGCCGTTCCGCGTCAGATCCGCGTCGGTCGCGGTGATCCGGTCATGGCCACAGACCGGCGCTGCCAGCGAGACGCCCCTGATCGGGATCAACGGTTTTGTCGGCCCGCGCAACGCAGGCGAGCGATAGCCCTGGTCGAGATAGGCCGGATGCGCGCCGCCATCACGGGACTTGCGTATCGTGCGGCCTGTTATGTCGCGGCTCCTGTCATATTGCGGGCATTGTCGCCAGTCTGCCAAGCCGCGCCTGTGCCGCGAGCCGGATACCGGCATTGGACGCACCATAGCCTGTTTAGCCATCGCGCTGCACGATCTCGCAGAAGAACCCGCCGTCGAGCGTGATCGTTTAGGCTTGGTAGAACTCACCGCCCGCGTCGCGGTCATAGAGGATGTTCAGCACCTTGAGTTCGTCGATATCAGCGGACGACAATTCGGTGCGGGCTTCCAGATCGTCAGGGTCATTGTCTGGGATGGGCAGCATCTCGACACCGTTCCCGATCATCCTTGCCACCGTGCGCCGGATATCCGCCATGCTCAGGACGATGTGCTGCACGCCGGAACCGAACAATCAGTGACGAACCGGGCGGACAAGATGCGGGATGGCTTTGTGAGCCGTTCAGGACCAGTCGCAAACCTTGATGGCCTTGATCAAGGCCGCTCTCGATGACCTGGCTCTGGACGACCCCGCCAGGGTCCAGCACAGCCTGGCTTGGGGTCTTCCGCGCCTCGAACAGGGATGTGCAGAACAGCAGCCATGACAGCATCTCCTCATGCTGGATGGTTTGCGAGATGTGGTCGACGGACACCAGCCCGGCACCGAGATCGCCGACCTCACCCGGTGTAAAGTCGACTTCCGCCCAGCGGCCAAGCGCCGAGCCGCCATCGACAAAACAGACCAGGCTGCCGCCAGGACCGCGCACCGCAGGAATGGTGAGTTCGCCCGGCCCGACCTCACCCGCATGCGGAACAGCGAGCAGGGCCGCAGCGCGGGCGATGGCCGCTTGTGCATCAGGCACCCTCAGCGCCATGGCGCAGACCGAGGTTCCGTGCGTGCTCCGATAGGCTTGGGCAAAACCCTCGTTGTGGCTGTTCACCACAATCCGGATCGCGCCCTGCCCCCACAAGGAAACAGCCTTTGTGCGGTGCCTGCCGCTCTCGCTGAAGCCCATGGCCGCCCGAGCGGCTTCGAAGGCTGCGCGGTTGGTCTGGCGCACCGCGAATTCGATGAACTCGACACCATCCACGATGGCCGGGGCCGGCAAGGCGGGCAGATCCGAGACGGGCCTGCCAAGATGCCGGCTCGCCTCGTCGAGCAAGGACAGCAGCGAGCAGTGCCCATCCAGCGCTACCGCACGCGAAGACCCGGCACGGAAGCGGTCGTTGAAGATCTCGAGCGGGAGATGGCCCCTGTAGCCGGTTGCCTCCAGCGCCGTCATGAAGCCCACAAGATCGAAATCGCCTTGGCCCGGCATGCAGCGCCAGTGACGGCTCCATGACAGGTAGTCCATCTGAAGTTTCGGCGCGTCCGCAACCTGCACCAGAAAGATGCGGTCCGCCGGGATCGTCCGGATCACCGACAGGTCGAGATCGCTGGCCTGAATGTGGAAGGTATCCAGCACGATGCCGACATTGGCGCGGTTGGCGCGGCGCACAATTTCCCAGACATCGCGATAATCCCAGGTATGCAGACCCCATGCCAGCGCCTCGAAGCCGACGCGCATGCCGCGGGCGGCCGCACGCTCTCCAAGCTCGGCAATGTCGGCGGCGAGCCGGTCAATGCCGGCCTCGGCATCAGGCGCAAGGCTCGAACACACGAACAGAAGGTCCGTACCAAGCTCCTGCAAGAGGTCGAACTTGCCTTACGCGCTGTCGAAGGTGCGCTGGCGCTTGTGGGCCGGCATGCCCTCGAAATCACGAAACGGCTGACAGGTGATGAGCCGAAGATCGAGGTCATTGCACATGCGCCGGACATCGCGCGGCGCGCCGGGATAGGCGATCAGGTCATTCTCGAAAATCTCGACCGGCGCAAGCCTGCTGCTGCAATGGCCTCCAGTTCATCATGGAGGTTGCCGGAGATGCAGACCGTCGCGATCGAGGTTTTCACCCTTGCACCTCAGTAGCTGATGTCTGCGAGCGCCCTGAGGCGCTCGGGCGTGGTGGTGGGGTAGCCGAAGAATTCGAGATAGGCCGGGATCATCTCGAACAGCATGTCGATGCCGACCTGCACCTTGCAGCCCCTGGCGCTGGCCGCGGCGAGAAAGGCCGTCATTTCCTGCTTCATCACCACCTCACCGACGAAACTGCCCGGTGACAGGCGGTCGATGTCGACCGGCATTGGATCACCGACCTGCATGCCCAGCGGGGTCGCGTTGACGATGATGTCATAACCGTCCGGGTTCTTGTCGGCCGTTCTGATGTGCAGGGCCGGGTGATGCTGCTGAAGGCGGCTGGCGAGGGAATCCATCGTGCCGGCATGGACATCGAACAGGCCGATGGCCCCAAGCCCGGCCCCAGCCAGCGATGCCGCAATGGCCGAGCCGACGCCGCCCGAGCCAACCACCAGCGCGCTCTGGCCCATGACGGGCAATCCCTTGCGCTTGAGGCCGCGGACAAAGCCTTCGCCATCGAACATGTCGCCGATCAAGGTGCCATCAGCGCGACGCATCACGGCATTGCAGGATCCGGCGATCTTCACGGCAACCGACGTCTCGTCGAGCAAGTCCACAACCGCAATCTTGTGGGGCATGGTGATGAGAGCGCCATGGACATTCGACATGGCGAAGATCTGCGGCAGGGCGGCGGCGAAATTCCAGGCCTTCACCCCCATCGGCACCACGCAGGCATTGAGCCCGATGCTCGCAAAGTAGGGATTGTAGATCATCGGTGCCTTGAAGGTCGATGTCGGGTAGCCGACATGGGCTATCAGGCTGGTGTTGCCGTCGATGTGCATGTGCTTCATCCCGTCGGATGGGTGGCCAGGGACTTAGGCGGCCTGCCCGCGCCAACGCCGCCAGAGTTTCGTTTTCGAGAGCACGATGGCGAGGACCGACAGCAGAAGCAGGGCCGACAACGGGCTGGTCACCGTGCCTTTCAGCAGCAACCAGAGGCTCTCCTGATCGGAGATGATGGCGCGACGCCAGTTGTCATCGAGCAGGCGGCTGAGGATGACACCAAGGATGACGGGGCCAAGCTGATATCCGTAAAGCTTCATGAAGTAGCCCAGCACACCGAAGGCCAGCATCCAGTAGACATCCGACAGCGAGCCGTTGACGGCATAGGCACCGACAATGGAGAGCAGGAAGATCAGCGGGATCAGCACCGAACGCGGCATCTCGACGATCTTCACGAAAACCTTGATGCCGGTCAGGCCGAAAAGCAGCATGAAGCAGTTGGCCATGGTGAGCGCACCGACGATGAACCAGAACATGTCGGGCTTTTCGATCATCAGCATCGGGCCGGGATTGAGGCCGTGGATGAACAGCGCCCCGATCATGATGGCCGTGACCGCGTCGCCCGGAATGCCCAGCGTCATCATCGGGATGAAAGCCCCACCGACAGCGGCGTTGTTCGCGGTTTCGGGCGCCACCAGGCCTTCGCGCGCGCCTTCTCCGAATGGCACCTCCGGGTTCGGCGTCACGCGCTTGGCGTGGTCATAGGCCATCAGCGCCGCGATGTCGCCACCTGTTCCCGGCAGGGCGCCGATGATGACGCCAATGGAGCCGCTTTGCAGCGACAGAGGCAGGTATTTCACGACCGTGCCCCAGGACGGCACGATGCGGCTGATCTTCTGCTTGACGGCAGCCTTGTTGACATCGTGCAACTGCATCAGCGCTTCGGAGATGCCGAACATCCCGATCATCACCGCGATGAACGAAATGCCGCCGCGCAATTCGGGCATCTGGAAGGTGAACCGGTCCGCCATGGTCAGCGGATCGAGGCCGACCGTGCCGATGAGAATGCCGAGCGCTCCGGCGAACACGCCCTTGACCAGACTGTCACCGGACAGTGAGCCGACGAGGAGGATGCCGAGGACGGCCAGCAGCATGTAGTCACGCGGCTGGAACTTCAGCGCGAATTCCGACACGAGGGGCGCCGCGACAGCCAGCGCGATGATGCCCATGAAGCCGCCGAAGAAGGACATCACGGTCGTGATGCCGATGGCTTCGCCCGCCTCGCCGCGCTTGGCCATCGGGTAGCCGTCGAGTGCGGTGGCAATCGCAGCCGGCGCGCCAGGAATATTGAGAAGGATCGCCGTGCGAGAGCCGCCATAGACCCCGCCCATGAAGATGCCAATCATCAGGCTCAGCGCCGGATAGACATCCCATTTGAAGGTGAAGGAGATCAGGATCGACACCGCCATGGTGACCGAGAGGCCCGGGATGGCACCAACATAGATGCCTGCAAAGGTGCCGATGGCGACCAGCCCCAGCAGTTGCAGATCAAGGATCGGGATCAGGAATGCGTTGAGGGCCTGCATGTCACTGTCCCGCCGGCCAGAGCCGGCCGAAGAAGGCAAGGATCTCGCGCTCGGGCACGATCCCTTCCGGCATGATGACGTTGAAGATGACCCTGAACACGATGTAGATCAGCAGGATGCTGCTCGCGGACACCGTCGCGCAGAAGACGATCCCCTGTCCTCCCAGGACGCGGATCAGGATGGCCACGAACAGGAACGATGTCGGCAGGAAGCCAAGCGGCTTGAGCAGCAGCGCATAGGCCCCGACCATCACGATCGTCAGAACGATCGGCATCGGCATGATGTCGCGTCTCAGGCTTTGCCCGTCAGCAGGCTTGCTTCGCAAAGTCTGCGCGGCGATCATAACGGCGCTCACGACCATCGTGGCGGCAGACGCCATGGGCAGCGCGCCGGGCGAACTCAGCGCCTCAAAGCCCGAGATCCTGTAGGCCGTCCAGAGAAGAAAGCCGCTAAAAGCGGTGATGATGACCGCAAAGGCAGCTTCGCCGGGGCGTCTCACACGCGCATCACTCATGGCAAATCCTCCCTGTCACCGGCCGTCGGGGGCCGCGTTCACAGTCCGCGTCTATCAGGCAGGAAACCGGCGGCACCTCTGTTGGCTGGGCCGCCGGTCGGCGCGGTCAGGGGCGCGGGATGTTGAAGGTCGCCGGTGATGCCTTGGTGGCTCCTGCGTCCTGGAGCAGCCAGGCTGTGTTCGACTGCCACTTGCTCAGGAACCCTTCGGCTTCCTTGCCGGCGATGTTCATGATTGTGAAGCCGCGGGCATCCATCAGCTTGACGAAGTCTGGATGCCTGACGCCTGCGGCATAGGCAGCAGTCAGCTTTGCCACGATATCGTCAGGCGTTCCCTTCTTGGCGAAAATGCCAAAGAATGGACCCCACGGCAGGAAGCCGCCGAATTCAGGATTGGTTTCCGTGACGGGTTTGACGCTCGGCAGAGCTTCGTTGACCTTGGTGTCGAAGATGGCGATGGCCTTCATGCGACCACCCTTGATGTTCTCGATGGCGGCACCCAGCACCGCCGGCATGACATCGATCGCACCACCCATCAGCCCTGTCAGCGCGGGACCGTCGCCGTCATATGGAACGGCAATGACCTGCATCGGGGCCTTGTTGTTGATCATCGCGGTGATGACCGATGGCAAGCCACCGGGGCCTGTCGTGCCGAACTTCACGCTGCGCGGGTTGGCCTTGATATGAGCCAGCATCTCTGGGAACGTGTTGAAGGGCGCATCGGGCCTGGCCACGATGATCGGAATGCCGCGGGCAATCACGTTGATCGGAACAAAGTCCGAGTAGTCCTTCGTGCCCAGACCCATGATCTTGTAAAGCAACGGGTTTTCTGCGCCGAACAGCAAGGTATAGCCATCGGCAGCCGCATCCGCCACGCGGTTGAGGCCGATCGCGCCAACACCGCCGGTGACGTTCTGCATCACCACCTTGCCGCCCAGCACGGCTTCGGCATGAGGGGTCACAGCGCGCGTCACCACATCGGTGGAGCCACCTGCGCCCCACTGGATGATGCCCTGGATTTCCTTGTTCGGATATTGTGCCGCGGCCGGGGATGCCAGCGCGCCGAGGGCCATGATCGCAGCAAGCCATGTCAGCTTCATTGAGTGTTTCCTTTCGTCCCTGAGTCCTGACGCACCATTCACGTGCGCCATTCGACGTCATAAGCGCATGATGACTGGCGCTAAGGCAATAATTTATTCAAGCCAGTAACCTGGCATCATGTTATCCTGCGAGAGCGCTGAACTGCAGAACCTGAGGCAACGGTGGTCATCTCGGCGCGCAGCAGGCGAATGAAATTCTCGGCATAGCGGCACAGCGCGCGATCTTTGCAGACCGCGACAAAGGTCTGAAAGGGCGTGTCGTCCCTGATCGTCACGGCCACGATGCCTGGCATGGAGCCGTGGGCAATGGTGAACTCGTCAATGATGGCGACACCCGGGCCGGCCTTGACCAAGGCACAGACAGTCGTGCCAAAGCGCGCCTTGATGATCAGGTCGAACGAGGTCTGCTCATGCTCGAAGAGCTGGCTTATGATCTGGCCATAGGGGTCGGTGGGCTCGATGCCGATCAGCGGATAGCGCGCCATGTCATGGGCGCTGACGGTCGCCAGGCCGGCCAGCGGGTGGCCCACGGGGACAACGCAGACCGGCTTTCCGGCGGCAAGCGGCAGGAAATCCAGGGCCGGATGTTCGAGCCGGTAGCTCATCGCCACAAGCTCGCCCTTGCCGAGCAGGATGTAATCGATGGCTTCCTCAATCTTGAGGATGTCGATGTCCAGCCTGGGATCGGGGTGAATTTGCCGCAATTGTTCGATGGCGCGGGGCACCATCACATACGAGATGCTGGGGGACCGAGCCTGGTTGCAGCTCGACGTCGGCTCCGCGTTCGATGCGGGACATCGTGTCGTTGAGATCGTCGATCTTCTTGTCGATGCCGTTGATCTGCACGAAAATGTCTTCGGCTTCCGGCATTGGCACAGTAGCCCGGCCGCCGCTCAAACAGCCGGAGCTTGAGCACCCGCTCGGTGTATGTCATCAGGCGGCTGATACCGGGCGCCGAGACATTCAACAGCGCGGCAGCACCCGCGGTCGTCCCGGTGATCGTCCCCGTGATCATGATCGCGCGCACCACCTCGATCTGCCGCAATGTCATGCTGGGCCGACTTGACGTCGTCAGCTCACTGAGCCCACGTCTTTTCTTGACATGTCCATCTGGCCTGCCACCCGTTTTGCGGTCTCGCAGTCAAGCTGATCCCGTCTTCCGCTCGAACTCAGCGGGGCTGATGTCGCCGATGGTCGAGTGCCGGCGGACGGCGTTGCAGACATGATCAATGAATCGCGGAAGGTCGGTGGCGTCGTCCTCGTCGACGGCACGCGAACCGGCAAAACCCATCTCGAGATCGCCCTGGCCTGCATCTGCGGGGGGAGCGCGGACAGTTCTTCAACACTGTGTTGATGAAAAGCTCCGGCGCAGCTCTGCAACAGGCGCCGCTGCGATCCTTGCATAGCCCGTTTCGCCCGCTGCGCCGTGGCTCAGTGCGAT
>Ga0164292_10003308_pt1 | contig 13205 bp, 17 predicted proteins | sample GEODES117metaG_FD_111486 | JGI IMG/M metagenome (GOLD analysis project Ga0164292, IMG submission 111486) | Eutrophic lake water microbial communities from Lake Mendota, Wisconsin, USA - GEODES117 metaG | ecosystem: Environmental > Aquatic > Freshwater > Lake | place: USA: Lake Mendota... | reverse complement strand
TCATTTTAAGAGCGTTCTTACATACATTAAAGATGTGGTCTATATACCCACCTATATATGCGTTATGATAGTGTTTTGAGCCAGATGCGGCAGATAGTGTAAGGTTAACACCCAATTCTTCTTCGGAATACATATGGAGTAATTTCTCCAATCTTTCACCTTTAAAATATTTTTTGATTATTGCAATAAACTTATCGTAGTTTTGCTTTAATTCTTGTTCTGTCTTTTGTTTCATCTTTTAGAGTTTAATTGTTTATAATACTCCAATATACGACAAATATTTGACATTACCAAATTTATATTAAACTTATATCAATGTATGTTTAAATGTCACATTTCTAAGTTTATCTATTTTACTAAACTTTGATTTAGATTTAAATCCTATATAATCCTCCGTTTTTTTAATACCCTCATTGGAATAATATAGTTCTTCATACGTTATATGTAAACAATCTTTCAATAATTTTAATTCTTCATTTTCTTTTTCTAAGCGAGTTTCTAAAATTTTAATTGATTCTGCATTTTTATCTAACCATTCTTGTGGTATAATATAGTGTGCATTTGTAAACTTAGAGTTTTCCGTAGCTTTATACCAATCATGATGCCATAATTGTTTCTCATATGCCCAAAGAGCACTTTCGGCTTGTTCTTTAGTATTTTCTCTATATAATATAATTCTTTTATCAAATAGTTCTTTTAAATTTTCATAACTAAACCCATCAGTCGGTGATATTTTAATTATGCCATTACGAGTTTCTTCTATTGAAAAGTTTTTAATATCAGATTTTACATCAAATGGTTCATGGTAATATGGTAGGTTTAATTCAAAAGATAACCATTCACCAAATGACTTGGAACCAGTTCTATGTCCTGTATGGTTTAATATTTTCATATTTAAATAATGCTTTTTGTGACTTTTAAATGTGTGGTATCACTATCTATTTTACTATAAACTCCACCAAAAACAATTCTTTCGTTTGTTGAATTGATGGCTAAAGTTGGTGTGTGTAATAAATATGCGGGAAATATGATAATGTCACCCTCTTCTGGTAATATTTTGTGAATGACACCATCATTTGTTTTAAACAAAAGATATCCATCATCACCCTCTAAATTATTTGGCATTTGTAAATAAAATGTATATGTCCATTCATTTTTTAAAAATGTTATTTCTTTATTTTTAAGATGGTTATGAAAAAATATATTATTGGTGTCTTTATCGTTTATGTAAATCCAATTCTGATTATATGCCAACCCACTTTTATTAACCGATATTGTTTCAATATAATTAATACATTGTTTTTTTAAATTATTAATTTCATTGGATTGTACCACAACGATACTCTGTTTACCCGATGTTCCACATTTACCTGATGTTCCATTGTGTTCCTTTTCTTTAGAACTATTAAATTGAAAATTTGTTTTAAATTCTTTTAATAGTATTTCTTTATTGTAATTTTTAATTTTTGCAACATATATCTTTGTTTCATTGTTTAATATTATTTCTTTCATATTTAAAAATTTGTAAAGATTTGTAAGTTTTGATAATATTCTTTTAACTTTTTTAATTTAGTCACTTCATTCAAAAACATATTATATTCTGGGTGAGAGTGATTTGCCATATTTTTTATATTAAACTGACCTTCATTGAATGTACCCCAATTATTTATATGTATAAAATTAACTTCCGTTTTCATACCATTCATCGTTTGAAAGTAGTCTGCCATTTCTACAAACCCACACATTTCAAAATAGTTATTGTTTTGTACAACAAATGTTAATCTAACAAAATCTAAATTTGGTATTTTTGTAAATATAAAATGTAAGTTATTATATAAAATATTCCACTTTCCACCCAATCTAATTTGTTCGTATGTTTCTTTCGTACATGCATCTATACTAATTTCTGCAGTTATTCTTGGTATTGAATGTAGATTACTTAAAAAATTCCACATCTTTTCTGTCCAACCATTCGCGTTTGTATGTAAATGTAAATTTTTAGTATTTGGATATTTTTCCATCGTAATTGATTTTAATAGATTTCTCCAAAACTCTCCACCAAAACCATCACCACTTGCAGTAATGTATAATTCATTTGCATCGTTTAATGCGTAGTCTAATATCTTTTCTTGTATTTTTTCTGAATTTTTTCGTTCTTCACCACTACTTTGAATAAAGTCAGGCCTGCAAGATGGACATTTTAAATTACAACTTCTATCATGTGAAAATATTACACATTCCGGGCCCCACTCTAAATCGGTTATTTTCTCATCAATTATTTTTTTATACTTCTCCTCTCCCGTTGGATTGATTGTTTTATTGTTCCAAAGCTTGTGAAAAGTAGATTCATCAAATATTGGAAAATATCCATTATCATAAACATCATCCGTTATTTCTTCTCTATTCCATCTATGTAAAAATCCACACTCTTTTTCATCACAATATTTCATACTACCATCATGCATCGATTCTCTTAATTTCTGAGCGGTGGCACTATTCCAAATACTATCCCAGTCATCTTTTAATACATTACCTGCTGGACCTGATGTTATCCATGCATTTATCCATCTTTTTTCCTCCTCATTCCATCCACCTGATACACATTGCCAAACTTCACCTGATGTTAGAAATTCTGCATTTCTAAATGGTGCAACACAAAAACCTTTTTTATTTTTCATTATATTAATGATTTTATATTTTCTAATCTTACTTTGTTATTATCGGATAAAATGTCATTTTCTATTATTTTAAAATTTGGTTTAATTTCAATATAATTAAAAATCTCATTAATAATTTCCATATTTTTATCTAAAAAAATATCTTCATAATAGTATATTTTTTTATCATATTTAATTGATAACTCATTTATTGTTTTTTTATAATCACCTATTCGTGTTTCCCATTCTTTAATAAATTCTGTTGGGATTGTGGAAATATCATAAAATTGTTTACTATGCCAGTCTTTGGTTTTTGAATACTTCATATATGCATGACTTTCTGTTAATGCAATAGTATCCTTTCTATCCAATAAAATTACTTTATCAAAAAAATTAAAAATCCATTCGTGCATAAACTCAATACTTTTGCCTTTTGGTCGGTGATGAATATGAGTTTTAATAAAAACATTATTTTCATTACATATCTGGTCAAACGCATTTTCATCTTTTTCACCAAATTTGAGTGCCCCATAGTTAAATGGTTCACATGCACAATAAAAGTCTTGGCCTAAATGTTTAAAAATCGCTCTAAATAATGATGTAGACCCTGTTCTTCCGAATGATAGTATACAAATTTTCATATTATATTATATTGGTAGTTGTTAGTTTTTTATGAATTATATTTGCAAAATTCAGATGACCTGTGAAGGAAAAGTGGAGGTCATCTATTAAACCATTTGTATCTTCTTTAATCGTATGTATTGAATCAAATTCCACATACTCATTTACATTCCATATTAAATATTTTATATTTTTTTCCTTTAAAAGTCGTTCTATAAAATGAAATCTTTTAAGTTGTCTTTGTTTGTATAATTCATGATTTGAAAAATAATATTTAAAATTTATTACAGTTTCAACTTCTTTTTCTGTAATTTTATAGTGGGCTGGTATTTTGCCGTGTTCAAGCCAATATTTATGAGCCCAAAGAAATGGACTTAATTGATTATGTATAGGAACATCGAATCTACTATGGAATGTAATACCTATGATTACAATATCATCCTTTTTAATATTATGCCAATTTTCAATTATCCTATCAAAAATACTATCATTACTGGAACCACATTCACCAAAATTAATTGGTCTCATCTTCATATAACTACCCAACCAATCTAACCAAATTTTATCATCTTCTTTTTTATAATTGTAATAATATTCAGGATTGGGGCCATCTGGTCTGCACCCATGTCCAAACGTATAACTATCACCAAAACCCCATATTTTATTCATGACTATTTTGTTTTGTATATCATATCATTGATATTATTGTATTTTTCTTTTTTGTATGAATCCAACATCCCTCTTCGGTGGTTATAAAATCATCTTTGAATATTTGGGTAACGCAGTTAACCACTCCTGGTAAACATTTGATATGACCTTTGTTTACCCAAAAATCATGTCCTGCAATTATTCCATTTTCTTTTACTTTTGGATACCAATGTGTTATATCGTCAAATACCGATGCATAGTCATGTAATGCATCTATAAAAACAAAATCTAAACTATTATTCGAATAACGCTTACTTGCATTTATTGAATATTCTTTATAGACATTTATAATATCTTTTATTGGTTTTATATTATCAATGAATTCATTATAAATTTCATTACGAAGCCAACAATCAACACAATCAAATTTAATTTTTTTATTTGAATTGATAATTTCAACACCCATAAAACTAGCACTTCTTCCTTTATGACAACCAACTTCTACAAAATGTGAGGTAGCATCGATTGGGCTTCTATCTACCATTTCTTTATATAAATTTGGATAACTAAAATAATCTTCACCTAAATTTTGATAAAAATGTTCCATTTAAATAATATTATTTTTTTTTAAATATTTTATGATTTCTTCTGCGATGTATTCATGTCCGGAATAACTTGGATGATAATCATTTATCATACCATTGGTATCTTTAAATATAGAAAGTCCTTTGTTTTTAATTTCGTTTCCCAATCCATCGTCGGATGCTGAAATTAGATATTCCGGTTTTTCAGTATTAAGTGACCATCTATCCAAATGAATCATACAAACATTAATTCCTAAAAATGTTAAAATATTTCCAATTTGTATAAATCTCCATATTTCTCTATCGTAATATTTTTCCGTTGATATGAATTCTGAGAAAAAATCTCTAATTAATTCATATTTTTTTTTGTTTAAAATTAAGTTATTGGGGGGTTTTTCCGAATCTGATAGGTGTGAAATGGCTATTAAGCTCAATCTTCCTCCTTTTTCGTAATCTTTGATAAAACGATTCGCAAATACTGGATGTAAATAGTATAGTGATTTGTTATCAGGGCTATATATTTCATCCCACATTTCCATTTCCACATCACCCAATAAACCTTTTTTTTTAGGAATTGCAAAATTATATCTACCACATGATGAGATTTGTATAACTACAATATCATTTTTTTTAAAATTAACAAAATTCTTTAATATTGTATCTAAAATATAATCATTAGTTGCACCACTACGTGCGTGATTGGATACTTCTAAATCGATTTTTGAACCTACTATTTCAGGCCATATTAATTTAGAAGTGTCTAAATAATTTTTAAAAGTATTTCGATATCCACCAGATTCTTTGATATTATCCTGTTTACACCCATAACCCCATGTAAAACTATCACCAAATGTCCATAACTTATTCATTTAAAAAAATTATGTGTGTGCAGATTTTATACTAGAAAATATAGTTTGTAGTATTTGTATACACGCGACTTTGTCAGCTGTTTGAATGGCCATTGGAGTGGGTCCTGTTATTAAATTTGACATTTATTTTATTTTTATTTATTATTTAAAGAAACCTTCATTATGGATTGTAAAAATGTTTCCCATTATATTTGAACTTACACCATTTAAATCGGTACCCGCAATAAAAACATCATCTGGTTCGATGTTAATTGATGTTATACTACCACTATACCATTCTAAATCAATTGATGTCACATTGGCAGCAATTTGATTTGATATAACTACTGAATCGGTATTTTGAATATCGTAGATTTTTTTAAATCTTATAGTACCAGTATCTTCCTTTATTAATAAAACTTCCGAATTTGTAGTTATAAAACTACCTGAAGTGGTTTCATATTCAAAATTAATTTTTGAAACCCAACCTTCATACATTTTATCATATTTAGTAATTACGGAACCTGTGGAGTATTGCATTAATTCCATTAGAGATAAAGAAGATGTCCATTCGGTGTGGACAATAGAAGATTCGTCTTGTTCTAATCCAACTAAATGTGCCGATTTTACCACATCTCCAACAACTAATGTAGAAACATCCACCACAATTTCTTCATTATTTTCAATTTTAATGACATTATAATCCGATGGCACACCCTCAAAAGTGACTGGATTGGTAAAATACATATTTCTCCATTTTTTATCCAATTTATTGTATGTGTATGTAATTTCACTTGAATTTAATGGTATAACATTTTGATAAACACATCCTCCCAAATCGATAATTGTTTCTAAATCAGAAAGTAATATAGTCCAAGTTCTAATTACATCTGAGATTCTACCATTTACTATATTATTATTATTAAATTTATAGTCTTGAACTAAAACATCGGATGGTAGTGATTGTTTAAGATTTGATAATTCTTCGGTTGAGTTTATTTTATAAAAAGCAGGAAATTCTGTTTTTGTAAAATCTGGAATAATCTTTTTTACTATTGTATTTGGATTCATACCATTATCAGATAATTCGGTAAAATTATCATATACAATATCGTCATTTGAATTAATTACATATGTTTTTGGTAGAATATCCTGATTATTTGATTCAAATAGTAATTTTACCATTTCTGATTTATCTCTACAATACATATCATCAACAATAGCAGTAACATCGTAAGCACATCTTAAATAAAATACATTGGGTTCTTCGGAAATACTGGGTATACTAATGGCGTTGGGTGGTATTACTATTTTTTCTAAAATTATATCATTATTTGAACAGGTTGATTCAAATAAATCAACAACGAATTTAGAAATATGTTTTGTTTTATATATAAGTACTAATTTAATATACGAATTGTCTTTCATATATGTTATTAAATTACCCAATTCTAAAAATTGTGATGTGGTTTTAAATAAATCGATATCGGTATTTATTTCTAAAAACTTTATTTCATTTTCTAATTTTAAAAAATCCGAGCCAATTAGTACTGATTTCATATTCTATTTTGTTTTAGTATAAATATAAGTATACTTATTATTCTATTTAAATAATTGTTTTTTTCTTTTTTAGATAATCGGTTTCATAGTCTAATTTCACAAAATTACCTGCATAAACTATTCTTTCTAACTCCGAATTTGGTGCGATTTCCGGTTTATGTAATAGTTTACTTGAAAATAAAAGTAAATCCCCTACTTCAGGTAAAATACCAGTCTCAAAACCATTTTCTGTTTTAAAAAACAATTTTCCTTCGTTATTTTTTAAATTATTTGGCATTTGTACATAATAAACAAATGTCCAATCCATTTTTACATTTACAGTGTGATTGCTTTCTATATGGTGGTGATAGTATGAAATATGTTCAAATTTGTCAGAAATATAAGCCCAATTGACAGAATAATATGGATACATATTTTCCCCATTATAATTAAGCAAATTAAAAATTTTATTCATAATTTTATCATATATGTCTAATAATGTAACCGTTTGGATGATTATTTGGGATTGTGTTCCTATTGTTCTCTCTGCTTTAATATGTGCTGCAGCTTTTCCTCTACCTGTTGATTTATTAATCTCACAATTCAATTGAATGTCTTTTATTAATTGTTCAAAATTAATATTTTCAATTTTTGTTTTAAAATATGATGCTTCTTCGTTTATTTTTATTTCTTCAAATTGCATATGTTATAATTTATTTATCCAAATTTTGATATTTTCAACATCTTTATTGTGCTTATCGAATTCAGGATGATGTTTGTTTTCCAATATCCACATTTTATCTTTTAATATAAATTGTTCCGATATAAGTTTATACTTTATAGAATTTATTATCATTGTTTCATACGGAAAATCAATATGATTAATAAATAAATGAAATTGATTATTTTTATTTTTTGGTAAGCATGTTAATATAGTATTATTTTGAGTATTGTCTTTATTAATAATTAGTGTGGGGGAATAAAATTTAAAATTTTTATTTAATATTGATTTATATTTTAACCAATCCGATTCGGATAAACTCACATCTATATCGTTTATTTCTCTATCAATGATACCTCTCAATTTAAGACTTAAAGAACCACCTATAACAATATTTCCTTTCGTAATATCGTATAATTCTTGTAGAATTTTTTTATATGCCGGATTAATATCAATCATAAAAATTTTATATTAATTTAATTTCATCTTTATTGATTCTAACTTTTTTTTCTTTTGAAATCACATATTCAACTAAATATTTTTCATTCAATTTTAACCCCAATGAATCAAATATTTCGTTTATTACACCCATACTATGATAAATAAAAATATCTTCATAATAGTATATTTTTTTATTATATTGAATTGAATAGTCGTTAATGATATTTTTTCTATCATTAAGGGTAGACTTCTGTTTATCAATTACATCTTTGGGAATTTTTTCTAAATCGTAAAATTCTTTTTCGTGCCAAGACTTGCCTCTATTAAATAATCCATGCCAGGCCATACTTTCAACTTGTGACATATCGTCCAATCTATCTAATAATATTATTTTATCAAAAAAAGTAAACAACCAATTTTCAAAAGTTTTTATATTTTCGTTTTCCGGTAACTGACCTACTATTGTTTTTATAAAAACATTATTGTGTTTTAAAATTATATCAAGCTCCGTTCCGGTTAATTCGTTATTTCTTTTCCAACCTTTATTCCATGGTTCTGTTATCGTATAATAATCAATTGGTAGATGCTTTTTTATCAGCTGATATAATGATGTGGAACCGGAACGGCCGGTGGATATTATACAAATTTTCATAATTTTTATTTTTCTATTTTATTCCACTTTTTTAAAGGGCAGCTGTCCATTACCGGTGTGAATATTTTTTTACCCAATGGACACCCACATTCACCACATACTTCCGTAAATACAACGGATGGTTGTTTGGATGGGCAGGTTTGACATATTGTGTATCGTTTGGCCGCCAATATAGTTTGTTGTGGTGTTGGATTTGCAGCTCTTCTCCAACTTAAAAATATTTCGGAAACCTTATTCATAACTTACAATAACTTTAAATCAGGATACAAATTGAAAAATGCTTCATCTTCTTGTTTCCTTTTTTCAGCTTCTGCTTCTTTTTGTTCAATAAGTAACTTTTCTTTTAGTTCTAAATACAATCCTCTATTATAAATAGAATAAGGTATTCCAATTTTCTTAAATAACTCTTCGGAACGTTCTAATCTATCTAATCTATCCAATGGAGTATTCCACTTTGTTGAAAAGTTTACACCGTTAATATATTCAATCCATTGCTTCTCCGCATCTCTCCAACGAATTAGGAGTGGTTGGTGAATTAAGAATGCCGAACAAGTTAAGATTTCTGCCATACAATCGTGGAATTCTTCAATAAAGTCTAATGTTCTTTGAAAATCTTCTTCTCCTTCATTTAGATAACCAATGATGATTTGCATTGCGAATTGCATTGGCCATTCGTTCTCACTATTAATAGTACGAACATTTTCAAATATTTCTCTAACACCTTGTGTATCGGTATATTTCTTCATATGTCTAAGGACGGGTTCGGATGCAGACTCAAAGCCAGTAATCATTTTCATTAAGCCGGCTTTACGATACAATCTCATAGTTTCTAAATCTCTCATTGGAGCTTGTAGTCTCATATTGCCACCCCATGTAATCTTTAATCCTTTTTCAATAATGGTTTCACAAAACTTCTTTAACCACTTTGGATTACCATTAATGATTGAATCGTGACAAAAGAAATTTGTTTGTCCTTTTGCAACCCAATGTTCTATTTCCTCAATTACATTTTCAATAGTTCTATAACGGAACTCAGGTATAAAATCAGGTACTGAACAAAACGAACATCTATAAGGACATCCTCTACTCATAACCAATGGTACATTGTATTGATATGTGGATTTATAGTAGTAATTGTCCTCTAATGCTGAATAATCTGGGAAAGGTAAAGAGTCCATATCAATATTAGGTCGTGTCTTATTATGGATGAATACTCCATTACAATTCCACACCAATCCTTTTATACTCATTAAAGACTCATCTGACCAATCCGATTTAAGTATTTCTATTAATGTCATTTCACCATCACCTCTACTAAACGCATCGATGAAAGTATATTCTTTTGTTTTATATTGTGTATTGGGTAATTTACCAAAGTCTAATACTTCTATACCATTACCACCCATTAGTATCTTAATATGTGGGTATTTTTCTTTTATCAATTTAGCAATGGCAAGTGTAGCATCTACGTTACCATCTATAACACTAAACCCTAAAAAAGCAGGGTTTGCTTTCTCAATATATCTGCCAACAAAACCATATGCAATGTCGAATATCTCTTTGTATTTATATAGTATTTCAAATTCACCTTGACGAGAGTAAGTATTAAAATGATTAAAGAAATCACTTTGTTTATCAGGTGGGTTTAAAAAGAAATAATCTATAACAGGGTCAATGATGGCAACTCTTAAATCTGGATAAAACTTATCTACATAGGTCTTTAATCCTACTATGCCTGAATAATAACCTGATTCATTGATATTGGGTACTTGCATCAATAAACAATCTTGTTCTGTTATATCTTCAAAATGAAACTTATGTTCTACCTTAATCTTAGAGTGTTTAATTCTTTCGGTTTGACGCATGTATTGTAGAAGGTCTACTTTAACATCAAACACTTCTCTATTACTTTGGATTTGGTCTCCCAATCGTTTTTCAACCTTTTCAGTTTGGGCGCCAGAATCTATTAAGTCGTTAATGGGCATGAATGTAATAATTTAAATAAATATACAAATAATTATTGAATTTTCCAAATAAAAGAAAAGGGGCGGGGGTTGGGGGAGAAAGTCGTTTTTTAAGAAAATTTTTAGGATATCCCCTATTGATAGTTGACTATACTAATTTTATTTCAATCAATTCTTTATTCATTAATAAATTATAAAACACATTCGCATTTTCAACTTGTTCCATTAAATTATCCCAATGTTCCGTATAATTTTTTTTAACGAATAACATGATTTCATCCTTTGTACACCAGTTAGCATGATAACGAAACTCATAATCTTTTGAATCATATTTTGGTAAATCTTTAATGTTAAGTTTTTCCAAATATGATGATAAATCTTTTAACTCTATTATGTTTATCTTATTTTTATTTCTTCTCCATAACCAATACAATGATTCATATGTGTCGTAAGACCAATGTGTATTTTGTGGGTCTTTTGAAGAATACAAACAAAACTCATTTATTATAGGTAACGCATCAAATGGTACATCTTTATCTCGTTCAGTATGGTTATGAGCAGTTAATATCTCAGTATGTAAAGCAGACGCCAAATGTTCCATTGGTGGTCTTATTATAATATCCGTAATATTTGATACGAATAATTTATTTTTTATTTCCTTCATACTAAATCCGATTTGATTATCTTTAAATATCAAATCCAAATATCTCGTTCCACATTTTACAGGTGCAAGTAGTTTGTTATCGTAAAGCTTGAAGTTCATAATCTTTATAAATAAATATCAAAAAAATTTAATAGTATCTTATACCTTTATTTGTTGCGTCTACTCCTCTTTACCCGTTGTATGTACCAAAATGGAAACTTACACACCCAATAGATAGACATAAGACAGGCGGTCAGGAAAATGACAGGAATCAATAGAATAGCAGTGATTATATCCTTTATAGATTTAATGGGTAAGTACATTTCCGGTAATTGATGTGTAAATACCTACCAATCCCACAATACACCAAAACGCATTTAGGATAATGTATGCTTTATTATCTCTTTCCCATGCGGCATATGTAAGAATGACGGCATCAATGGTATTCCATATCCACATATAAAGAAAAGGAGTATCAGGTCCCATAATAGAAAGAGTACCAAATGCCATAACTCGCATTACTACTCCAATGTGTTCCATCCATGTAATTGTGGACTCACTTAATAACTTTAATTTATTCATAGTAACTTTAAAATAAATATTGCTTTAAGAAAATTATGAAATAAGTTCTACGTCATCACCAGGACCTTGATATGCCCATTCGGTTGGAGGTACATTTGGGTCGGTTGATAACGCCCATAGAGTATACTTTCCCTTAACTACTTTTTTAAATTCATAGCCGGAGAATGTTTGACCTTCTCTTATTACACGAATTGATTTTGGTGACACCATCCTTGCATTCAAAAAAGAAAGTTTATCGAGTGTATTAATAACTCCCATTCCGTTTCTATCACCATTTCTTTTTCTCTTTAATCGGTATTCTTTAATTACCGGTAGATTAGGTTTGACTTCTTCGACAGCAGTAGTGTTTTCTTCAACGGCAGCAGTGACATTGGAAATAGGTGTAGGTTCAACGGAAATTAATTCAGATGATTCTTTAATCCTTACACTATGATTAGACTTTTGGTCATCTTCATCGGTCTTTGCAACTATATCCTCTATAATCAATCCGTATATATTAGGAGTAGGTAACTCACCTTTAAAGAATGTATCCTGAATACGATTGAAATCTCTTCTTAATAGTTTTAATTGATTGTCTAACTCTATAATGAAGGTTTGTAGTCTCTTCGGGTCAAAAATGGTAGCTTGTTGGTCGGTAACAGTTCTAATAGGTTTAATCGTATAGTGTGACGCAGCAGGATTGTTTTTACTATCTACCATAGAGAAGTAGTCTACCACCTCAAATTTATCGGATGGTCTTTCACTTGCTTTATCTAATGTATAATTGATTTGGTCTATTAACTTCTTTGGTATACCTTCTATTAAACCATTTTTTGCATCATCTATATACGATACACTCATAACACCTGATTGGCGATTTTGTAATTCTCTACCCTGTATAATGGTTTGTAGTTTAGATGCATCTAATTCAATTATCTTAACCGTCTTACCTATTATCACTTCTTTATCTTTTACCTTTAACTTGCCATTCTCTACGATATCATAGTGTGGGTTATTGGAATCCTTTATATCATTAAGGGTTTGTAAAGAACATAGGTAATTTTCTCCTAACTTTACTACTATGCCATCACCTTTAAGAACGGGTTTAAGGTTATTAAGGGGTATACCGATGGGCAGATAGATTGGTGCAATCGCTGGTTTAGCAGACACTTTCCATTGTGCACCTTCTTTTGTATATCTTTGAGGATTTTGTGTTATAGGTTTAATACTCATCTATGTAATCTAAATCTTTCGTTATTTCTTTAAATGCTTTTCTATATAATCTTAATTCGTCTTTGATTGTAGTTTTGCGATTTACTTTTAAGT
>Ga0164292_10003306_pt1 | contig 13206 bp, 8 predicted proteins | sample GEODES117metaG_FD_111486 | JGI IMG/M metagenome (GOLD analysis project Ga0164292, IMG submission 111486) | Eutrophic lake water microbial communities from Lake Mendota, Wisconsin, USA - GEODES117 metaG | ecosystem: Environmental > Aquatic > Freshwater > Lake | place: USA: Lake Mendota, Wisconsin... | reverse complement strand
GAGCGATTTTCCAGGTGAATAAATACAAAGGTAAATTCCAAGGTGAGATACAGGCCACAACACCAAGGGGTGAATAGGTGACATGATTGATGGCTTGATTGTTCGTTTTAAAAGTATCACCGTGAAATTGTGTGATGCTGTCTGCGAAAAATTCGAAGTTAGCTTGGCTTCGTGGGATATCCACAGATTTAGCCACACTGAGTGGCTTTCCGCTGTCAATGGATTCGGCTAGAGCCAGCTCTTCAGATTTTTCATGGATTCTTCGAGCGATGGCACGCAAGTATGTCGTTCGGGCCTCAATAGTCGTCTTGGACCAATTTGTAAAGGCCACTTCAGCTGCGCGCACAGCTAATTGCACATCGACTTCATCAGAGTTTGGAACTTCAGAATATTTTTTTCCAGTGGCAGGGTTTAGATTATCAAGAAATTTTCCACTGGCTGGTTTTTTGAGTTCCCCGTTGATGTAATTTAAAATTTGTAACATTTAAATTTCCTTTATGGTTCTTAATATGGCACGAACCGGAGTTGCGTCTGCGCCTTCAATTTTAAGTGGCAAAGCAATGAGTTCGTAGACACCAACAGCGACATGATCCAGCACGATGCCTTCTAAAATGGCCATATTGTTTTTATGCACACACAGGTGACTTTCAAGTGTTTTATCAGTGGCAGGATCAATGGATGGGGTGTCAATGCCCACAAGTTGAACCCCTGAATTAAACAAGTATTGAATGAGTTCAGCTGAAAGCGAATTGAAATCATCATTCCACTGGTAAGGGTTGGGGTAAGACAAAGTTTTAAAGAGAATGCGTGGGGCTTTAATTTCGATGTTCTTGATATCACTCAAACGAATTCTTTGAGCTCGGGGAATGCTGATCTGAATCACTTGGCAGGGTCCTATATAATAATTCAAAGATCTGGATTCTATGGATTCTGAGTTTGCACCGTAATGATTGGGGGCATCTGCATGAGCCCCAAGATGAACAGTGGTTGTCATTCGAGACAAAGTGAGGTGTTGGCCCTTGTCCGTACTCATTAAAAACTCTTGAGAAAAAGGCGTATCCCCTGGAAACACCGCGATTTTTGAATTGATCAAAGGAGTGATGTCAATGATGTCCAATCTCTTGCCTCTTTCACTGGCCTCAGCTAGTTTTAAGACTCTACAAGGCAGGTTCCATTGGAGAAAGTAAATTTCGATTATTGGGCAGACGTGTTACATCAGGCCCGCATCAAGGCGCAGCCCATCGCACAGATCAGCAAAGAGCTTCCAGATTTTTCCAGATCTGACGCCTATAAAATCCAAGAAACCCAAGGCGAACTTCGTTTTAAAAAAAATGAGCTTCAATTGGGTTGGAAAATGGGTCTGACATCAGAAGCGAAACGTTTACAAATGAATTTGGAATCTCCTTTGTATGGTTACTTGACTGATAAAATGCAAATATCAAATCATGGTTTTTTTAAACTTCAAGGCAGTATCCACCCTAAAATCGAACCTGAAGTGGCTTTTTTAATCACTCAAGATTTAAGGGGAAATGTCAGCCGTGAGCAAGTTTTAAAGGCTTGCGGTGGTGTTTGTGCAGCTCTAGAAATTTTAGATTCTCGGTATGAACAATTTAAATATTTTTCCATGGAAGATGTGATTGCAGATAACTCGTCATCTTCTCATTTTGTCTTGGGCCCTTGGGAAAAAAACTTTTCTCATCTCGATTTGACCAATTTGAATTTAAAAATGCTTGTCAATGGCGAAATCAGACAAATGGGAATCTCAAAAGATATTTCGGGCGATCCCGTTGTTTCCATTATTCAGCTTTGTGAGTTGCTGGCTGAAAGGGACCAATTTTTGAAAGCAGGCAGTGTGGTGCTTGCTGGTGCGGCAACAGTTGCGGAAACTTTAAAGGCCGGAATGAAAATTGAGCTGATCGTAGATCAATTAGAAAAGGCCGTCGTCACAGTTCTTGGGAGTGAAGAATGAGTCAGGAGCTTGCTCGAAAATTAGATGAAGCAGATGAGCTCAAAAAATTTCGTGAATATTTTGTTTTCCCCGAAGTTAAAGATCCGCAGGGACCTCTTTATTTTGCAGGGCATTCTTTGGGTTTGATGCCCAAAAAAGCTTCGATCTATATCAACGACGAGCTCAAAGCTTGGGGAAAATATGGAGTGGAGGGTCACTTTGAGGGTGATCACCCTTGGCTTCCCTATCACGAAAATATCACAGGCGCTTTTGCAAGACTTGTGGGTGCCAAAGAATCTGAAGTTGTGGCCATGAACACTTTGACAGTGAATTTGCACTTAATGATGGTTAGCTTTTATCGCCCGACAAAATCCAGATATAAAATTTTGATCGAGAACAACAGTTTTCCGTCTGATAAATATGCTGTGGATTCCCAGGCAAAATTTCATGGTTTTAACCCTCAAGACACGATTGTAGCGCTCAAACCCCGTGCCGGTGAAATGCATGTCAGAGAAGCCGATCTTTTGCAGCAAATAAAGGATTTGGGAGAGTCTTTAAGTTTAGTTCTTATGGGAAATTGCAATTATTTATCGGGACAAAATTTTGACTTTCAAAAAATCACTCAAGCGGCTCATCATGTTGGGGCCTATGCAGGTTTTAATTTAGCTCACGGTGCAGGCAATTTATTTTTGCAATTGAATCAATGGAAGGTGGATTTTGCCGTTTGGTGTACTTATAAATATTTGAATTCGGGACCCGGAGGAATTGCAGGGGCCTTTGTTCATGAAAAACATCACACCTCAGACAAGCTTCATCGTTTTGAGGGTTGGTGGGGTCAGAATAAAAAAACCAGATTTAAAATGGGACCGGATTTTGATGCTATTCCCACCGTTGAAGCCTGGCAGCTGAGTAATCCTCCGATTTTTCAACTGGCATCTTTAAGGGCCTCCATGGAAATTTTTGACGAAGCCACGATGCCAAGGCTTCGAGCCAAAGGTGATCAGCTGACGAATTATTTTGAAAAACTGATCCGCACAGAGCTTTCGGGACTCGCGGAAGTCGTCACGCCTGAACTTCCCCAGCGTGGATCGATGCTTTGCCTGAGGTTTAAAACTTCGCCCAAAACATGGATTCACAATTTGCGAGAGCAGGGAGTCTTTGTGGATTTCCGAGAGCCCGATATTATCAGGGCCACACCTGTGCCTCTGTACAATTCCTTTGAGGATGTTTACAGACTTGTGATGAAACTCAAAGAGGTCGTCAAATTATGAACCCAAAAATTACGATCATCGGAGCAGGGCTTGTTGGTTCATTGTGGGCCGTCTTGCTAAGACAAAGAAATTATCAAGTCGAAGTCTTCGAGAAAAGAAATGACTTCAGACTGGATCAGAAAACTTCAGGCAGATCGATCAATTTAATCTTAACATCTAGGGGATTGAATGCCCTCGAGATGGCAGGTCTCAAAACCCAAGCCCTTAAACTTTGTGTCCCTGTTTATGGTCGTATGATGCATTCAAAAACTTCAGAGCTCACTTACCAAGCTTACGGTGCAAACGGAGAGCATAACTTTTCAGTCTCGCGAAGAGAGCTGAATTTATTTTTACTGAATGAAGCTGAAAAAGCAGGTGCAAAAATAAACTTCAACCAGTCTTTGGATCACATTGATTTTAAAAATAAAAAGTTCAAAATGAATTCTGGGTTAACTCAAGACTACGAACTTTTGTTTGGGACTGACGGAGCCGGCAGTTTAGTTAGGAAAAATTTAGTCCAGCAAATGCCCGATCAGTATATCGAAAAAACGGAATGGCTGAGTGCCGACTACAAAGAACTCTTTTTGCCTGCACCCAATTCATTGGATAAAAAGGCCCTGCATATCTGGCCCAGGGGTGATCATATGATGATGGCTTTGGCCAATCTGGATGGCAGCTTCACGATGACAGTCTATTTGCAAAAAAAAGGTCCCTTTGGATTTGATCAAATAAAATCTGATTCTGATGTTGAAAATCTTTTTAAATCTGAGTTTCCTGATTCCATTGAAATGATGCCTGATTATTTAAAAGATTTTACAGCCAACCATCAAGGCGTCTTAGGAAATGTTCGGCTCAACAATTGGATCTATGAAAATTCAGTGGCTCTTATGGGGGATGCTTCTCATGCCATCGTTCCATTCTTTGGCCAAGGGATGAATTCGGGTTTTGAAGACTGCACCCAGTTTTTAAAAATCTTAGATCAAAGCAGCGGCGAATTTGGTAAAACATTAGAAATTTATAATCAGACTCAACCGCAAAATGCCAATGCCATAGCTGATATGGCATTAGAAAATTGGGTCGAGATGAGTGAAAAGGTCGCAGACCCCCAATTTTTACTGCGAAAAAAAGCAGAGGCTTTGGTCGAGAAAAAATTCCCTCAAGTCTTTAAATCAAGGTACGGAATGGTGACATACACTCTGATTCCTTACCATGTGGTTCAAAAAGCAGGTCGTGTGCAGGATCAGATTTTTGCAGAGCTTTGCAATGGTTTAGAGTCTGCTGAACAATTGTCTTTAGAGAGAGCTGGACAATTACTAGAGTCGCAGTACAAGCCGTTTTTGCAGCAGCATGGTCTTGATTAAACTGGACTATTTTTATTACACACCCTCTGCCAACATTAAAATATGATAGCCGCAAAAGTTCACCCAAAAGAAGCTGAAAGATTAGCTGCTCTTCAAAAATTAAAAATTTTAGATACTTCGAATGAAGCAGTTTTTGACGATTTAGTAAAACTCGTTTCTGAAATTTGTGAATGCCCCATTGCATTGGTTTCTTTAGTCGATAAAGACAGGCAGTGGTTTAAATCGAAAGTTGGACTTGAGGCAAGTGAAACACCCCGTGACCCTGCTTTTTGCGCCCACGCAATTTTAGAACAGGATGAATTATTTTATATTCCAGACGCTCAAAAGGATGAAAGATTTCGAAATAACCCATTAGTGACTGGAAATCCAAACGTTGTCTTTTATGCTGGGATCCCATTATTGGACCCTGAAAAAAATCTTCCTCTTGGAACACTGTGTGTTATTGATCATAAACCTAGAGAGTTAAGTGAATCACAAAAAAATGTGATTCGTGTTATCAAAAAACAAATTGAGCAGGTTTTTGCTTTAAGAGCAGAGCTCTACGCCAGAGCTGATAATGAACAGAAAATAAAATTAATAAATGAAAGACATGAGTATGTTTTGGACGGTGCAGGACTTGGCGCATGGGATTGGTGGTTACAGACAAATCAAGTCAAATTTGATAAACGATGGTGCGAGATTCTGGGTTATGACTTTGATTTGATCGCTCATGATCTCAAAACATGGGATCAAAATGTACATCCTGAAGATAGACCTAAAGCCTTTATGGATATTCAAGCTTATTTGGACGGTAAGACTGAGGCCTTTGAAAATATTTACAGAATGAGAAATTCAAATGGAGATTGGAAGTGGATTTTAAGTCGCGGTCGCATCAGTGAACGAGATCAAAATGGAAAGCCAATTCGATTTACAGGAACTAACTTTGATATCACTGATTATAAAACGAAAGAGTTTCTTTCAAATGAGATCCAGAAAATAGCGAAGATCGGGGGTTGGGAGCTCGATGTTCAGACACAGAAAACAAAGTGGACATCCCAGACTTATGAAATTCATGCCCTAACTGAGTCGATTCCCACTGATAAAATCATGGGTATTGAATTTTATGCTGAACATGAAAGACCCAAAATCACGAAACTTATCGGTGAGTGCATGCAGGGAAAAAGTTTTCGTCAAACTTTTGAATTTATCGATGCCAACAAAGTGAAGAAATGGGTCGAGGTTTCTGGAATTCCAATCCTCAATTCAGAGAACAAAGTGAATTCAGTGGTGGGTACAATTCAGGATATTTCTGAAAAATTGATTCAACAAAAGAAAATAGATCAGGCCCAGAGCCTTATGGCTCAATCTGCAAAATTGGCTTCACTAGGAGAAATGGCCGCAGGTGTTGCTCATGAGATCCACAATCCACTTGCCATTATTAAAGCCAATGCTCAACTTCTACAAAATATGAATTTGGATAACCCAAAGATTGTTCATAGAATTGAAACAGTTTTAAAGGCCTCCTCTCGAATTATTAAAATCGTAAGTGGATTGCGAAACTTTTCAAGATTAGACTCTGGAAAAGTAAAAAAATTAATAGAATTTAGCGAAGTTTTGAAAGAAGCATTGTCGATTGTAGAAGTGAATTCTAAGTTTAAAGGGGTTCAAGTTCTAACAGACATTCAATCAGGATTGATGATCAATTGTGATCCGTTGGAAATTGAGCAGGTTTTAATTAATTTATTAAGTAATGCAGTTGATGCTGCGATGTTGAATCAAGATAAATGGATTAAAATTGAACTTTTAGCATTGGATCAATCGGCTCTACTTCGAGTCATTGATTCAGGATTAGGAATTCCACCGGAAGTTGAAGCTAAAATATTTGATCCTTTTTTTACAACAAAGCCTGTGGGCCAGGGAACTGGGCTAGGGCTTTCAATTTGTAAAGGCATTTTGGATAACCATCAGGCAAGCCTTGTTTTAAATAGAAAATTTAAAAACACATGCTTTGAAGTTAAATTCAAATTGGAATCATTGAAAAATCAATCGGTTTAGTTTAAAATTGACAACACCCGAAATAGGTTTTCATAATTGTTGTGCTTAACAATTTTAAAAGGGAGATCTATGAATCAATTCATCATGGCCTTGTGTTTTTCGACTCTTTCATTTTCTGCGGTGGCGCAAACATCTAAAATTCATGAGCTCAAACAACAAATTTCTGTCCTTTCACTGGAAAACATTTCGAACACTGAAAATCGAGAAGTCATTCGAGAAGAGTTGGACACTTTAGTTTCCCAGTTGACCCAACTGGCAGGACCTGTGACCGAGCAAACATGGCTTGAATTCGCCCCTGGCAGCTGGCAACAAATTTGGTCAGATGAACGAGATAACAGCCCCCCAGGAGCACCGGCTCAGAACCTGACTCAGATTTATCAATTTATATCTGCACAGGGCTGGGGCTTTAACTTCGGCGAAAGAAAAATTTCTGCTGATCAATCCATTACTTTTGCATTGGCTGTTGTGGGAAGCATTTCTGGAAACCAACAGACCACGGAAATCACGCAAGCTTTTGTGCGACCCAGCGCACTTGTGAAAGACCAGTCTTTGGCAGAGCTTTCTGAAAAAATTAAATCAGGTGCTCAGTCGGGTTTCAGTCCCAGGGAAGCTGGAAAGTTTCCCAATGGTCCTATTGGCGCAAAGGGGATTCTGAATTTGCAGTTTTTAGATCAAGATCTTAAAATTGGTTACTCTCCTAACGTGTACACAGGAAAAATCGAGCTTTTTGTCTTGCGACGAACTGATTTCGTAATTAGGTAAAAACTTGGGATCACAGGTCTGATCAGGAAATGAACAAGAAGAATGGGCGTTCGACATAAAGACCTCTGCCTCATTCGCTGAAATCCCTTCTTGATACAGGACTTTAGGTTAGGTGGGGTGACACATTCGCTGGCGAATCAAAAAGAGACAAAATCGCCGGGTTTTTACGCAAGACATATTCATGTTTTTTAAAAATCTGACGATAAGTACCTTATGAATCAAGTGCCAACTGCCTTAATCATAAGCACGAGCTCCGTCTCAAGTTTGCACGAAATTTGCCGTTTTGTGTTCATGTCCTCATTCGTGATCCTGACAGCTTGCTCTCCATCCGGTAAGCCTAAATCCGAGGAGCTCATCAAAACTCGCGTTCCTTCTTTTGCAGGGTTAAACAGCACAAGCTTTGTTACTTCAACAACTGATTTTGTGATCTCTGGCGAATGTGATCCGATCTCTGTTGGCCTTGAGTATCAATATTCTAACACGACAACGTGGACAACCATTCCTACAGGTTGTGTGAACGGTGCTTTTACTTTTAATATTGTCGTGCCAAAACAAGTATTTGTTTATGTTCGTGCTCGAACTAAAAAAGGTTGGACAGGGTCAGCACTCGCTGACATCCGATTGCTACTTCCTCCGACTTCTCCTGCATTTCAAGTTGTAACAGCTGGCTCAGCTGTTGATGCAGGTTCACCTGGGGTGCAATACACCATGGGGGTATTGACCGGTGATCGCATGGCGGTTGGCACTCGAAATATAGATTTGAATGTCACAGGGATTGTCTATGGTCCTTAATCAATTTTTTAAAACCATTATTTTAAGTGTTCTACTGATGGCATCGACTTCTTTTGCAACGCCTGATCTTTTACCGTTTCAAGGTCGTCTGACGGATTCCGGTGGAAGCCCCATTAACATTGCAACTGTTGTGAAGTTTCGAATCTATCCTCCAGCGGGGAGTTGTTATCTTTACGAAGATACGCAAACCATCACGCCCAATACTTTCGGAGTTTTCACAGCCCTTTTGGGAGCTGCGGGAAATAAAACTTTTTCTGGTCCCATGGTTAATTTCAGAGATGTTTTCAATAACTCTTCCACTGGGGTTGTGAACAATTGTTCGACCTTATATATACCTGGTCAAAATGATTGGCGCCGAATAGAAGTCGAGGCCGGTGGCGTGACTTCTGCTGATATGCAAACCATTGGTTCGGCTCCTTTTTCTTTTGAGTCAAAAAATTCTTTAAATTTAGGTGGATTGCCTTCCACTTCTTTTTTAAGAGTGAATGGGGCTTTAACACAGTTTGCTGCTGAAGCGCTTGTGAATGGTGCTGATGCCAGTGCTTATCACAATCATGATTCTTTGTATGCACGTCTTGATGGGTCGACTCCTTACACAGGAAATATTTCAACAGGTGCAAACATCTACACAACTGCCGGCACTGTGGGTATCGGAACGGCGACTGCTGCTGCTGATTTAGAAGTGAATAAAACAAATCCTGATATCAGATTAACTGCAACTGCAGCTGGTGGGGGAACTAGTAAAATTGATTTCTTTAGTGGGGCTGTGGCTCAAAGGGCAAGTATCCAGAGCAGTGAAGCCACAAATGAGATGAGATTTTTTACCGGTACCACGGAAGCGATGCGCTTAGATGCAAATCAAAATGCATTTTTTAATTCCTCCATCGATGTGGCGGGGACTTTGTCTTTAGGTCAGTACTCATCGGCACAAGAAACCACGATTTTATTACCGAGCTTAACAACTTCGGGAGCTGCAGCTAACGGGACCGCATGGGTCAACACAGGTGGAGTGATTAAATATTGGGACGGTGGCAATATTCGTACGATTGCAAATTTAAATGCAGTCGTCAATTCTATCACGGCTGGAACTGGAATAACGATGGGGGGAACTGCGACCGCACCGACAGTTTCTGTCAATTATGGAACAACTGCCGGAACAGCAATTCAAGGGAATGCCACATTTGGTGGTGATGTCAGTGGAAATTTTTCGAATTTATCTGTGGACCGAATTGATGGCTCTGCTGTTGATTTATCTGTGGCACCTGCTGCAGCTCAAGTTTTAAAATTCAACGGAACGGCTTGGGTTGCTGCCGCTGATGCCTCTGGTCTCACGGCTGAAACAGATCCAACGGTAACAGCCTGGGCAAAGAATGCGCCTGCTAGCAATTTTGTAACAACAGGAAATGTTCTTCAACTTTCTAACTCTGGTGTGACCGCTGGAACTTACGGATCAGGCTCAGCAGTTCCTGTTTTCACTGTGGATATTTTTGGAAGAATTTCTGCCGTCACAAATACTTCAATTGGTATCAATGCCTCACAAGTCACAGCAGGAACTTTGCCAGTGACTCGCGGTGGTACCGGAGCAGCCACACTGACGGGTGAAGGTGTTTTAGTGATGAACACAACGGGCACTGCTGCCACCAGCATGACCTGTGCTATTAATCAGATTTTAAAATGGACAGGAACGGCTTGGGCCTGTGCCGCTGATGAAGATTCAAATCCTGGGAATGCATCATACGCAGCCAAAGGAATTGTACAATTTGATACTGATGCTGCAACAAGTGGAATCACGGTTGCTTCGGGTATTGCAAGACTTGCCAATTCTGGTGTGACCGCTGCAGCTTATGGTTCAGGAACACAAGTTCCTGCGATCACAGTTGATGCTTTTGGACGAATTACTTCTGTTACAAATACAGCAATTGCATTAAGTGCAGCAGATATCACTTCTGGCACATTGCCGATGGCCCGTGGTGGAACAGGGCAAAACACTTACACAGATGGTCAACTGCTTATTGGTAATTCCGTGGGGAACACTTTAACAAAAGCCACGCTGACAGCAGGCTCTGGAATTTCAATTACCAATGGAAATGGTTCGATCTTGATTGCAGCCACTGGAGGTTCTGGAACTGTGACCAGCGTCAGCTCTGCAAATACAGATATCGGTGTATCGATGGCGACACCGACTCCGGTGCTGACATTAAATTCTGGCACAGGAAATAATCAAATCGTAAAACTCAATGCCTCGGCTGAACTTCCAGCAGTCAGTGGTGTGAACCTCACTGGACTTAACGCAACAAATCTTGGAAGTGGAACTGTGCCTGCAGCCAGAATGCCGGCCTTGACCGGCGATGTGACAACATCTGCTGGCTCATTGGCAACAACCATTGCTGCCAATGCTGTAACCAGTGCCAAAATTTTAGATGATGAAATCATCGATGCGGACGTAAAATCCAATGCTGCCATTGCGCGAACAAAGTTAGCCAGCGGCACGATCAATCATGTTTTGATCAATAATGGCTCAGGCGTAATGGCAAGTGAGGCTAACTTAGCGGTCTCTCGCGGTGGCACAGGAGCTGGTTCATTCTCAGCAAACAAAATTGTGGGTACTAATGCAACTGGTACAGCACTGACGAGTTTTACATGTACACTGGATCAGGTCATCAAGTTTGATGTGACTGGTAACGCTGTCTGTGGAACTGACTCAGGGTCAGGCGGTTTTGCTGATGGTGGAAATACTTTCTCAGCGACGGCTACGATTGGGACGAATTCAAATCATAATTTAGAAATTGAAACCAATGGCACGACAAAGATGACTGTGCTTGCCAATGGAAACGTGGGTGTGGGGACGACGGGTCCTTCTGTTCGATTGACTATACAAGACACTTCGACGGCGGCACCCGTTTTAATCATAGGAAATTCTTCCGGTAGCAATATTAATTTTAACAACCTAGCCCCGAGCACCGACAGAGCTTACTTTGGATACAATCCAACATCGACAAATGCTGCTTTTTTTAATGTTAATCCAAGCGGTGGATTCTTAATCGGGACTGCGAATACAGAGCGATTGCGAGTTGACTCCTCAGGAAACGTCGGTATTAGTAGCACGATCCCAACAGCCAAGTTAGATGTCGGTGGTCAAACACGAAGCACGAACTCAGCAGGGGCGACTCAAGCTAATGCTTCGGCCGCCGTTAACTGGAACAACGGTAACGTGCAAACGATGAGTGTCGATTGCGCAACTACGGCATTCACGAATATGCTTGATAGCGGAACCTACGTTCTTGCCGTCAGTGAAACGGGTACGTCGACCTGTGTTTTCTCGCAGGCAGGATTGACGTTTTATTTTTCGCCTGCCAATGCCGCGAGGTCTTCTGGACAAAGAACAGTTTACACATTTCAACGAATTGGCAATGATGTTTACGTTTCATGGGTCAGAGGTTTTCAATAATAAGAGGTCCTTGATCAATGCTTAAATTTTTTAATACCTTTTTTTGCATTGGCCTCGTTTGCTTTTCGCAAATCTCAAGTGCGCGGCAACAGATTCCGTTTGGCTTTTTCGCGCAACAAATTCCCGTCAGTGGCACGATCGTGGCAACAGGTGGAACGATCACATCTGCGGGTGGGTACACGATTCATACATTTACGTCTTCTGGTTCTTTTGCTGTCTCAAGCGCTCCGGTTGGTGCAACAGTTGAATATCTAATTGTAGGCGGCGGTGGTGGTGGTGGTTCTGCTACGGGCGGCGGTGGTGCAGGTGGTGGTGTTCGTACGGGTACATCTACAAGCATTGTTGTTGGCTCCTATTCTATTGAAGTTGGTAGTGGTGGTGCGGCTGGAGCGGGATTTGTTCCCCCTGGGGCAACAAGAGGAGCAAACGGACAAAATTCAAGTTTTAACTCAATAGTTGCGACGGGCGGTGGCGGTGGAGCAACAAATTCAGGCACTGCGGGAACGGAGAATGGCTTAAGTGGCGGCTCTGGTGGTGGTGCTTCTTTCCTTAGTTCTCCAGGCGCTGCGGGCACAGGTACAGCAGGACAGGGTAATAATGGAGGTCTCGCTGGTAGTTGGGGATCGGTAACCTATACTACGGGTGGCGGTGGAGGTGCAGGAGCAGTTGGTTCTAATGGTGCTACTAGTCCCGGAAACGGGGGTGCAGGCGGCGTTGGATTTTCATCATCTATTAGTGGCACTGCAATAATTTATGCAGGCGGTGGTGGTGGAGGTACTTATACACTTGAGGGTCCAGGTGTTGACCGCAGTGGTGCTGGAGGTTCAGGTGGCGGCGGTAAAGGTGGTAGTGGTGGACCCTCAGCTACAACCTATAATGCAGTTGCGGGAACAGCAAATACAGGAGGAGGAGGAGGAGGATCAGGCGGAAATCTTGCGATTGCCGCTCCTGGTGGCTCAGGCGTGGTTATTATTCGGTATCCGACGCCAACAACTCCTCCCGGGCAGCAATCCTATACAACTCCAGGGACTTACAGCTTTACTGTGCCTGCGGGGATAACCTCAATTAGTGCGGTCACTGTTGGCGGTGGCGGGAGTGGTTCAGTTGGTGATGGTGCGATTTATGGCTCTGGCGGCGCAGGCGGCGGGCTTGCTTATGGGAGCTCAATTGCAGTTACACCGGGTGAAACTTTGAGCGTTGTTGTTGGTGCCGGTGGTGCATCTATTACTGCCAGTTCGCGAACGGATGGCAACAATGGCGGTGCCTCTACGCTGAGCAGAGGCGGTACAACCTTACTTTCGGGCGGCGGTGGACAACGTGGAATTTATAATGCTTTTGCTACTGGCGGCACAAGCACAGGCACAGCAAGAACTGGCGGTGGCACGGGCGGCCAAGGCGGGCAAGGTTACTGGACGGCAGGCGGCGGCGGTGCCGCAGGCTATTCTGGTAACGGTGGAAATGCTCCGCGCGCAAACACCGCAGGTGATGCAGGCCCTGCTGGCTCTGGTGGTGGCGGTGGCGCGGGAAGTTCAGGTGGTACATCTGCCCAAGGTGGCGGCGGTGTTGGTATTCTTGGCGAAGGTTCAAGCGGCGTTGCAAACGGCGGCGGCG
>Ga0164292_10003305_pt1 | contig 13208 bp, 9 predicted proteins | sample GEODES117metaG_FD_111486 | JGI IMG/M metagenome (GOLD analysis project Ga0164292, IMG submission 111486) | Eutrophic lake water microbial communities from Lake Mendota, Wisconsin, USA - GEODES117 metaG | ecosystem: Environmental > Aquatic > Freshwater > Lake | place: USA: Lake Mendota, Wisconsin... | reverse complement strand
GACTACCACGCGCTCGCGCCAGAAATCATTCTGGCTGCAGGCTTGTGTGTGGTGCTGCTTGCAGATTTATTCCTGGACGAATCACGCAAGTGGATCATCTCGTCGCTTGCTGGTTTCACATTGCTTGGCGCAATGTTGCCAGTGCTCACACTTGGTTTAAACGAAGCATCGGTGCGTTCATTGTTTGATGGTCGTTACGTAGTCGACGAATTCAGCATTGTGATGAAAGCGATGTTCCTCATTGCGGGCTATGTCGTAGTGCTGTTGTCGACAAAGCATGTTGAAGAGGACGAATACTGGCAAGGCGAGTATTGGTTCCTGTTGCTGTCCAGCATTCTTGGCATGGTCATGATGACGTCGTCGCGCGATCTGGTTTCCATTTTTGTGGCGCTCGAATTCCTATCCATCCCTGCCTACATGCTCGCTGCTTGGCGCAAGCGAGACATCAAGAGCAACGAAGCCGGCATGAAGTACTTCCTGTTGGGAGTGTTTGCTAGTGCTGTCATGTTGTATGGCATGTCGTTGTTGTTTGGTGCCGCAAACAGCACCTTGCTCGTCGATCTTGGCAAGAGTGTCTCCGCAACGGGTGAATTCAGCGCCATACATGCGCTTGGCATCGTGTTCGTCATTGTTGGTTTTGCATTCAAAGTTTCCGCCGTTCCATTTCATAGCTGGGCGCCAGACACATATGAAGGTGCACCAAGCCCCATTACCGCGTTTCTCTCCGTTGCGTCTAAGGCCGCTGGCTTTGTCGCTTTGGTGACCTTGTTGTTTGTGGCTTTCCCACAGGCTTCTGGCGTATGGCAACCATTCATGTGGGTGCTGTCGGCGCTCACCATGACGGTTGGAAACATAGTCGCATTGCGTCAAACCAACATTGTTCGCATGATGGCGTACTCGTCTATTAGCCAAGGCGGGTTCGTCCTGATGCCTTTGGCAGTTGCAGGAATGTCTGGGGTGTCGTCCTCGGCATTGCGTTCTGTAGTTGTGTACATGTTGGTGTACGCGGCAACAAACCTTGGAATGTTTGCTGTGATCATTGCGGTTTCTCGCAAAACCCGAAGCGGTGAGATTTCCAGTTGGGGTGGTCTGTTTTCATACGCACCAGGTTTGGCAGTACTTGCCACCATTTTCCTTGCGTCACTTGCTGGAATTCCGCCACTCGGTGGTTGGATCGGTAAGTTCACCGCGTTCCAGTCGCTGCTCAGTTCAGGTACAGGCTGGGGTTATGCGCTTGCACTCATTGGTGCGGTGAACTCGGTGGTTGCATTCGGTTACTACGGAACGATCATGCGTGAAATGTGGATGAAGCCAGTGCCAGACGGCGACACCACACAAGTTACTGTTCCGGGTTCACTTGCTTTGGCGCTCGGCTTAACTTGTGTTGCCACATTGGTGCTTGGTGTATTGCCTGGAGTTGCAACACACTTCGGAGACATTGCTCGTATCGCCGGTGCATTCGGCGGCTGATTAGTATTCATGGAGCAGAAGAGGTACTGCGGTAACCTTAGGTTGGATCCAGCTCTGTTTAATACTTTCGGTGTGTGAAATTCAATGATCATACTTCTATGTTCTCAGCAAAAAATATTGAGAATAAAATAGTTTTGAAGTCAAATTTTTAGGGAGGAAAATTTCGTTGGATATTGAAATTGCCACAGAAAATGAGCTGAGCGTATCTGTTCTGATGATCGCCATGACAAACAGTATTCATACGGCGCGCTGGATTAATCAATTTCGAGGCGTTTCCATGCAAATTACGCTAATTCCATCGACAGGTACTTCTAATGTTCACCCTATGATAAAAGATCTTCTCAATTCTGAGGGGCCACTAAAATTGAAAGTTCCAGAGAATTTCAGAAGAAATGCATTTCTGATTGGGGCATTTGATAATTTTTCGCACGGAATTTTTAGAGGCATTCAGATTAACCGATGGCTGAGATCTTCGTTCAATGGTTTTGATGTGGTGCATGCATTAGAACTGCAACATGCTGGTTACGTACTTATGCGTCTTGGGAAAACGAAAGCATTCTCGCGGGTTATAGTCACAACTTGGGGGTGTGATATCGCTTGGTTCAGTAGGTATAGGCGACACAGAAATCACATTAAAAAACTTTTATCGATAGCGACACATCATTCCTGTGAATGTCAACGAGACGTTATGTTAGCTTCCGATCTGGGATTTAATGGAATAAATTTACCAGTCCATCCAGTAAGTGGACCTATATATAAGACTCAATTAGATAAGACCGATTTTTCAGCCGTTACCTCAAGTAGAAAAATGATTCTGATAAAGGGATATACGAAGTTTGTAGGGCGAGCAGACATAGCACTCAAAGCAATTGAACTATGCGCTGCAGAATGCAAAGAATATGAAGTTGTAGTCTTTTCTAGTGACAGAAAGAGCCGAAGAATCGCTAAGGGCATAACCAAGAAGACAGGTCTAGAAATCAAATGTCTGAAACCATACGAAATGTCTCACGATAGTATGTTGAATTTATTTATGTCAGCGCGTATTTATCTTGGAGTCTCAATGAGCGATGGCATTAGTACATCTTTGTTAGAGGCGATTTCGTCCGGTAGTTTTCCAATTCAAACCAACACATCGTGTGCATCTGAATGGATAGAAGATGGAGTAAATGGATTTACGGTGGACTACACCAATCCTAGAATTATTACTCAGAAGATTGTTGAAGCCCTTACAAATGATGATTTGGTGGATAGGGCAGCAAAATTAAATCGCTCAATAGCTGAAAAACGGCTAAGTGCAGAAAGCATGATCAGCGATCACCTTTCTTTTTATCAGTTGAAGTAACAAATCTGCTTTACAGTTTTGCTTTCGTTGTAAGTATCTTGGCATGAACTTCAAATAAATGGGGTGAATGTGGTACTTTAGAACAATGTTATGGAGTCGCATCAAGTGGGCTCCGGTACTATTCTGGTATGCATTCAATCCATACCTAAGCCCTGACTCTTACTGGTATGCAACCGCAGGCCTTGCAATCCGAACGGATGCATGGCGCGAAAACTACGTATGGAATCGAACACCCGGCTATCCAGTATTAATAACGATTGTTTCACTGATTTCTCAGAAATATCTTTTTGAATTGGTATCGCTAGTACAAATAGTAAGCGTATTTTTCGTTTTTTCAAAGCTTAGAGATGAAATCCTAAATAGATACTGTCAAGAATTAGGTAGAGATCAGTTTAGGTCAGTAATTAATTACTCATTATTCTTGTCGTTTATTCTGTTGGGAGGTTACCTAAGCGCGATATTGCCGCAAGCTCTAATTACGGTTGGACTAGTTTGGCAAGCGATTTATTTTATTCGGGTGGATGAAAAAGCCAGTTCCACCATTAGACGAGTAGTTGAATTCCTTTTGTTGATTGCAGTAATGTACGCAATTCATCCCCTCTTGGCAGCCAATCTTCTTTTCGTTTCATCTCTATATATTCTTGTCCTGTTAATCCGTCCCAGTGGTGTAGCGAGAAAACAAACTTTCAGTATTGGTTTTTGTTTGACTATAGGAATTGTGTTTTTCATCTCAATACACATAATGTGGTCGCAGTTTGCGACAGACCAAGCATCTAAACAGGTTCAATCAAGGCAAGAAGTAGTAAGCGCGATTGAAAGTACATGTAATAATTACAGTTTGATTTCTGGTTATAACTGCCAAACCGCAAGAGGTGCATTAGTTACAGATCCTTTATTCGTAACTTCGGTATTTGAACCACTAAAGAACGATCCTTTTGAAGTAATACAAAATCTTCCCAAAAGATTTTTTAACAACGTCATTGGAAGTCCAGCTTCAGGTCCGAATGTGTCAATAGGTTTTTACAGACTATTTTCAGGCATAGAACAATGTGTGTCATTTCCATCGAGTGTGATTCTTTCAGTGGAACCCGGGCTTTTTAGCAAGGTACAAAATAATTGTAGGATTTCATCTAGCCTATTCATGTCGGAGTTTGCTCAAAAGATTGCCAAGTTAATCTATGTATTTAGTTGGTTTATCGCTATCCTCTTGTTGTTACTTCATTTTGTTTATTTACTGGTGTTTCCAAGAAACTTTTTTTATTTAGCCATTTGCCCGATTTGTTTCGTGTTGTTGTATTCACTTTTGCGGTCCAGTGAAAATCGGTATGGTGCACCAGCTCTACCAATTTTACTTATTATTGGCGCCATTATCTCAATAAGATTGCTGAGTAGGTTGAATATCGTAAGGCTTAGAAATTCTAAGCTCCCGCAAAATTAACGGATAGAAGGTTTTAACTGTGGGATTAATTCGCGAAATATCAAGTCGATCCCTAGCAATCTGAGAGTTCACAGATTGAGCCTTATCCACTAATACGTCATTTTGTAAAGACTCCCTAATTGCCAATGCAATTGAATCAGGCGTAGGCGCAGTAATCAATATCCCTGATTGGTAATCAGTTAGCCATTCATTTGCACAAGAAGTTGTTGTCTGTATGGGGAAGCAACCCATTGCAATCGCCTCCAGCATTGAAGTAGAAATTCCATCTGACTGAGAAACTCCAACGTAGATTCGCGACTCTTGAAAGAGACCGAGAATTTGCACATGGCTTGCATGTTTTTTTGGAATACAGCGAATGTCAATTTTATGTTTATGACGAATTGCAAATGAGATTAATCGTGCCTTGTAGGTTGCGGAATACACGACTATTTCATAATTCCTTAGCTCGTGCTTAAGCAAGACCAATGACCTAATTGCTAAATCGGCTTTACCAACAAAATTTGTATAACCCTTGATCATGATCTTTTTACGGGAGCTAGTCTTCGTCGGATTGAAAGCCGTCAACATGTCCAAATTGAGTCCACCGGCATTGGGCACAACTGGGAAAAAGGTTCCCTTGAAACCGTATTCTGAGGCAAGACTTTGGTCCCTCAAACATTCTGAAGAGTAGTAGTCAGAGCGCTCAAGTAGTGAACGAATCTCCTGTCGGTGTTTAGGGAACTTCTGAAACCAGTAAATATCGCTGCCCCAATTTGTAACATATAAGGGGATTTGAAGATATTCACACGCGCGTCTGGCCAAATATCCTGAATTCTGAAATTCAATTGCGTGCACTATTGATGCTTTTGATTTAGTAACTAACTTATTTAGTAATTTTGCCCGAATTTGGTTATCTAAGAATCTATCCAAGATCCATAAAATAAGAGAGAAAACACGCATATGGCGACTCAAATGGAATTGCATTCTCGTTGGAGGATCGGAAAGCAATTTCTTTACCTCTGAATGGATCCTTCGGTGTGGCGATGAAGGAAAAAGTACAAAAACATAGTCAAGATCTTTTGCTATGTTCAACCATCTAGCCACATGAATGCTGTCCAACATTGCGACAACAACAACTACGGGTTTATTCGTAGATTTCATGATGCATTCCTTCGGGCCTTAACTGCATCTTGCACGAAGTCAGGAAAACCAACTCCCATACGTTGAAGAGCACTAGCGATTAGCAACGGAATCGGATGAAGAAGTACCGAAATAGAAGCAATTAAAGAACGTTTTGAAGAGCACCTTCTATCGAGAAACAACATCTGTGATGTGTACGACTTAATGATGAGCCGTCTCCCTTTGACGCTGGAATCAAAAAACATTTGAAGGGCAGCTGAATAGTAAGCATGTGCCCGTGCACGCTTTTCAATCTTCTTGATTTCATTAGGAATACTTGGATTACTGAAATAATCATCTAGTAGCTGCAAATTTTGACGCGCAATTGAGGCCCCGCGACCGTGGTGGGTTGCATTGTTTTCAGATTTTCTCCAAGTGGAAAGTGTTGAATCAACTTTCACGAAGGAATTTGTTGTTGCAAGTCGCAACCATAATTCAAAGTCGCTCAGGTGACTGTACTTTTCATTTCTTGCTGGCAATCCACCGAATGTAGATTTTCGGATCAAAGCGCCTGGTCCGACTATGCATGTCCAATTTCCAATGAGGCTGCAATAGCTGAAGGGCTCTGCAAACATATTTCGAAGGAGATGGCCATTCTCGTCGATCATGTTCCAATTCGCATATGCCACTGCAGCTGCTGGGTTCAACTCCAACGAAGAAACCAAAGTATCAACACAGCTGTCAAGTAAAGGGTCATCTGAATTTACAATCATTAAATATTCACCTTCGGAAATAGCCACTGCGTTGTTCACGGCAGAAGCTTCCCCAGCATTATTCTGGTTTAACAATCGAATCTTGATTTTTGCGGTTTGCACGGCTTTTTCAATGACTGTGCGAGTTTGGTCCGTAGACCCATCATTTACAATTATGTGTTCACCGACAACTGAGCCCTGGCGTTGAATTGACACAATAACATCAAGGATTGTCTCTGCGCAATTAAATGCTGGTGTAATTATGGAGACTTTGCTTTTAGTATCCATTAACTACTCTCAGAATGTCGTTTTCGAATGAAACGATGAGTCTGGCCCAGTTGCCTTTCAGCGATATCGATTCCCGACAAGTTTTTGAATACTCACCGATTGAACTCGCATCGTCAATGGTTTCAAATACTTGATCAACAAGTTCAGAAATAGAATCCGAATAGATGACTCCATCTGTTACATCAAGAACGCTGCACAATCCTTCGAGCCTCGTTGAAAATGTGGGTAGTCCACAAGCCATGTATTGAGAAATCTTCCAAGGGAGTGCGAATTGGGTTGTTTTGATATTAAGAAAGGGAAGTATTGCGACTGTTCCCAAATTTAGGTACTTTGGCAAATGCTCATGTTCAACTCGACCTGCAAAAACTACCTTATCTTCTAAACCCAATCGTTCTGTGTTTTGTGTTATACGGACTTTGTCTTCGCCATCACCGATAATTAGCAACTTTATTGAATCCGAATTACTTAGGTGCGACGAAGACAGAGATAGAAATTCGTATAATCCACAAAATTTGAAAAGAGTTCCCATAAAGACAATAACTTTGTCTGTGTTTTTGATTTCAAGGTGGCTTTGAAGTTGCTTGTTTGGTTCCTGTGGGCTGTAATGAATCAAGTCCACCCCGGGAACGGTCACGGTTATATCTGCTGCATTAGCCTTTTGACGTATCAAGTAATTGACCATTGCGTGATTATGGGTAGACATGTGATCTACCTTCTTATAAACGAATTTTTCTGCAATTTGAATTAGGTATTTGAATCTTGTACGTCTAATTGCGTGAGGAACGTCGATTGCTCGAAAGATAGTTGGTATTCCGAAACAGCGCGCAAGCAGGACTGTTTGCCACCCATTTGTCGGAATTGAATAAATCGTTATCACATCTGGACGATTGAAAACCAATTCTCTAAGGATGACTAGCGGGTGAAAAAACACGGCAAGCAATCTGCCGAATATTGATGGAAGTATTCTCCAAGGAGTTAGTACTCGGACGCTTGAACCAAAATGTGCTCGAGTACAAAATGTCTCGGTGCCCCAGATGTGAGTTTTTGCTCTTTTTGACTTTTTGAGTTTTCCAACTGACTTTTCGTCATATTCAATGAATGAAACCTCATGTCCTCTGAGTTGTAGCAGCTCGGGATAGTCATGAATTTCATAGGTCACCTTCTTCTGCCAACTCACCTCATGAACAAAAAGTATTTTCATTTTTGTTCTAATTGGTTGAGATCCCGTCTACGCCAGAGAGCTCTATGGGGCTCTGAACGGAGAATTTGGTCTTGAGGCCTTGGCTCAGATGTGTAGTAGTACACAATGGCTGATTTACGGCTGTTGCCTTTGGGGCACTGTAAAGGATGGGGATGTCCGTGATAGCTGAAGTCATGTGTCTCAAAAATCATCAGGCGATTAGCTAGGGGCTCAATCTTTGCTTCGCATCCTTTTAGTTCTCGGTCCCAAAGCTCAAATTGTCCACCCCATTCGGACTTCCAGTTTCGATTCAAATACAGGATTGCATTCAGACGACGGTGCACGCCCATATCATCGTGCCAATTTCCGTCAGCATGGACGTCTAATAGGCCACCAGGAAGTATGCAGTTAAGTCCACCTCCAGTTAGGTAGGGGTCTGAAATGAGCCTGTCTATTCCAGTCAATTCTGAAACCGCCTTAAGAAACTCCCCAGAATTCAAAAAATGAATGAGTTCCCGCGCACTATCAGTCATGTCTTGTTCTGACTTCCAGTTTGTTCGCAATTTAACTTGGATGTGTTCAATGTATGAACGGTCCCAAATTGCGTCGTCCTCCAGTGGAAACTCGGCCAATAGTCGTTCTATAAACGATTCAGGAAAAACATCATCTAGGTAAATGTGGGGGAATGGGTCTCCAGAACGGAATTCGGTTTTCCGAGTATCAATCTGGTCTTTGAAGTTCTTTAATGCAACTTTTTGCCAGTGTTGAAGATCTGTTGACATATCTTAAATATATCGCTAACTGATACCTGGTATGTAAGTTACACGCCCCAGGTTTTTCGTCTGACGAATGGTACATACCCCTGCACAATTTTTGCCACTGTCCAGGAGACGGATTCGACTCCATATTCGGCAGGGCAGGGTGTAGTACCCATTTGTTTGTGGGATTCAATTGCCAAATTCAATGCACCCAATACAGAATCAGGATCAATTCCAGACATCACTAAGGTCCCAACGTCAGTACCTTCTTGACGCTCATGGGTATCACGTAAAGTTATTGCAGGAAAATTCAGCATCGCAGATTCTTCGGTAATTGTTCCACTATCAGAAAGCGTGCAGATGGAGTTTTGTTGCAAAAACACATAGTCAAAAAACCCTAATGGCTTGACATCAATAACTCTTTTGTCAAGTGGTGTATTGCTGTTGTCTAACTTTGCCCTCGTTCTTGGGTGAACTGTAAGGACTATTTTCTTATCGTATTTTTCCGCGATCGCATTTAAGCTTGCAATCAAGAGTTCCATGCGATTGGGTGAATCAACATTCTCTTCTCGATGAAAGCTTGCAACGAAATATTTCTTACTTTCTAATTCAAGTCGACCGAGCACGTCAGATTTTTCTATCTGAGGCAGAAAGTGTTGAATCACTTCATACTGTGGAGATCCTGTTACAAACGTTTGTTCACTTGGCAAACCTTCCGCCAACAGGTTGCGTCGAGCATTTTCTGTGTAGGGAAGATTGATATCACTGAGATGGTCAATAACTCGGCGATTAATCTCTTCTGGAACCCTGAAATCAAAACAACGATTTCCCGCTTCCATATGAAATATGGGAATATGGCGTCGTTTAGCGGGAATAACGCATAGCCCACTATTTGTGTCACCGAGAATCAGAAGTGCATCAGGTTTGACTAGATCAAAGATTTTGTCTGATCGTTCAATTGTTTGGGAGATGGTTTCAGCTGCGTTCGATCCGGCTGCATTCAAGAAGTGATCAGGTTTGCGCAGTTCAAGATCTTGGAAGAAGATTTCATTGAGTTCAAAGTCGTAATTCTGTCCTGTATGAACTAGGACATGATCAAAAAGTTTGTCAAACAGCGGGATTATTCGGCTTAGACGAATGAGTTCTGGCCTGGTTCCAACTATCGTCATCACTTTCATCAAATCAGCGCGTCCAGTTCTCTATACATTTCTTGGTCACTTTTGAACTCCTCAATCATCGTATTCCATGAGGGAACACTGATCGAGGTGCGTCGGGTGAATTCAGAACCGTCCAACCTGCGGTCGCATTCAAAATCAGAGTTTTTTTCGATCGAAATACCAAGGTTGAGCTTTTCATTGACTAATTGAAGGAGATCATATTTTGATATCTCAGATGATGCGACCTGCCAGACACCATGCAAATTGGTCTCGCTTTCAATAATTTGCTGGACTATTTTTGCAAGAGTTTTAGTTGTCATGCCGGTGTACAAGGCTTGTGTATAACCAGAAATCGACTTTCCTTTTTGGCCGAGAAGCCATTCGAACAAACTTTCAGACCCAGAAATTTGCCTTCCCACAATTGAAGTTCTTAATGTCAGAGAATTTTCATGATCTAGTTCACCGAGTAATTTGCTTCGCCCGTATAGATCTTGTGGATCGGGCGGTGTGAGTAGGTCTTTTACGCCAGGTTTGCAGGAAAATACACAATCTGTACTGAAGTGAATTAGACGTGACCCATTTTCTTCACAAATTGACGACAAACGATGGGGAAGCGCAGAGTTAATTTCAATGCAGTCCAAGAATGACGATGGGCCCATTTTTTGCTTGATAACACCAACACAGTTGATTACATAGTCGGGTTTGAAAGCTTGTATAAGGTTTTTAACGGAATTTGCATCGCGAATGTCTAAACCTTCATGAATTGGCAATTTTGGCAAAATTTGACGAATTTCGCTTTTCGAATGGAGGGTGTTTCTAGTCGTCCCAATCACATTGAATCGCTCCGAAAGCGTGCTTCCAACAACGTGTCCTAACATGCCTTCTATGCCGAGGACGAGGATATTCTTGTTATTGGTCATGCGGCACACAATCGGTTTTCATCTTTAATGGAGAACTCCCCAATTCGGCTTCTTCGGAACCATGTAAGTTCCACTTTAGGTACATTCCAAGCACATCTGCATTTTATCCATGTTGCCCAGAGTCGCAGCACATTCACGATTGGACTTCAAAATGAAAGGTAGTTCTAGTGGAATGTCCACCTTTGAGGAATACATGAAACATTCACTTTATGGGACAAATGGCTTCTATGCCAAGGGTGGGTCAGCTGGGAGAAGAGCCGGGGATTTTCTCACTAGTCCTGAAGTGGGGCCATTGTTTGGGGAGATTGTCGCGGGGTTGATGGATGAGGTCTGGAAAGACTTAGACCAGCCAAACCAGTTTGATTTCGTTGAATGTGGTGCTGGCCCAGGAACGCTTGCTCGGTCAATTCTTGCTGCTAAACCAAAGTGCAGTGGCAGTTTGAATTATGTTGCAGTAGAGATTTCAGATTCACAAAGAAAACTTCATCCGGCTGGCGTGGTGTCTGTGAGAGATATGCCAGACGGGCCGATCAACGGAATTATTTTTGCTAATGAACTTCTTGACAATATTCCGTTTCGTTTGTTTGTATTCGACGGCAAGTGGAAAGAAGCTTGCGTTGTAGAAGACGGATCTGGAAAGTTCATTGAAGTTCTAACAAGCACTTCCGAGAACTTTGATTTTCTTCCAGAACGTGCGCAGCATGGCTCGCGCGTTCCAGTTCAAGAACAGGCTGGTAGATGGGTTCAAACTGCAGTATCGAAATTGAATAGTGGCAAAATCATTTTGATTGATTACTGCAGTGAATTAACGACTGATATCTGCAACACACCATGGCGGAACTGGCTTAGAACCTACAAAGGCCATGAGCGAGGTAGTCATTATTTGAACGAGCCAGGTTCGCAAGACATCACCACTCAGGTGCTTTTAGACCAGTTGCATCTAGCTGTACCCAGTATCCAAGTCGAATCTCAGGCAACTTGGCTATCAAAATATGGTATTGAAATTTTGGTTAAAGAGGGCAAGGAGTACTGGGAAGCGCATCGGTCAAATCCGGACTTGCTCTCTATGAAGATGTTGAGCAGGGTAAGTGAAGCAGCTCTTTTGTTGGATGAAAATGGATTAGGTGGTTTTTCAGTTGTGACGATAAAGGCGGGCAGTAAGTGAACCTGGGTATTGCTCGACGGGCCAAGAGACCTCAATTTTCATCATTAGTACTGGGCTTTGGTGTAGGAAGTTGGCTTTTGGGAGCCAAGCATTTATCACCTTGGAATTATTCATGGTTGTATTCAAAAGGGGATGGTGCGCTTACTCAGTTAGGTTTTGAGTTTTTCCGAAAGACACCTTTGCTTCAGTGGCCATTAACCGCTGTTCCACAATACGTTAAAGGATCGAACATGATCCTCCCTACCGAGAATGCGGTTGCGAATCTACTTGGAAAATTGTTTGGCCTTGTGGTTTCTGGAAATTTTCAATTTGTTGGTTTGTGGATTGCTGCGTGTTTTGCCCTTCAGGGTTACTTCGGTGTGAAGTTGCTCAGTCACTTCATTAATTCAGGATCTGCACAAATTTTCGGTTCGCTTTTCTTTGTTTTCTCTCCGGCGCTCCTATTTCGTGTTGGCGTGATGAACCATTACCACCTTGGTGCTCATTGGATGATTTTGTTTGCGTTGTATCTCTATTTTGATAAGGAATCCAGAACGCGAACATGGGGCGTGCTTTTGTTTTTTGGGATGGTTACTTCGGTGTACATAGCCGTAATGCTTGCGGTTTTGTTTATTGCTCACCAAGTAAAGATCTATTTTTATAAGAAAAGTATCAAGGTCTCTGAGTTTGTTTTGCCGATTGCGTTTGCTGCTTTTGGATTTTGGGTGATGGGGTACTTGTCGATGCGAAGCTCGATAACTGGGTCCAATTTTTTTCGACTTAATGCAATCTCATATTTGAATCCTGGGTTTAGTGATACTGGCTCGTTTTCGCTGTTGTTAAATAATCTTGGAAATTCTCGCATCAGAAACCTTTTTTCAGAAGAGTGGGAGGGCTTTCAATACTTAGGGACGGTTGTAATTGCCGGAGTTTTGCTTGGGTTAGTAACAGCTAAAAAAAATATATGGCTATGCAATTGGCGAGAGTATGCGCCGATCGTGTTTGCGGGATCTGTGCTACTTGCGTTTGCGCTTTCAGATCGCATTGTCATTTTACAGCGTGAAATTAGCTATTGGTGGCCATCGCCATTGCTTGATTTACGGCAAGTCTTTAGAGGTGCGACTCGATTTGGTTGGCCTATGTACTACCTCATCATTCTGTTTGCGGTCGTGCAGATCAGTCATTTCTGTTCAGCAAAGAAATCAAAGGTTGGAGTGTTCATTGCTGCAGCCTTGATGCTTATTGAGTCATCTCCCGGCATCGCCTATATACGTCATGAATTGTTGACCGCAAAGCCGTATGTAAGTTCAATAGTTGATCCAAGGTGGAATGAAATTGCAACGAGCCATTCGAGTGTGGTCATTTATCCAAACTTTGACCTACAAATCGGAGAAGTCACTGGCGATGCAAAAGTTTGGGTTGATCGTTGGTTCGATTTAGCCAAGTTTGCGGTTGATCATGATCTATCAACCAATTTTGGCTATGTTCCTCGGCCGTTGACTGAATACATAGCTGAACAGGATGAGCGAGTATTGAGTGAACTCGAAACTGGATCACTGCGGCCAGGCACAATTTATGTTCTGGCAAATAAATCGGTTTGGGAAAAATTCTCACAAAGTGATTCAAGAACTGCAGATGCTTTAGAAATTGATGGCTATTTC
>Ga0164292_10003303_pt1 | contig 13209 bp, 12 predicted proteins | sample GEODES117metaG_FD_111486 | JGI IMG/M metagenome (GOLD analysis project Ga0164292, IMG submission 111486) | Eutrophic lake water microbial communities from Lake Mendota, Wisconsin, USA - GEODES117 metaG | ecosystem: Environmental > Aquatic > Freshwater > Lake | place: USA: Lake Mendota... | reverse complement strand
GGTGAGTGGGCTCAACGCACGCTTGGAGGTGACTTGTCCACTTTGTCAGTCGCCGATGCTTGGCTTGGACTGGCCATGTTTACGCTTCAGATCTATTTTGATTTTTCAGCCTATTCTGATATGGCGATTGGGTTAGGAATGATGTTTGGTTTTCACTACAGAGAGAATTTTAACTATCCATACATTGCTAAATCGGTCACAGATTTCTGGCGACGCTGGCATATTTCTCTTGGTACATTTTTTAGGGACTATGTGTATATCCCTCTGGGTGGTAATCAGCGCTGGGGATTGCGCAATCTATTCATCGTTTGGGCACTCACAGGGTTCTGGCATGGCGCAAGTTGGAATTTCATGTTGTGGGGACTGTACTTTGGTATCTGGATTGCCCTTGAAAGGCTATTCATTGAACGCTTACTGCAAGCAATGCCAGCTGCTATCAGTCATTTTTATCTGATATCTATTGTGACGCTAGGCTGGTCGTTGTTTTACTTCACTGACTTATCTCGCCTCACTACTTTTTTCCAAATTCTTTTTGGCTATGGCAATGCAGAGATGATGGGTGTCACAACGATGAATGATTTATCATCGCATGCACTCTGGCTTGTCTTAGCCGTGCTTTGGTGCATGCCCCTTGGACAATGGCTTCAAGATAAAATTCAGTGGCTTCGCTTCGCTCACTGGCGTCCAAGTACACAATCTGTTCTTTTATTGATCGTAGACTCCGTATTGCTTTTTTCATCTACAGCACTTTTAGTAGGTCAAAGCTATAACCCGTTTATCTATTTTAGGTTCTAGCGATGCAAACAGACCCTGAAATTATATTAAAAAAGTATCAGCGTTCGTCCCAGTTTCATGCCTTGGTGCTGATCGGCTTTGTCATGTGTATTGGTCTCCTGTTTGTTTATACATTTCGTTTTAATCAAGAAGTGTCTCAGGTAGAAAACCGGCGTCTCGCTCAGTGGCCCGTCCTGAATAAGGAGACCGTACTAAATGGTCAGTTCGCCAAAGACGTAGAGACCTATGTCGCTGACCATTTTCCTGGACGTGCTTGGCTGACTGAAGTCGCCTTTATGATTCGAACCTATCGTGGTGTTGAACTCAAGGATCGGGTGATTCAAGTCAAAGGTGTAGAAACTGCTTTTGATAACGTTAGTCAATGGGCAGTCACAGACATTGCACCTGAGAACATTCGTGAAATCGCGTCTGTGATCTCACCTGACACTTCAACAGAGAGCGCTGCTGCAGTAGTCGCTCCAGAGTTGATCGCAGCGACTGAGACACCCTCTGAAAACGAATTTTTTGTTGCCGATGAAATTGAACATGTTGGTCTTGAAATTAAGCCTGCACCCATCCCTGTCGTCGCTGCATTGCCACTATCAGCGGTAGATCAAAAGCCAGTGCCCCCTAAAAAGCGTCCACCACTTCAACCTACAGTTTCGGCGCAGCCTACCGTCACGGCTGCACCCTCAGGTTCTCCTGAGCACAAACCCCTTAATGTTGTGGGCGGTGTGCTATTACATGACGGACAGGCTCTAGTCATGTTTCAAGGTACAGACCGAGGTGCACAAGGCTACGCGCATGCTGTCAATACCTGGGTTGAGTTGGTGGCTAAAAAGAGACCGGGGATGACGTCCACGGTCGTCGTGACACCAACAAGCAGTCATTTTTACTTACCTCCTAACGCTCGTGCGCGCACTACTTCAGAGGAAAAAAATTTAACAGCAATGCGAAACGCTTTATTTCCGGAAGTCCGTTTCGCAGATGTCATTAAAGAAATGGAAGGACATCAAGATCAACCCTTATTTTACAAATCTGACCATCATTGGACAGGACTCGGGGCATACTATGCCTATCGCGCTTGGGCTAAAGAGCTAGGTGTTGTTCCTCTGGAACTTTCCGACTTTGACAAACGTTCTGTGCCAGGTGTGGCAGGTTCTTTTTGGAGTTTGACCCAAGCACCAGAGTTGCGTCACGCTGACAAGGAATCCTTTTATTATGTCCCGAAAACGGTGACCTTTGATGGTACGCAATATACGGGGCCTCAGCAAAAAACACCTATTCCCCAACCTTTTTTCGCTGAAAAAAGCAGGGGATATATTGTGTTTCTTGGCGGTGATATCCCTTTACTGGCATCCAATACCAATGCAGGTACAGGAAGAACAGCACTTGTCGTCAAAAATTCCTACGGTAATGCTTTCGCACCGTATTTATTACCGCACTTTGATCGTGTCGTTGTCTTAGACTATCGCTATGTTTCTAGAAATATTCAGGATATCGTGGATTCATTTGGTGTGACTGACCTTGTGTTTGTCAATGCGACGATCACAGCAAACTCGGGTGCTCACCAGGAAAGAATGCGTCAAGTGGCGCGAGGCAGTTCAACCGCCTGGCTCACCGAGGCGGAAAAACGTCGGTTGAAACAACAAGAGGATGCTGCTCAATAGCATTCAAGATCGCATTAACAGGAGAGTAAGATGTTCAAGAGATTATTGTCGACCATGACATCCATACACCAAGGACGTGGCAGGGTTGCACTCGTTTGCTTGCTTTCTACCCTAAGCTTTACCGTGGCCTCTTGCGCTCAATCGGAGCGTTCGACAACTAGCAACTCTGGGTTGACGCAGAGTTCTGAAAAAAATATTCCGACTCCTTCGCGTCCCAGCGGCCCAAGGCCATCGAGTGGCTTGCTTTTTGTCCCGGGTGATAGGATTGTCTGGCTTGGCGACAGTATTACCGCGGCCCACACCTATGGTCGTTATGTCGAAACTTTCTTTTTGCTTAGAAGGCCAGACCTTAACCTGACCTTTATTAATGCCGGCATTGGTGGACATTCTGCGCTTAATGGTCTGAATCGATTGGATCAAGACGTTCTCTCGCATCGACCTACCGTTGTGGTTGTGAACTTTGGCATGAATGATGCGGGATATCCCACGGGTAGTCCACACGCCGCTTTTATTCAAAATGTCGATGCCATTATTGATCGATTAAGACAAGGTGGCGTCCAGCGCATCATCTGGGTGGAACCCACTCCCGCACATATCGCCGGTGTCGCTGCACAAGCCAAAATCATAGACAGACAACGACAGCTTGAACGACTTGTCAGCGAGATGAGCCGTCACAAGGTCTCTGCAGAGGTGATCAAGGTTCAATGGCATGAACCAATGAAACAAGCCCTAAATGCTGCGGCTGCAAAGCCAGACTTCAAACTGATCCCGGATCGTATTCACCCCAGTGCTGCTGGTCATGCGATCATGGCCGTCGAGTTTCTTCGTCAGATCGGTGCCAATATGGAGCCCGCCATGATCGAAAGCACGCTTCGTGGGACTCAAGTCGAAACTGAATTTCAGCGGGTGGATAAAGATACAAAGAAAATAGAAAAAATCCGCAGCACAATGGATCGAACGAAAGGCACAAGCATTGACATTGCAAGTGCTGTTCCACCCGTTCCAATGCTCTCTAACGCCGAACAGACAAAACTGCTGGGAAATAAATCTCTCGAGACACTTAGAGGGATGACTTGGCGAGTCAAAGGACTTGAGCAGGGTAGCCGCTATCAAGTACAACTCGACGGGGGCAACGTTGGGAGTTTTAGCGCCACAGAGTTAGAACGTGGGATCGATCTTATGCCAAAAGATAACAATCGCAAGCAACTGACCACGGTCGAAAAACGAGAACTCAAAGCCTGTGAACTCAAAGATCAGTTTGTTTTCTTGAATGACTTCGAGTGTTTATTTGACATGCTCTATCAAAAAGACCAACTAAGGATGCTCATGCGCCCAGACCGTGTACGAGATCTCCCGGATTTTGGGACAGTGCGTCTATCCACCTACACCGACTTTACAAACACGTGGATCGACTCGGCCAGTCAAGCTATCACACAACGTGCTCTTCAAATCCGACGCACACCGCATATCCTGTCACTAGTACCAATACGATGAACTAATCGTCTTTGAGGCTAGGCTTTGGGATGACTACCATCATCCCAGCCTTGAGTGTGATACCCATTGGTAAACCATTCATCTGTCGCGTGCGATAAGGATCAACTTGCCATTGCTTTGCAAAAGCTTCGAGTGTTTGTGGCTGCTCCACGATGACAGATCGCCAGGACGAAAGAGGCTTGTCAAATTGTCGATAGTTTTTTTGAAAAGACTCGAGGCGAGTGACGGGCAACAGTAAGAATTGATTTTTCCCTGCAGGAATCAATGACTTGTTATATGAGGGATTGAGGTCAATAAATTCGTCTCGGGAAAGACCGGCTAATTGAGTCACAACACTGATATCAATCGCATGTTTGACTTCAATTTTCTCAAAATAGGGTTTATTTAAAATATCCGGTAATGCGATCTTGTATACAACCGGATCTTCGATTATTTTCCTCAATGCGAGCAGCTTAGGCACAAACACCATCGTTTCGATTGGCATGCTCAAACTCAGATAGTTTGCGGGGAGCTTTCTGCGTTGATTGTTAGCGATGGCTCGGCTCATGTTGCCCGGACCCCAGTTATAGGCAGCTAAAGCGAGATGCCAATCTCCGAATTTTTCGTAGAGCTCCTGCATCAAATCTAGGGCAGCCTGAGTTGAGCGCACGATATCTCGTCGCTCATCCATAAAAGGGGTTTGGGCTAAATTGAGATGTCTTGCAGCCACAGGCATCAATCCCCATAAGCCAGCAGGATTGAGACCTTTACCTCGTCGAATATTGAAACTGCTTTCCAAGAATGGCAGCAGCGCGATCTCAGTCGGCATATTACGTTTCTTGACTTCTTCAAGGACAAAATATAAATAGGGCCTTGAGAGCTCAAGCGAATCCTGGAGATGAGTACCGCTCGCACTGTAGAACTTGATTTGGCGCTCCACCAAAGGTGAGTCAAGGGGTGCCAAGGCAAACCCTTGTTTCATGGCTACCCAAATACTGACAGCCTGAACTTGAGTCCGCGCGACCTCTTGCGCATCCAAATCGTTCGCTGTTGAGTAACTAACATAGGCACAGCCAGATAAAACGAGACAAAAGATGATTAGGCTCGAGAACAAAGCCTTGGTAGAAAGTCCATACATGAGTTCAGCCCTTATTCAAGCTGAAAGACGCTCCCTAAGATTAACGTCTAACGGTAAAATCCTATTATTCTAGCTAATCGCGACTAACAATGCATTCCGTAGAACGTTCCGTTTTGGTGCTGCATAGCGCCAGTCAAATGTTTGACCTTGTAGCAGATGTTGAAAAGTATCCTCAATTCATGCCCTGGTGTGGCGGAGCTTCTGTATCTGCCCATGATGCTCATGGTATGCAAGCCTCCATTACCATTTCCTTTGCAGGCATCAAGCAAACCTTTACGACTCGTAACAAGCATCAGTATCCAAGCTGCATCGAACTCGAACTCGTAGATGGCCCATTCTCAGCGCTGACAGGGAAATGGGAGTTCATCTCCTTATCCCAAGATGCCTGTAAGGTATTGTTTACATTGAACTATCAGTTTTCTAATCGCACGCTTGAAACCTTGGTAGGACCCATTTTTAACCGTATCGCTACAAGTTTCATCGATTCTTTTACGCAACGTGCACAAGTTTGTTACGGCGAATGAGCGAGACAGACACTCTACGAATGAGCGCAGACACGATCCATGTCAAGGTAGTTGCGATGCATGAGGGAAACCTTTGGCAATGTTCACTCACATTGCCAGCTGGAGCCACGATTGAACGCTCTCTAAGTGCTTCAGGCTATTTCTGTAGGTTTCCAATCGACTCAATCGAACAGCTCAGTGTTGGAATTTTTGGTAAACATTTACCGCTTTGTCATGCGCTCGAGGACCATGATCGGGTAGAAATTTACGCGCCTTTACGCGTAGATCCAAAAATTGCCAGAAGACGACGAGCCGTACATCGTGAAAAAGTTAGAAATATTAGAAAGAAAATGCCCATTAATGATCTGACTCAATAATTGCTGCTTTGGCAAGTCATTCAGAGTCAGACGAACGTGAGGAGAGAAGGATGGACATAGAACTCAACGAAGAACAAATCGCCTTTGTCCAAGTTGCTAAAGATTTTGCCGCCGGTGTTTTTGCTCCACAAGCTGCGCTTTGGGACGAAAATGAGATTTTTCCGCGTGAAGCGCTAAGCCAAGCCGGCACACTTGGCTTTTGTGGTCTCTATGCCTCAACAGAGATTGGCGGGCTAGGACTCTCTCGTTTAGATGCGAGTCTTGTCTTCGAGGAAATGGCGGCCATCGATCCTTCTACGACAGCCTTTTTAACGATCCATAATATGGCAACGTGGATGGTGGGGCAGTGGGGCAGTCAACAGCTGCGCCAAACCTGGGGGCCCACCTTATCGACGGGCGAAAAACTCGCCTCTTACTGTCTCACTGAGCCCGGAGCAGGTTCGGATGCCGCTTCTTTACGCACTTCTGCCAAATTTGAACATGGACAGTACATTCTCAATGGCGCCAAAGCTTTTATTTCCGGTGCAGGCGAAACTGATCTTCTCATCGTCATGGCGCGTACCGGTGCTGCGGGTGCCAGTGGCATTTCAGCCTTTGCTGTTCCAGGCAATTCCCCTGGCATCACGTACGGACGCAAAGAACGCAAAATGGGTTGGAATAGCCAAAGTACACGATCCGTCACCTTTGAAAACGTCCGTGTTCCGTTTGAGAATCTTTTGGGTCAAGAGGGCGAGGGCTTCAAAATTGCGATGCGCGGTCTCGATGGGGGTCGCATCAACATTGCGACATGCTCTGTCGGTGCTGCACAAGGCGCCATGGATACAGCCCGTCACTACATGCAAAATCGCAAACAATTCAATCAACCTCTCACAAGCTTTCAGGCGCTGCAATTTAAATTTGCAGACATGGTGACCAATACGGTCGCAGCACGACAAATGGTCAGGCTTGCCGCATGCAAACTCGATGCTGGCACCAACGATGCGTCAAGCTACTGTGCCATGGCAAAGCGGTTTGCGACAGACGCCGGCTTTAATGTCTGCTTGGATGCACAACAATTACTGGGTGGCTATGGTTACCTTAAGGACTACCCAATCGAGAGACTGGAGCGCGACACCCGTGTGCACCAGATCCTAGAAGGCACTAACGAGATTATGCGCATCATTATTGCGCGCCATTGCCTAGAAAAGAATGGAGAATTGAAATGACGGCAGGCTCAGAAGATTTAGTGATGGTGGAGCAAAAAGAATGTGTGGGTGGCTGCTACATTGGTATTGCGCAACTGAATGCCCCTAAAACACTCAATGGCCTCTCCTTGGAGATGACGCGACAACTGAGTCGCCAATTAGAGTCTTGGGCACAAGACCCAAAGATTGCGCTCGTCATCCTCAAAGGTGCGGGTAATAAGGCTTTCTGTGCAGGAGGCGATCTTCATTCTTTGCATCACAGCATGAAAGAAAACAGCTCAGGCAATCCCATCGACAACCATTATGCCGCGACTTTTTTTGCTGAAGAGTATGCGCTCGACTATCGCATTCACACCTTTGCTAAACCCATTTTGGTTTGGGGAGACGGTATTGTGATGGGAGGCGGTATGGGCCTCATGATGGGTGCGAGCCATCGCGTTGTCACAGAAACCACGCGCATGGCGATGCCAGAGATTTCGATCGGGTTGTTTCCCGATGTGGGAGGAACGTGGCTTTTAAATCGTATACCTGGTCGTGCGGGATTGTTTCTCGGACTGACCGGCGCTCAACTTGGCGCCAACGACGCTCTTTTTGCAGGCATGGCCGATTACCACCTGCGACGTGACACACTTAACACGCTTGTAGAATCAATCTGCAATGAAGCGTGGGAGCCTGTGGCAGAGCCGCGCGATAAAACGCTGTCGGAGGATCAAAAAGAATCCCTTGCGCGCAATCATGATCGCCTTCATCTTTTAATCTTGCAACACGCTTGCTCACCCGATCCCACGAACAAGCCTTTACAAGAACACTTCGCGCTGATTCGTCAATTGAGTGGAGGCACGGATCTCAACAGAATTGCTAATAACATTTTGCAGCTCGCTGACCATCAAGATCCTTGGCTGCAACGCGCCGCCAAAACACTGGCGGCGGGCTCCCCGGGTTCTGCGCGTCTAACCTTTGCTTTACTTGAGCACAACAAGTTACTCTCGTTGGCAGAGGTCTATCGGGTGGAGTGGTTGGCTGGTCTCATGGCAGCCGCGCATGGAGACTTTGCTGAAGGTATTCGTGCATTACTGATCGACAAAGACAAACAACCAAAATGGGACCCTCCGACTCTTGCGCAAGCAGATGACGACTGGGTTAAAAAATTCTTTTTACTTCCTTTCCCTTCAGAACAACATCCTTTGTATCGCCTTGGAGACGTAACATGAGCAAGATTGCATTTATCGGTTTAGGCAATATGGGCGGACCGATGGCCTCTAACTTGTTAAAAGCTGGCCATCATGTCACCGTCTTTGATCTCGTGGCAAAGTCTATGCAGATCTTGACAGAGCAGGGCGCTCACCGTGCCTCTTCTGCAGCTCAGGCCGTCGAGAATGCCGAGTTTGTCATCACCATGCTGCCCGCAAGTAAACATGTCGAGAGCCTTTACCTCGGTAACAACGGATTGCTCAAGCACTGTCTCTCTACCGCGCTGGTAATTGATTGCAGTACCATCGCTGCCGACAGCGCGCGCCGAGTCGCTCGGGCAGCAGATGAACTTGGTCTGAGCATGATTGACGCGCCTGTTTCCGGTGGAACGGGAGGAGCGATCGCTGGGACACTCACGTTTATCGTTGGAGGCAATGCTGAGGATCTCGCTCGAGCGCGCCCCCTGCTCGAAAAAATGGGTAAGAATATTTTCCATGCGGGCGCAGCGGGTGCAGGTCAAGTCGCAAAAATTGCAAATAATATGCTGCTTGGTATCGCCATGGCGGGGACAGCCGAGGCGTTGGCACTGGGCGTTGCCAACGGGCTAGACCCGAAGATTCTTTCAGAAATTATTAGCAAAAGTACAGGGTGCAATTGGTCAATCGAAAAATACAACCCGTGGCCTGGCGTGCTGGAAAACGTTCCAGCCGCGAAAGGCTACGCAGGTGGGTTTGGGGTGGACTTAATGCTCAAAGACCTCGGGCTTGCTTCAGAGGCAGCGATCAGCACAGGCTCTGTGATCGCGCTTGGCGAGTTGGCCCGCAATCTCTTCGCCTTGCATAGCAGCCAGGGCCATGGTCAGCTAGACTTTTCCAGCATTGTCAACCTCATCAAACGCGAAGACTGAGCGCAACCGTGCACCTCAAGACCCGGATGCTGATTCTCGGGTCGGATAGGGCAGTGCAACAGTTTCGATGACAGGACCGTTAGGAGCTGAAGCTCTTAGCTGTTGTCTGTCAAAGGCATCGAATGTTGTTTCGAAGAGCACCCAATGCGTTTTGTCGTTGCCTGTGCCGATCGTCGCAATATTAATCAAGCGACCACACGCTTGGTCGAGATCGCTCGCTTCAAAAATATCCGCACCTGGCAAAAGTGTCAGATCCCCATCGGTGGTCACTTTACCCAAAGCCATGCGCTTTTTGACGGTACCGCGATAATGGCTACGCGCCACAATTTCCTGACCTGGGTAACAGCCTTTAGTGAAACTCACGCCCTCAATCAACTCGAGGTTGAGTGTCTGAGGAATAAAAAGATCCTGCGTCAACGACTCAATCCAGGGAAAACCTGACTGTATGTCCTGAGCCTCCCATTGCGCCGTTGTCCCTTGAGTCCAATTCAGAACAAGCTTGCCACAAGCGGCTTGATGCTCAGGCCCTGCTATCCACCACCAACGGCTGGTGCGCGCCCCATCCGTAGATGCTTGCATTCGAGCAGGGACAGCGATCCAAGTACCCGTTGAAGTATGAAAAGTTTCCCACGCATTTTGTGGCAAGGCATGCCCGAGCGCAGTAGACAAGGATGGAATCTCAGCGTTTGTTGCCACCACGCCGACAACCTCGAGCTCTGCCTGTTTTAAAACGACTTTTGAGCGTAGAACAAACATCGACAAGCGCTTTAAAACACTCGCTAGAATATCTTGCCGCATCATGCCCTGAACAAGCGGAACTTCATCAAGGCTGGGAGCTTGCCCAAGCACCATGGTTGAGAGCAACCGACCTTGCGCTGTGCAATATCCTGCCAGACGGGATTGACCGATGCCCGGTGCGACAATGTCGTTAGTTAACTGACCTTGTAAGAAGGTCAACGTATCTTGTCCTTTTGCCTCAAAGACACCCAGCAGGGGCAGAGGAAATACGGATACGGGGGCCTGAGTCAAAACAGCTTGACCAGCACAAGAGTGAAGAAACGGATGCATAAGGCCTCGAAGCACGATCACTTTTAAAGAAAACAAACAAGATATAGGCAAAATAGAGGGGGATGGTTTAGAAAACCCCTACCTCATATTAAACTGTCACTCTTATGAGCGCCGTCAATAAACTATTCCTGTATGTGGTCTTGCCCTTGATCGTAGCCGTTGCTTTCGCAATGGGTGCTGTCTATTACTGGGTCAACCAACCCCTCTCTTTACCTAATCCAAAAATCGATATTCTGGTCCCCAAAGGAGCAACCCCAGCCAGTATCGCCGCCCAAATCAATCAAGCGGGCGTGACCCTCAATCCCGCCGCCTTTGTCCTTATGGCGCGACTGACTGAATTGGATACGAAACTCAAAGCAGGGGGGTACCAGGTGATTCAGGGCGATAGCCCGCTACGGATACTACGCAGAATGGCACAAGGTGACATCACTTCGCGTCAAATCACTCTTGTTGAGGGCTGGAATTTTCGGCAAATCCGAGCTGCGCTTACTCAGCATCCGGACATCAAACAAAGCATTCAGGGGGTGTCAGATAAAGATTTACTGATTCAGATCGGGCTCGACGCGCCGTATGCAGAAGGTTTATTTTTTCCGGATACATATATATTCCCGATTGGTACAACAGATCTTGAGATTCTTCAGCGTGCAGGCCGCGCGCAGCAACTTATTCTTGACAAAGCGTGGGCTGCTCGACAAGACGACTTGCCCCTGCGTTCCCCATACCAAGCTCTTATTCTTGCTTCTATCGTTGAAAAAGAGACAGGTAAAGCGTCGGATCGCGCGCGCATTGCCGGTGTTTTTATCAATAGACTGCGTCTGAACATGCCTCTACAAACTGATCCGACTGTGATTTATGGGATGGGAGAAGCTTTTGACGGAAGAATTCGTAAAAAAGATCTTCAGACCGATCACGCCTGGAACACGTATACGCGTGGAGGTTTGCCAGTGAGTCCCATTTCTAGCGTTGGAGTGGCCTCACTTCAAGCCGCACTCAACCCGGAAAAACACGAATTTCTTTATTTTGTGTCAAAAGGTGATGGCAATAGCGCCTTTGCGCGAACCCTCCCAGAGCACAACAAAAATGTGTCCAAATATATCTTAGGCCGCAAACCATGAGACAACGTCAACGCGGCCTTTTTCTCACCTTTGAAGGCGTCGATGGTGCCGGTAAAAGCACCCATGTCGGCTGGGCCGTCGAACAACTTAAAGCAAAGGGCATTTCCGTCATCTCGACGCGTGAGCCTGGGGGAACTGCACTTGGGGAAAAACTCCGAGCACTTCTATTGCATGAGCCGATGAGTCTAGAGTGCGAAACTTTACTTATGTTTGCCGCGCGTGCACAACATCTGCGAGAAGTCATCGAACCCGCCCTTGAGGCTGGGTCTTGGGTGGTGTGTGATCGCTTTACGGATGCGACCTTTGCCTACCAAGGTGGAGGGCGTGAAATGGGCACAGAACGCATTGCCACACTTGAGCAGTGGGTTCACCCGCATTTACAGCCTGATTGCACTTGGCTTTTTGATGTGCCACTCGAGATTGCAAAAGAGCGCTTGGATCGCACCCGTGACAAAGACCGGTTCGAACAAGAAGCAAATACTTTTTTCTTGCGTACACGTCATGTCTATCTTGCTCGAGCCAACATGTATCCCCAGCGGTTTTCTGTGGTGGATGCCACCGCTTCCATTGATGAAATCCGTCTGTCTTTGGCTCAAAAACTGGATGCGTTGATCGCGCGGAGCCATCTCCTCTGATGCAAGCTCAATTTTTACCTTGGCACACGGATATCGCGCGCGACTGGCTTGACGCAAAAGAACGCTTTGCACATGCATGGCTCATTCATGGACTAGCTGGTATCGGAAAACGACAGTTTGCCTTTGCAGCAGCCGCTTCGCTGCTTTGCGAAGCACCTCGTCAAGGCCTTGCCTGCGGACAGTGCCCAGCATGTGGCTGGGTTACCAAAGGCAATCATCCAGACCTTAAACGGATTCGTCCCGAAGCCATTGCCGTGGATGAGGGCGCTGAGCTTGGCACCGAGGACGAGACCGGGATGGTTGAGGAAGCACCCGCTCCCGAACCCGGAGGTACAACTAAGCGCGCTCCTTCAAAAGATATTCGCGTTGAACAAATTCGGGCGCTTGAGCCTTGGTTTAACAATGCCACCCACCGTGGCGGCTGGCGTGTCGCACTCATTTATCCTGCTGAGTCGCTCACCACGATTTCTGCCAATACTTTACTCAAAGTTCTCGAAGAGCCGCCACCATCCACCATATTTTTGCTTGTGGCCGACGCACCTGATCGGCTTCTACCCACACTTTTGTCGCGCTGCAGACGTCTGCCGCTGGCAACTCCAAGCGTGGAGTCTGCCCGACAGTGGTTAAACGTCAATGGCGTCAAGCATTCGGATGCGTGGCTCGCCGCGGCCGGTGGTGCCCCGCTTTTAGCCAAACAGCAATCGGAAACCGAAAGTAGCCCGTGTCCTGATTGGATTGTTGATCTTTTGACGTGCTTGTCACAAAACCGCCCCATCGATACGGGTGCCGTCGCAGACAAACTCGCTAAATCGAGCCCCAAAACTTGGCTAGATGCACTGCAACGCCTCAGCATTGATCTCAATCTTAGTGCGCACGATCTGCCATGTCGCTACTATCCCACTATGCAAAAGCAACTCCAATCTGTCGGTACGCGCGAACGCACCGTCTCTTTGGCCCAACTGACAACATGGCTCAATGAGCAAAAACGCGTGGCGGGTCACCCCTTGAATGCAAAGCTATTTGCTCAGGCAGTTCTGCAGAGACTTTTGCAGTCCTGCCATATAAAAGCATCCGGATAAAATAAATGTTTGTCGATTCGCATTGCCATGTTAATTTTCCCGAACTTGCCGCCCAAATGCCTGACATCTTGGCGCGCATGAAAAACAATGGTGTC
>Ga0164292_10003302_pt1 | contig 13214 bp, 8 predicted proteins | sample GEODES117metaG_FD_111486 | JGI IMG/M metagenome (GOLD analysis project Ga0164292, IMG submission 111486) | Eutrophic lake water microbial communities from Lake Mendota, Wisconsin, USA - GEODES117 metaG | ecosystem: Environmental > Aquatic > Freshwater > Lake | place: USA: Lake Mendota, Wisconsin... | reverse complement strand
GGTGTCGGGGGTATTCGAGCTGCGGGCCGAGACCCGATAGCGGTTGCAGTAGGAGTCGTGGCACAGGAAGGACCCACCGCGCAGTGGGCGCTGGTCGCCTGCCAATGTTTCTGCGCACCACTCCCAGACATTGCCGCACACGTTGTAAAGGCCAAATCCATTCGGTTCGCCTGAGCCGGCATCAACCGGCTGCGGCGACCACCCTGCAACAGGCGCATCCGGAAACCGGCCCCTGAACACATTGCAGCGCGGCAAGCCCGCCGCGTCGTACAGGTCGTCGCCCCAGGCAAAGCGACGTCCTTCCTGACCGCCGCGAGCCGCCCTTTCCCACTCGGCTTCATTGGGCAAGCGAACACCGGCCCACCTGCAATAAGCCATCGCATCGTTCCAGGAAACATGGACCACCGGGTACGACAGGCGATCGTGCAGATGCGATCCGGGGCCTTCCGGGCGCTGCCATGAGGCGTGTTCGATCGGCAGCCACCAGGGCAGTCCGCTTACCACCTGACGAGTCGCCTTGCGCACTGATTCGTTGACCTGCAGGTAGAACACGAAGGACGTCCCCTGCGTCTCGGCATCGGTGATGTAACGCGTAGCACGCACGAAGTCGGCGAACTCGGCATTGGTCACCGTGGTCGATGCGATGCGAAAACCATCAAGCGCCACTGGCCGCGTCGGCCCCTCGCCATCGCCCGGCACCGCATCAGGACCGTCATTGCCCATGATGAAGGTCCCGGCCGGGATCGCGCACCAGTGCCCGCAGACGCGCGCATTGCCCTGCTCGGTCGCGGACCGGTCATGCTGAGTGATCGGTCCCGGCGCAGGCGCCGCAGTGCTTGCCGCCTTCGGACCGCAGCAGGATGCGCCGCTTGCTGTCACGCGTGCTCCCTGCCCGCCCGGGCTATTCGTCTTTTTCCCAGAATGCGCGGGTCACGCCCTGGCTGCTCATCAGTGCCACGATCCTGTCGCGGGCAATCACCCCACAGCGCGCGGCCCAGGCGTCATATTGAGCTGCCATGTCGGCGACCTTTGCCGGATGCTTCGCGGCAAGATCATTCAACTCGGTGCGGTCCGCCTCCAGATCGTAAAGCTCCCAGTCAAGGGGATAGCGCTTGACGAGTTTCCACTGACCGATGCGAACTGCGGCATTGCCCTCATGCTCCCAGAACATCGGCGGCCGTGCGCCGCCATCCTGGCCGAATACCGGCAGCAAACTGCGGCCTTCGAGCGGATCAACCGCACGCCCCTCGAAGCTCGACGGGTATGGCGTGCCGGCGATATCGAGCACGGTGGCCATGATGTCGGGCAGATAGCCCGGAGCATGCCGGATACCACCCTTGTCGGTGATCCGGTTGGGCCAGTGCACGATCAGCGGGGTCGAAATGCCGCCCTCGTGAATCCAGTGCTTGTAGAGACGAAATGGCGTGTTCGACAAATTCGCCCAGGCCGTGCCATAGCTCTGGTAGGTGTTCTCCGGGCCAGGCATGCGGCCGGTGTCGTTGCCGAAATGCACCGGCTCTCCGCTGCGCGTAGTGGAGCGCGCGATCATCAGCTTGTTGACCAGTTCATCGATGGTCACGCCTTCAGGAATGTCTTCGGCGCAGGCACCGTTGTCTGCCAGAAAGATCACGACGGTATTGTCGAGCTGTCCGGTGCGCTCAAGCGCCGCGATGATGCGGCCGATGCCCTGGTCCATCCGATCGATCTGCGCTGCATAGACCTCCATGCAGCGCAAGGTCCAGGCCCGAAACTGCTCATCGGCCTGCGCCTGCGTCCAGGGCGGCTGACTCGGATCGCGCTCGGTCAGTTTCCAGGAGTCTTTGAGAATCCCGGAGGCAAGCAGCTTTTCGAGGCGTGCTTCGCGCAGCGCATCCCATCCTGCATCGAAGCGCCCCTTGTACTTGGCAATGTCGGCCTCGTGCGCATGCAAGGGCCAGTGCGGCGCGGTGTAGGCGACATACTCAAAAAACGGCTGATCGCCATGCTTTGACGCATGCTGGTCGATATAAGCAACCGCCTGATCGCTGATCGCATCGGTATAGAAGAAGCCCTCAGCACGCGCTTCATGTTCGGCATTGGCATTGCCGCGAGTCAGCGTGTTCGGATCGTAGAAGCTGCCGGCACCGATGATGGTGCCGAAAAATTCGTCGAAACCGCGCTGCAACGGCCAGGTATCGGTCGGCTTGGTCAGGCTCGAAGCCACATGCCACTTCCCGCTCATGTAGGTTCGATAGCCGTTGGCCTTGAGCACCTGCGGGATGGTCACGCAGCGCTGGTTGAGATTGCCGGCATAGCCCTCGGGCCCGGAGTCATAAGTAAGGATGCCGACGCCAGTCTGGTGCGGATGCAGACCGGTGAGCATCGAGGCACGCGACGGGCTGCAGCGCGCCGTGTTGTAGAACTGGCTGAAACGCAGTCCGTTCGCGGCCAGCCGATCAAGGTGCGGCGTCTCAACCTCGCCGCCATAACAGCCGATATCGGAAAAGCCCATATCGTCGTTCAGGATCAGTACCACATTGGGCTTGGCTGTTTTCATTTCGGTATCCGGTTAAAGCTGAGCAGCTTACTGAGTGACAAGGACCGGCACTTCACCCAGGACCGATGTCCGATGAAGCTCCCGGCGATAGCCGTCGTAGTCATTGACCGCAAGGTGCTGGACCACCCGGTTGTCCCAGATGGTCAGCATGTGCGGGCGCCAGCTCACTCTGACGATGAACTCAGGGCGAACCGAATGCTCGGTCAGGAAATTCAGCAAAGGCGCGCTCTCGGGCTCGGTCATGTCCTCGAAGCGAATCGCATAGACCCGATTGACGAAGAGCGCCTCACGCCCTGTGGCCGGATGAGTGCGAACAACCGGGTGGACGAACTCGGCCATTGCCTCGGGGCCGGTCTTGATCTTCATTGACCGAAGATGCCCGCCATTGGCGTTGTGACTGTTCGGACCATAGGGGCGGCGCGCGCTGTGGACCGCCTGCATGCCCTTCAGAAGCGCCTTCATGCCAGGCGACAGCGATTCGAAGGCGAGGTATTGATTGGCGAACAGGGTATCGCCGCCAAAAGGCGGCAGTTCGCGGGCATGCAGCAAGGTGTAGCTCGGCGGGGTTTCGAGAAAGCTCCAGTCACTGTGCCAGTTGCCGCCGAAATTCAGTCGCCGGACTTCATCGGCCTCCTTGACCACCGCGATCACATTAGGATGCGTGGTGTCGCCTTCGACGAAAGGCTCCAGCCCGAAAGGTCCAAGGCGGGAGGTGAATCGCGCCAACTGCGCATCGTCAAGCGGCTGATCGGGCAGGGTCACCACCAGAAACTCGTGCATCGCCCGATGAATTTCAGCAATCGCCTCATCATCGGCCGAGGCCAGATCGACTCCGGTGATTTCGGCGCCGCCTGCGCCTCCCAATTGCCGCACCTTGATTTTTCGATAAACCATATCGGTCTCCTGTCTGGTCACACTTCTCTAAGCAGGCCTTTCGACCTGTGTCGAATCATCGGCTCAGTCGGGCGCGAGCGCCTTCGCGGCGGCAGCAGCACGCAATTTGGCCTGAAACGCCTCTTCACTCGGCTCGACCAGGCTGCCGGGTGCCATCTCGCCAGGATCGATCCGAATCCGATCGATCTGCCCGCCGTACTCAAATGCACCGCGGTGTTCATAGCGCTCGCTGACCGCCAGACGCCGTGACACACCGATGCTCATGCCGCAACTCGGAATCCGCATCAGGGTTGGCGACAAGTCGACGCCTTCGAGATGGCGGGTGCCATTGAGCGATACCGTCGCATGCCCTTTTCGCCCCCCGGTTGCACGGTAATCGAATTCGAAATTTTGCGCGCCGGCAGACAGCGCGATCGGTGTCAGCGTCCTGGGGTTGTGCCACTGCTGATAGATGCAGTGCAAGGCGCCATCCTCGACAAAGAGCACCAGACCGAAAAACCGGTCGCCCAGCGCAAAGATGATGCCCTCGTTGCCCGGCTGCCAGTCAAAGCGGGCAGTGAGCACATAGCTGCGATCGGCAATCAGCGGCGTGATGACAACCGACGGAATTGACTGACCGGCGCGAAAAAATTCGCGTGGCAAGAGCACGCGATCAAGCTCATAAGGCGGCAACTGAAGACCGCGACGCTCATCGCGCAGATCGATCGGATAGACATAGTTCGCGCCGGCTTCCTGATCGAACTCATCCACCAGCCGGGAAACGATCTCAGGATGCTTTGCAGCCAGATCGGTGATCTCGGCCGGATCATTCGCCAGATCAAACAGCATCCAGTTGTTCATGTCCATGGCCTTGTCAGGCGCCTGCAGCGAGACGATCTTCCAGTTCGCAGAAATATAGGCCCGATTGCCCTGCAGCTCGTAATACTGACGATCGCGCAGTGAAGGCGCCTGCGCATCATTGAGAAGGCTGGCAAAACTGCGGCCATCGAGCGGACGGGTTCGATATCCCTTGAAATCAGCGGGCAATGTCGCGCTCGCCAAAGACATCAGCGTCGGCAGCACGTCGGTGACATGGACCCATTGCTTGCGCAGGGCGCCCCTGTCGGCAATGCCGGCCGGCCAATGCACGACCAGCGGCACGCGGATGCCACCCGCCATTGGTGTTCGCTTGAAGAAGCGATAAGGGGTATTGCTGACCTGGGTCCAGCCGGTGGGATAACAGATGTAGGTGTCTTCACCACCGACCTTGCCCTCTTTGAGCAAGCGTTGATTGAGCGCCATGTCTTCGACTGCGCCGACGCGACGGCCCACCAGGTTCATCACGCCGCCTGGGCCAGCCACAGCATTGGCGCCGTTGTCAGAGGTGAGCATGATGATGGTGTTGTCGAGCTGTCCGCTTTGGCGCAAGAAGCTCACCAGTCGGCCAATGTTCTGATCGGCATTGTCGATGAGCGCGGCATAGACTTCCATGTAGCGCGCAAACAGTGCCTTCTCGTCGGCACTCAAATCGTCCCAGACCGGCACCCCGGGATTTCGCGGGGCAAAGCCGGCATTGGGCTCGGTGAGGCCGGCACTGTGCTGACGATCGAAGCGCTGCCGTCTCATCACATCCCAACCGGCATCGTAGCGCCCCTTGTAGCGCGCGAGATCTTGAGGCTTGGCATGCAAGGGACCGTGGGGCGTCTGGAAGGCCAAATAGAGAAAAAAGGGCTTGTCGGGCGAGGCGGTGGTGTGCTGCGAGATCCAGTCGATGCTTCGGCTGGTGTAGTCATCGGGTGCGAAATAGCCCTCGGGATAACGCAGCACCTGGGCGGGCTGATTGCCCTCCATCATGTTGTCCGGCTGAAAATAGCTGGTCTCGGCCGACATGAACCCGTAAAACTGGTCAAAGCCTCGCTGAACCGGCCAGGAGCTGGTGTCGCCTCCCTGAAAATTGTTGCGATCGTAGGTGTTGTGCCACTTGCCGGCAGCCATCGTGGCATAGCCATGCATGCGCAGCAGCTCGGCGCTGGTGGGCGCGTCAAGCGAGATCTCGCCTTTATAGCCGGGATAACCAGGATCGTTATGCGACAGCCAGCCGCAGCCGACGCTGTGCGGATTCTTGCCGGTCAGCAATGCTGCGCGCGCCGGCGTGCACATCGGCACGGTGGTGTAGTTCGTGAAGCGCAAACCGTTGCCGCCCAGCGCGTCGATATTCGGCGTGTCGATCTCGCCGCCGAAGCAGCCGAGGTCTGAATAGCCCATGTCATCCATCAGGATGACGATCACATTCGGGCTGCCTTTCGCGGCCCGAACCGGCGCAATCCAGTGCGGCATCGAATCGGCAAACGTCTTGCCGATATGGCCGGTCGAGGGCTGTTGCGCAGGGCTGGTCTGTTTGATCCCGGACATCACGATGCTCCTTGCTTGAACCTTACGCTTGAATCGCCGAGGCCGGATCCGTGACCGGATGCGGCTGACTTAGTCTGCTCGATGATGCCGGCTGGCTTATTCCGGCTTGATGTTGGCCGACTTCACCACCGACAGCCAGATCTCGAATTCGCGATTGAGAGAGGCGGTGAACTCGGCGGGTGTCGATGCAGGGGCGGGGGTCATGCCGCTCTGCGAGAGCGTTGCCCGGACATCATCCCTGGTGATCATCTTGTCGACCTCTGCGCGAAGACGCTGCACGATCGCAGGTGGCGTGCTGCGCGGCGCGAGAATGGCCAGCCACTGATCAGCGTTGAATTTCGGCAGACCTGCTTCAGCCATGGTCGGCAAATCGGGCAAGGCCGCAAACCGCTGGGCGCTGGTGACTGCCAGCGCGCGGACCCGGCCACCCTTGATTTGCGGCAAGGCAACCGCCGCGTTGGCAAAGAGCACATCGACCTCGCCTGCGATCAGATCGTTGATCGCCTGGGGTGCGCCCTTGTAAGGGACATGAAGCATCTCCACGCCCGCCATGGACTTGAGCAGCTCGCCGTAAAGGTGTGCAGGGCTTCCCTGCCCGGCCGATGCATAGCTGAGCTTGTCGGGTTTCAATTTGGCGAGCGCAATCAGCTCCTGTACCGAACTGACACCGAGCGCGCTGCGTACCACCAGCACCGAGGGTGCATACGCCACGGCAGCGATCGGGATGAATTCATTCGCAACACTGTAAGAAGGCAGGCGCTTGATCGCGGCATTCATGTTCAGTGCCGAGGTGGTTAGCAGCAGGGTATAGCCGTCAGGCGTGGCCTTGGCAACCGCATCGGCACCGATGCTGCCGCCGGCACCGGGCCTGTTCTCGACTACAAAGGGCTGCCCCAGAGCGGCTTGCAGGGTCGTGCCGGAAGTACGGGCAGCGATATCGACCAGCCCACCCGCGGGCCAGGGCACCACCAGGCGCACCGGCTTGTCGGGATACTCACTTGCGACAGCAGGCAGCGTTGCAGCGGCTGTCAGCCCTGCAAGGGCCAGGACTGAAGATCTGCGGGATTGTTTCATTGAGGCCATTCCTTGAGTGATGGGTGGTGTGCCGCGCGGACTCGGCGGCCGGCAAGGCGCTCGAGTGACTCAACGAGTCACATAGATCGGACTCGACCAGATCAGATGGCCGTCTTCCTGGGTGATGCAGACATACAGGGCATTATCAACGCCTTGATTGAGCCGGATGCGACGAGAGAGCATAAGCTCCTTATGCCGATTCTCATCGGGCAGGCGAAAGACTCGGATGCGTCGACCGATACCGCCGGCCTCGAAAACCAGGTCATCACGACCGATATCGGCGATATTGATGCGGCATTTGACCAGCGGGGTATCGATTTGCAGTACCCCTGAACGCGAGTCGCCCAGCCAGGCGTCGAAGCCGCCGAAGCCACCGGTCGTCAGCGCGGCCCACTCAAGCGACTCGGGGCTGGTCTGAACAATCTGCTTGTCGAGATTCCAGAGGTTGATCGGCGCAATGCGTTCGAAGCGATTGCCACTGAGCGTACAGCCACCATCCCAGACCGTCTGACGCCCGCGTCCACGGTACTCCGACCCTTCCCAGATGACCCTGATCCGTCGGCCCAGCTCGTGATCAGCATAGGGTCGCCAGGTCTCGAGCACCTCGAGTCGGTTACGGATCTCGATTCGCTCGATCGGCGCCGACGCCACCGCATGCACACTGAACTCGAGCTGCTGATCGGCGGCATGCAGGATGTCGCCCATCATCGCCTCGCGCACCGGCTCAGCCACGCTGGCACCCAGGTTCGGATCGTCCGCATAGCGCTGCGCATCGCTGTCGAAGCGCGCCTTGACATCAAGCACCATGCGACAGCCGGTTGTCGCGTAATGGTGGCGCTTTCGAAGCGCATCGAAGAGCGCTTCGCGCGTCAGCTCGGAAGCAATCAGGCAGGAAAGCCCGCCATAAGCGCCAAACAGCGATGCACCCGGGTGACTCGCACCATGACGCCCCTTATGGCCGTCTGAATTGGCAAGAATTCCGATGCGATAGCCCTGCTCCATCGCGTCATGGACCAGCCATTCAAAGGTGCCCCAGTCGGAGTGAACCTCCACCGAACGCTCGATTCGCAGATCGTGCGCCATCTTGATATCGGCATACCGTCCGCCGATATGGGCGAACACCACACAGTCCTCGTCCTTCAAGGCCTTGAAGAGATCGGTCGCACTGTTGGCATCAGTCTCGAGGTCCGACAGATCATCGAGCAGCGCATGCGATGAGCGATGGATCTGCCTGCCCTCATGCATGAACATGACGTTGCGATCGCCGCCGAGCCCGGTATTGCCAGACCACTCATAACCCGGAAAGATGACGAAACGCCCGTCTTCATTGAACTGCGCAGTCAGGCGATTGAGCTCCTGCCAGAAGGGCGTGGTGATCTGGAAGTCGTTTCCCTGGTGGCTCATCGCGTCGAGAAAAGCCCGGTCGCGGGCAAACTCGATCAATTCACGTGCAGAGTTGGTACCGATCGTCTCCTCCGATTGCCCGTGCAGATCGGCCCAGTAATGCAGCAGCGGCGCCTCGGCTGCGATGCGCATCGGATTGCTTTCACAAAGGCGCGTTCCTGCAGCATCAAACACCTCGATTCGCAGCTCGCCGGGCTCGGTCACCGACAGATTGTCGAAAACCCGCGCATGCTCGCCAGGCTTCATCGAAAAGCCGGCAGGCAGGCCATTGATCGGGTGGCTTGAGCGAAGGGTGAATAGGCCTTCCACTTGGTCGCTGGGATTACCCCATTTGTCTTCACCCTTGAAGCCCAGCCGAAACAGCTGACCGGTCTGGCGCAAAGTCGGGACGACCGCTTTCCAGAGCACCGGCGGCCCGGCAACCACCGAGATCACCGGCTGCACCGGCAGAGCGGTGTAGTTATAGGTCGCAAACGGATCGACCAGTACCCGAAACTCGAAGGTCGGCTCGCTGAAGGTCTGCACACGCATTCCAGGCGAACCCTTCGAACGATCGCCAAATCGCACCGTGATGGTGTCGCCTTCGCGCAGGAAGCCGCGGATCACCCGGATGAAAAGCGTCTTGTCCCAGGGACGGATATTGCGCTTGCCGTCGTACTGCACTTCGAGCACTGCGCCATTGGAGGCTTCGACTGTTGTGTAGTTGGCTGCCGCCGGATCGCTCCATTGCGGGCGACCCATATCACTCGCGAAACGATGCACGATCTTCAGAGAGCCGGTGTCGTCGATGCCGAAGTAGCCTGCGGTGTAGACTAGCTCGAACGACTGAAAGGAGCCGGCTTCAAACCGTCCTTCGGGCGAGATCCGGGCGTGCCCCATCCGTTCGGGAAAGTAATTCGAGTGTTGCATGAGCGGTCTCCTTCTTGGGGCCGGGTGCTCGTGTCAGGGGCTGATTGCCTCGGAGCGCCGCGCCAGCGCATCGGCCACATTGACCTTGCTGCCGACCTTGAACGCGTATTCGTAAAGATCTGCGTGGGCGCAATAAAGGTCGTATTCGACCGGTGTGCCATCAACCAGATAGGTCACCCGCTCGAGCGCGAGAATCGGTGTCGACGGCGGCATCCGCAGCAGCTTGCGGGTCTCGGCCGTCGAGGGCTGAGCGCGAATCGAGATATCGGCGCGTTCGATCTTGAGCTTCTTGAGGTTTTCGATGATGTGGTAGGAGGTGTGCATCGAGGCCATCTCGTTCGTCACCTTCCCGACGATCGGCGCCAGATAGACCCACGCCACCGCAAAGGGTTCGCCGCCGCGACGATAGAGCCGCTTCCAGCTCACCAGCGACTGGGTACCCGATCGAAGCCGCTCGGCGACCCTCGGTTGCGGCACACGCCGGTCGAATTCCAGCAGCTCGATCTCCGGATTCACACCCCCGGCAACCAGTTCGTCGTAAAACCCGCGCAGGTCAATCAGAGGGTGCTGAACCGGCTGCGCGCTGACAAAGCTGCCCTTGCCCTGGCGCCGCACCAGCAGACCTTCGGTGACGAGTTGCATCACCGCCTGACGCGCGGTGATGCGTGAGACCTGATATTGCGCCATCAGCGCCTGCTCGGTCGGGATGCTGTCGCCCTGCTTGTAAGTGCCGCCGTAAATCGCCTCGCGCAGCCGCTGTGCGAGCTGACGATGCAAGGCGATCGGGCTGTCACGGTTGAGCATCGGCTGCAAGTCGCGGCTGATGCTCGAACTGTGCGCCGTGCTCATGGGCCGACCCGCGAATCAGAAAAAGCAGACAACATCGTCATTCGCCAAGCAGCTCCGGGTTGTTCACCAGTGCAAGGGCACCGAAGTCAAGCTCGCCATGGCCTGCAGCCGCTGCCGCGGTGTAATAAGCCAGCACCGCACGGGCCGCAGTGCTCGGTGTACCCAGGGCATCGGCCATCGCAACCACAAGCTTGTAATCCTTATGCGCCGCCGACAGGCGAAAGTAAGGCGTGAAATCGCCCTTGAAAGCCTTCGCCACAAAAACATTCTGAAGGGGCCAGCTGTTGGCCGCTGTCTGCGGCAAGGCCTCGCAGAAAATGTCGAGATCAGCATCCGCTTTCTTCGCCATCGCGTAAGCCTCTGAGATCAGTGCGCCATAGCCGCATGACAGAAGGTTATTGGCAAGTTTGATGGCTTGCCCGGCACCGATCGGCCCGCAGTAATCGATCTTGCTGCCGATCATCGACAGCAGCCAGCGCAGTGATTCGCAGGTATCGCGATCGCCCGACACGAAGAGCTGAAGCTCGCCTGCTGCGGCGGCTGTCGGCCCCTTGCCAACCGGACAATCGACAAAGCGGATATGACGGGCGGCGAGCGCCGCCTGAAACTCGCGGACGGCCTCGATTCCGTCGGTCGACATTCCCACCACGGTCGCACCGGCTGCCAGACCATGGATCAGCCCCTCGGGGCCAAGAATCACCTGCCTGGAGATTGAGGGATCAGGCAGCGACAGGAGCACCACATCACAGACCTCACCCAGCGCCCGGGGCGACGCCCTCTGGACCGCACCTGCCGACACCAGTGGCTCAAGCGCCCGGGCATCGACATCGCTGACCTTGAGCCGGCCGTGCTTTCTCAGGATGTTCATGGCCATGCCACTGCCCATCAGACCCAGCCCGATGAAACCGACACGGCTGTCCGTTGCGACCTCTGATGTGACGCCGGACGGCGAAACCGCCGATTCCTGATTTGTCGTATTCATCGACGATCTGCCTTCTGGTCGGTCAAACTATTTCTATAACGATATATAACGTTATTACTTAACCCTTGATCAAGTCAAGGTAAGCAAGACGACCATGCTCAAATGCGGGGCATGGGTTTCGCTCAGACAATTGCCAAGCGCCAAACGCTTGGCGAGGAATCAATGCAATGAGTCATTACAAAGACTGGTCCTTTCCCGATGTTCTGGTCCCAAAGGCCAAAGACCTGAGCTTCGATCTCGAGGCCCGACTTGATGCGATCGTCGAAATTCGAGCCGATGTGCCCGAGCAGGCGTTCACCGCCAATACCCTCGGCACGTCGCGCAGCGGCAGCGGCGTCGTGCTGGACGATCGGGGTACGGTCGTCACCATCGGCTATCTCATTACCGAGGCGCAGTCTGTCTTTCTCACCACGCGCTCCGGTCAGGTCGTTCAGGCAGTGCCGCTTGCCTACGATCAGGCCACCGGTTTCGGTCTGCTCAAAGCACTTGGTCCGCTCAAGGCAAGGTCGGTGCGCCGGGCGGAAAGTCGCCTGTCGCAGGTCGGCGACAGCGTGTATCTGCTCAGCCATGGCGGGCAGACCCATGCGCTCAAAGCCCGTCTGGCCGACAAGCGACCCTTTGCCGGCTATTGGGAGTACCTGCTCGAGGCTGCCCTGTTCACGACGCCTGCGCATCCCGAATGGAGCGGTGCCGGACTGTTCAATTCAGACGGCGAACTGATCGGCATCGGTTCGCTGCTATTGCAGCAGGCAATCGACGGCGACCCGGACGACAAATCAGGGCAGGGCAATATGGTCGTGCCGATCGATATCCTCGAGCCGATTCTGGACAGTCTGATGTCAACCGGTCAGAGCGGCCAGCCCGCCCGACCGTGGCTCGGTCTTTATGCTGCGGAAGATGACGATCGCGTGGTCGTCGGTGGCATCGCCGACAAAGGCCCGGCCATGAAGGCTGGCCTGCTGCAGGGTGATCTGATTCTGGATGTCGCAGGCACTCGGGTGCATTCGCTGGCGACCTTCCTGCGCACGGTCTGGGCACTGGGGCCGGCCGGCGTCGAGGTGCCGCTGACGCTCGGCCGCGAAGGCGAATTGCTCAAACTGCGCATCCGTTCGGCCGATCGCAATTCGATGATGTACCGACCGACCGCGCACTGAGCGGCAGGTTTCCTTTTCCTGGGATCACAAATGCTGCCGCTTGCTGGTTACGCCGAACGCCTGTCCGCCCGACCCGGAGAAACCCTGCGATTTCATGTCGCCAATGCCAGCGGCGCGCGGGTCGCGGCCACCGTGGTGCGGGTGAAGTGTGCTGACCCGAACCCCGAGATCGGTGGCGTCAGTACCGAACCGGTGGCAATCGAGGTCGCGACACTGGCCGAACCGGGACCGCAAACGGTGCCAAGTGGATCCTATGCGGTCGTCGCACAAAAGGGTCCGCTCAATCAGGTCACCGACTGCACCTTTTCGATTCGAATCTGCCCGACACTTGCCCTGCCACGGCGCCAGGTCATCATGTCGTGCCTCGACGAACAGGGTCGCGGCGTCTCGCTCGAACTCACGCCAGCACTGACCTTGCGGGGCTCGATCGGAACTGCCGCAGGCCTGTGCACGATTGATACCGCGCAGGCTGTTGGCTTGCATGCCTGGACCGGGGTCACCCTGAGCGTCGACTCGGCCAAGGCCACACTGAGCCTGTCGATAACGCCGATCGCCGATCGGGCCGAGTCGCTCACAGTGACCATCAGTCTGCCGGCAGCACCGGTACTGGATGCCGGCTCCCGGCGTCTGAGTTTTGCGAGTGCGAGCGATGTCGCCCCGGTAGACACCTTCAACGGCCGACTCGAGCATCCGGTGCTGACCTCGAGGGCGCTGGCCAATGCCGATGAAGCCGCCAAAATCGGCAGTGCCACGACCAATGCCTGCATCGGCGACTGGGATTTCGCGCGCGAAATGCATACCCACCGCATTGTCGATACCGGGCCGGCAGGCAATCACGGCGAACTGGTCAATACCCCGACCCGCGCGGTCGTCGGCTCGACCTGGACTGGCGAGGAACACTGCTTTCGCCACGCGCCCGAGCAATATGGCGCCATCCATTTTCATGAAGACGATCTCGACGACGCGCGCTGGGACACCGACTTCGTCCTGGACGTCCCGGACGACTGGCGCAGCGGATGCT
>Ga0164292_10003301_pt1 | contig 13214 bp, 10 predicted proteins | sample GEODES117metaG_FD_111486 | JGI IMG/M metagenome (GOLD analysis project Ga0164292, IMG submission 111486) | Eutrophic lake water microbial communities from Lake Mendota, Wisconsin, USA - GEODES117 metaG | ecosystem: Environmental > Aquatic > Freshwater > Lake | place: USA: Lake Mendota... | reverse complement strand
GAGCGGGGAAGCCGAGCTCGCTGATCATCACCCGGTTCATCAGGCCGGCGAACACAACCGCCAGGCAGCCAAGACATCCCTGGAACAGGCCGAGCCGGAGGGTGGCAATGAGCCCCAGGCCTGGTGCTGGAGCCGCAGGTGGCGAGGGACCGGACAACGGGGATCTGATGGGACCGAAGGGATCTGGAAAGGACGGGTGCAGCGGGCAGGTTCAGACCGGTCCCGGGTTGGCTGCCTCGCAGGCGGGCAGGAGGCGGGCCGGCTCCACAGGAATATCGGAAACACCCACTGGCTTCACCGCAGGCAGGGTGCGAGCCGGGCAGGCAATGATCTCATCGAGGCCCGTGCGGCGGCGCAGTTCTGCCAGACGCTTGTTGTAGTCGGTGATGGCATTGGAGAAACGCACTTCCGCCTGGGTGAGATCGCGCTGGTTATCCACCACTTCGCGCTGGGTGGTGACCCCTGCCTGGAAGCGCAGGCGGGCGAGGCGCAGCGACTCGCGGGCTGAGATCACCTCCCGAGCAGTGGTCGTGATGTTGCGATTGTTTTTCTCAAGCTCATAGAAGCTTTCCTCCACATCGAAGCGAATGGCATCGCGCCGCTGTGAGAAGCGGAAGGTGTTTTCCTCCGCCAACTGGCGGTTGCGCCGCGCCTGGGCCTGTGCGGCACCACCATCAAACAAACGCCAACTGGCACCCATGCCAATGCTGAAGTCAAAGTTCCCGCGCGAGATGATCTCATCACTGGTGGTGTCACCATCAGCCCAACTGGCTGCCAAGGTGGTAAAAATATTTAGAAACGGCTGAACATCAGCAAGCGCAGCATTGGCCTGGCTGTTGGCGATTGAGATATCCAGCACGATCTGATCCAACTCCTCACGGAAGGCAAAGGCCGCCACGATGCTTTCCTGCAGGCTTGGCTGCCACACACCCAGCACCCTGGAGGGGTCCTGGGCTGTGGGGGTCACGGTCTGGGGCAGATCAAGCAGAGAAGCCAGGGCACGCCGCGTGACCGACTGGGCAGCCAGAGCGCTGGTGAGCAGCTGTTGATCGCGGGCGAGCTGGGTTTCGGCCTCCAGCACCTCGAGCTTGGTGGCGACTCCCGCCTGGAAACGGGCTCGAGAGTCCCTGAGACTCACCAGGGAGGCCCGGACAGACTCCTGGCCGATACGCACCTGGTCATCAGCCTGCTGCAGATCGAAATAGGCCTGGGCGGCTTGCAGGCGCAGGTCGCGCAAGGCGATCACGTATTGATACTTGGCGCGCTCGAATTGATCCCGGGCCGCTGCAATCGTGGGATTGCGCCGCGGATCGATCAGCCCCCAGCGCGCTGACAGCGCCACCCCTGCATCCCAGCGATCGCCATTCACCGTGTCCGATCGTCGCCGCGTGACGATGTTGCCATCCGCATCGCGAACGGGTGTGCCGTCCTCGTTGAACTGAGGCGCACGGCGTGTCGTTCTGTTAGCTCCAGCGCTGAAGCGCGGGAATGCCGAGCCAGCGTCCAGGTCGATGTTGGGGTACCACTGGGCGATCTGGGCGCGCAGGTTGCTCTGCGCCTGATCCACCTGACTGGCGATCGCCTTGAGATTGGGATTGTTGACCTCAGCGAGCGTCTCTACCTGGGCCAGGGTGAGCGGCCGAAGTTGCTGGATCGTGACCTGTTCTGGGCGGACCGGCAATGCCAGTGGAGCAGGCGCAGCGAGCCCATCCAAGGGCTGGGGCAGCTCAGTGGCAGCAGCGGGAACCAGCTTGGGATTGACCCGCGGCCGCTCACCTTTGACATCCGGGGCCAGCGGCAGGGCCTGAGACCGCGGGCTCACAGGCGCCTGGCTGCCCTCCGGGGCAGCGACGGCGGCATCGGGCTGTTGGGCCAGCACGGGTGGTAGGAGCAGGGGAAGTCCCAGCACGCTGACCAGGGCCAGTCGGGTAGCGGATAGGGGCACGCCTAGCTCAAGCTTTTGCCGGGAGTTTAAGGATCTCCTGGAGAGTTGAAGGCTGCGCAACAGACAGCCACCAGGTCAGCCGCACCACCCAGCTGGTGGATGGGGAGTCCAAGAGCCTGCTCCAGCTCCGCCAGGGGCATGTCATCGAGAAACACCGGTACCCCCTGGCGCAGGGTGACCGCCGGCAGCAGTAAAGCCTGACCCAGATCCCGGCCCCTGAGCCCCTCCAGCAGATCCGAACCGGTCAGCAGCCCCGTGACCACCTGCTCTTGGCCCCAGTAGGGACTGGGCAGGCCATGCAGGATCAGCTCCACTCCCTCCACGGCGTTGAGCCGCTCCACCACCGGTGCCAGGGCCTCGGCCACCAGCTGGCCCACCACCCAACTCAGCCGCCGCGGACGCTCCACCCGCTTTGGCAGGTGAGCGGTGGCCTGATCCAGCGCTTCGAGAAAGGCACGGATGCTGCCCACGCCGTTCTCCTGCTGAGGCAGGTCTTCGTAGCTGGCCCGGGGTGGCAGGGGAAGGCCGGCGATCAGATACCACTCATCGGAGAGCCAGGCGAAGCGGCTGCCCAGCCGTTGCTGAAAGTCCAGCTGCAGGGGCTCCACCAGGGCAATCACCGCCCGCGCTGATGCCCGATCCACCGGCACCAGGCCATCACCGGGGGGGCGGAAGCGGGTGAGACCCACCGGCACCACGGCCGCCGACAGCACCGCCGGCCAGTCGCCGCCGGCAAAATCCGCCAGATCCCGGAGGGTGCGTTCCAGGGCCGGGCCGTCGTTGAGTCCCGGGCACACCACCACCTGGGCATGGATCTGCAGATCCCGCTGCTGGAACCAGCGCAGCTGCTCCAGCAACAGGCCGGCGCGCGGGTTCACCAGCAGGCGGCTGCGCAGCTCCGGCTCGGTGGCATGGACCGACACAAACAGCGGCGACAGGCGCTGGGTCTCAATGCGGCGCCAGTCGGCCTCGCTGAGGTTGGTGAGGGTGAGGTAGGAGCCGTAGAGAAAGCTGAGGCGGTAGTCGTCGTCTTTGAGATAGAGGCTGCGGCGCTTCCCCGGCGGCTGCTGGTCGATGAAGCAGAACGGACAGGCGTTGTTGCACTGCTTGAGCCCATCAAACAGGGCCTCGGTGAAGCCCAGACCCAGGCCCTCATCGAGATCCTTCTCCAGCTCCACGGTGTGGAGAGTGCCGTCCGGATCTTCCACTTCGAGCACCAGCTCCTCCTCGCCCACGAGGAACTGCAGATCGATGAGGTCGCGGGGGCGCTGGCCGTTGATGCTCAGCAGCCTGTCGCCGGGCTGGAAACCCAGCTCCTCACCGATGGAACCGGGCTCCACCATGGCCACCACCGCCGGTTGCGGGAGGCGCGGAGGCGCGCCACCGGCTTTGGCAGCGTCATCGGCGGCAACGGCAATGCCGGCGGAGGGTTCGTTCCACATCGGCGGAGGGGCTGGCCTGGCGCTCTACCCCTCCACTGTGGCGCGCAGCCAGAGCAGGATGGCCACACCGAAAAGCAGCCGGTAGGCCACGAAGATCCAGGTGCTGTGGCGCTGCAGGAAGCGGAGCAGCCAGGCGATCGCCAGCCACGACACCACCGCCGCCGAGAGGATGCCCACCAGCAGGGGGATCGGTCCGCCATTGGCCGGTGCTTCCAGCGCCCCCTTGAGCTCCACCAGGCCGGCCAAAGTGATCGCCGGCAGGCCGAGCAGAAAGGAAAACCGCGCCGCCGCCGCCCGCTCCCAGCCATCGAACAGGGAGGCGGTGAGGGTGCTGCCGGAGCGTGACACGCCCGGCACCAACGCCAGGGCCTGGGCCAGGCCCACCAGCACGCCATCGACCGGCCGCACCGCCTCGAGGGTGCGTTGGCGCTTGCCCACCAGTTCAGCCAGAGCCAGCAGCAGGGCCATCACGATCGAGACGACCGCGATCGAGCCCATGCTGCGCACGGGGGCATTGTCGTAATCGGGCACCCAGAGCTTGAGAGCCAGGCCACCCAGCACGATCGGCACGGTGCCGAGGGCCATGGCCACGCCCAGGCGCGCTGCGGGGTCGCCCCACTGGCCATGGCGAAACGCCCGGGTGATGCCGCGGCCCACCTCCAGCAGGTCGCGGCGGAAAAAGGCCAGCACGGCAGCGATGCTGCCCAGCTGGATCACCGCGGTCACCGACACGCCGGGATCGCCCCAGCCCAGCAGCACCGGCACCACCTTGAGGTGGGCGGTGCTGCTGATCGGCAGGAATTCCGTGAGCCCCTGCACCACCCCCAGCACCAGGGAGCGCCAGCAGGCCTCCACGAGTCCCAGTCCGTTCTGTGCGGCCACAGGCACCGCCAGCACCGTGTCGGAGGGGTGGGCAAGGGCAACCAACGGGCTTGGCAAAACAGCAGGGGGATTCAGAACGCCATGAAGCTATGGCGGCGGGCCCGCCGGAACCCCTTAAGGTTGCACAACTTTCTTCACACGTCGGGTGATCGGGGTTCCGGTGAGGCCACTGCCAGCCAGCGCTGCACCAGCCATCTCCGGAGCTGCTGCTCGATCCATGGGCCCGTCCTGGCCATTCCAGGCCAACCCCCTGCAGTCCTCCATGGCCTGGCAGGCAGTGCTGCTGAGCAGCCTCCTGGTGGTGCTGCCTGTGTTCGTGGAAGCCCCCTGGGTGCGCCATGCACCCTTCAGCGCCGCGCTGTTCACAGCGGTGCTGCTGGCCCTGGGGGTGGGCCTCGCCCACAGCGAGAAACCAGGCCTGCGCCGTTGCGGTGAGGTGCTGGTGGGATTCAGTGGCAGCTGGCTGGCGGGAGCGCTGTTCTGGGGATGGGCCCGACAGTTCCCGATCTGCCATCTGCCGCTGGAGGCCCTGGCCCTGCCCCTCGCCCTGGGCGGCCTGGCCGGCCGCTGGCGCCTTGCCTGCGGCTTCTATCTGGGCTCCCTGCTGGGCACCGCCGCCACCGATGCGGCAATCGCCGCCACCGGCCTGATGCCCCTCTGGCCCCAGGCGGTGAGCGCTGACCCAGGGCAAGCTGCGGAACTGCTCAATCAGGCCGCCACCACCCTGCTCCATCCAGCACCTCTCCTGTTGATCGGCTGCTTTGGTCTCGCTCTGGTGCAGATCAGCTGCCTGCTCTGGACTCGCGGCCCGGCGGGCCGTGTTGCCGCCACCGCTCTGGCCACCACCCTGGTGGTGGACGCCCTTTTTCTGGGTCTCGCCCTCCTGGCCCCGGCATTGAGCGGGCTGATCTGAAGATCTGCTACCGCCGGCCCCAGGCCCGGCGATCCCCATCGGAGCGTTCTGTAGCGTTGGCGCTCGGTGGTGCACCCACCTGATCTCCCATCCTTCCGAGAGGTGTTGCGATGAAACGGCTGGTTGCCTGGCTCACGAGCGGGATTCTGCTGGCTGGGCTGCTGATGGGCCTGCTCCTGCCGCCGGTGGTGCATGCCGCTGAGCTCCGCAACCTCGCCGACGACAAGATCGCCGAGCGAGGGGACAAGATCGACCTCAACAACTGCTCGGTGCGTCGCTTCCAGAGCTTCCCCGGCATGTACCCCACCCTGGCTGGCAAGATCGTGCTGGGTGGTCCCTACAGCGCGGTGGATGACGTCCTTGACCTCGACCTCACGGACCGCCAGCGGGAGCTGTTCAACAAGTACAAGGCCAACTTCACGGTCACGCCCCCTGCGATCGCCCTGAATGAGGGCTTTGATCGCATCAACGACGGCCAGTACCGCTGAACACCGGTCCCTAAGCTCACCGAGCCGAAGCAAGCCGTCGGGCCTCCGGCGGCTTTTTTGATGCCGGCGCAGCCGGAAGGAACCGGCAGCCATGGCAGCTGACATCGATCACGGGGCGCAGGGCTGGGATCCGGTGTTCGACCAGCCCTGGGACGTGGTGGTGGTAGGTGGCGGTGCCGCCGGCCTGATGGCCTGCCTGGAGTTGCCCGCCCATCTGCGCGTGCTGCTGCTCAGCAAGGAGCGCAAGCCCCGATCAGCGAGCCGCTGGGCCCAGGGAGGGATCGCCGCGGTGACCGCCGCTGACGACAGCTTCACCAGCCACATCGAGGACACCCTCAGGGCCGGCGCCGGCCTGTGCAACCGCGACGCCGTGGAGCTGCTGGTGCATGAAGCGCCGGCCTGTGTGCAGCGGTTGCTCGAACTGGGCATGGCTTTTGATCGCGATGGCACGGCCCTGAGCACCACCCTGGAGGCCGCCCACAGCCACCGTCGTGTGCTCCATGCCCAGGACCGCACCGGTGGCGCCCTGGTGGATGCCCTGGAGCGGGAGGTGCGGCGACGGCCGGGCCTGGTGCAGCGCCAGAGCGTGGTGGTGTTGCGCCTCTGGGTGGATGGCGAGCGCTGCCAGGGCGTGCAACTCCTGGCCGACGGCGTGATCGGCTGGGTGCGGGCCCGGGCTGTGGTGCTGGCAACGGGTGGTGGGGGGCATCTGTTCGCCCACACCACCAACCCAGGCCAGGCGAGCGGCGATGGCCTGGCGATGGCCTGGCAGGCGGGAGCCGAGCTGCAGGATCTGGAGTTCGTGCAGTTTCATCCCACCGCACTGATGCTCCCCGGGGCCCCGCACTTCCTGATCTCGGAAGCGGTGCGCGGCGAAGGAGCACGGCTGGGTGACCACAGCGGCCAGAGCCCCGTGGCCCATCTGCCTGGCGGCGACCTGGCGCCCAGGGATCAGGTGAGTCGTGCCCTGGCCCGCCATATGCAGGAGCAGCACGTCAGCCACGTCTGGCTGGACCTGCGGCCGGTGGGCGAGGAGCGCCTGCGGCGGCAGTTCCCCACGATCCTGGCCCGCTGCCGCGAGCTGGGGCTTGAGCCCACCCGGGAGCCCCTGCCTGTGGCACCGGCAGCCCACTACTGGATGGGGGGGGTGGCCACCGATCTGCGATCGGCCACCTCGGTGCCTGGGCTGTATGCCGTGGGCGAAGTGGCCTGCACCGGCGTGCACGGAGCCAACCGGCTGGCCAGCAACTCCCTGATGGAATGCCTGGTGTTTGCCAAACAGCTGGGGGGAATCGCCCTGCCTCCCCAGCCGAGCGGCCAGCCGCCGGCAGCGGCGCGGCAACAGCAGCGGCTGGAGACAGCTCTGCCCGAACGCCGCCAGTTGCTGGAGGCGATCAGCCGCCTGCGCGACCTCTGCTGGCAGGTGGCTGGGGTGGAGCGCCAGGGCCACAGGCTGGGGCTGGCCCTGGGCCAGCTCCAGCGCCAGCGCCTGCTGCTGGAGGCAGAACCGGCCTGGCTCCAGGCCAGCGCTCTGCCCGTGAGCCACCATCTGCAGCTCAGCCGTCAGGAGGGGGAGGACTTCGCCGCTCTGCAGGAATGGCACCAGCGTCTGGTCCTCACACAACTGCTGGTGGAGGCCGCCCTGTTCCGTCGGGAGAGCCGCGGCGGCCACTTCCGCAGCGATGCTCCCGCCTCCCAACCGCACTGGCGCCGGCACAGCTGCCAGAGGCAGGGCAGTGGGATCAGAACCAGCCCCGTACGGGACTAGCCATCAAGGCTTGAAGCCGCTGCGCTCGGCCAGATCCTGCAGGGATTTCACCCCGGAATCGAGCTTGCCCTTGATCTCCCAGCTGGGGAAGCCCTGAATGCCCTTGGCGGCACAGCGCTCGGTCTGGCTGTCCCGTCCATCGGCGGCGCATTCCACGATGGTGAGGCGAGCGGTGGCCTCCTTGCCGAACAGCTGCTTCTGGTCGTTGCAGTGGGGACACCACCAGGCTGAGTACATCACCGCACCCGAGCGACTGAGGTGCTCAGCCAGAGCGATGGCCTCAGGCGTACTGACGGTGGTCACGACCGGCGGCACCCCGCGCCCACCGGTCTCCCCAGCCGGGCGGTCGACCGCCGCCGCCCAGCCGAGGCCTGCCAGGCCCACCACCAGGGCCACCAGAACCACGCGGAACACCAGCTGGCCGCGATCCGGCCACTCACCAGAGAGGAGGCTGAGCACGAACAGCGCCAGGCTGAGCAGTGCCGAAAGTACGCAGAAGAAACAGAACGCCTGGATCTTCAGCACCATCACCCCCATCAGCACCAGGCTGAACGCCGCCATGCCTGTGCTGATCAGCAGCAGGCCCCAGCCACTGAGGGAAGCCAGCCGGGTGCGGGTCTCTCCCCGGAGCACCAGCGGCAGCAGGGCCAGCAGCAGCAGGGCCAGATAGGCCAGAAAGCCGTACAGGGAGAGGGGCTGACCCAGCACCGTGCCCCAGGCACTGCTGAGCACCTTGTCGCAGCCATCGGCCCCGCCTGGGCAGGTGAGCGAGCCCAGCAGCCCCCAGCGCTTGAGGGTGATCGACCCTGTATCGATCGCACCCACGGTGGCCAGCACGGCCATCACCACCCGCAGCCAGCGGCTGCCCGTGTCCGTGCGGCGCCGGCTGGCACTGAGGCGATCGCTGAGGCGGCTGGATGTCACGGAAAACAGGCGACCGCTGCATTCTCGCAGCCACTCCACCTGAGCAACTGCCCCATAGGGTGGAGTGTCGGGCCAGCCGGGCCCCTCTGCGTGCTGACTCCGCCTGCTGACGATGATGAAACCAACCGTGGCCTTCGCCCACCTGGGCTGCGAGAAGAACCGGGTGGACACCGAGCACATGCTGGGCCTGCTGGCCGAGGCCGGCTACGGAGTGAGCGCCGATGAGGCCGACGCCACCGTGGTGGTGGTGAACACCTGCAGCTTCATCCAGGACGCCCGCGAGGAATCGGTGCGCACGCTGGTGGAACTGGCGGAGCAGGGCAAGGAGCTGATCATCGCCGGCTGCCTTGCCCAGCACTTCCAGGAGGAGCTGCTGGAGAGCCTGCCCGAAGCGAAGGCGATCGTGGGCACCGGCGACTACCAGCACATCGTGAGCGTGCTGGAGCGGGTGAAGGACGGCGAACGGGTGAACCAGGTGAGCGCCAACCCCACCTTCGTGGGTGATGAGCACCTGCCGCGATACCGCACCACCAGCGAAGCGATTGCCTACCTGAAGGTGGCCGAGGGCTGCGACTACCGCTGCGCCTTCTGCATCATTCCCCACCTGCGCGGCGATCAGCGCTCGCGCACGATCGAGAGCATCGTGGCTGAAGCCCGCAGCCTGGCGGGCCAGGGGGTGCAGGAACTGGTGCTGATCAGCCAGATCACCACCAACTACGGCCTCGACCTCTACGGCAAGCCGCAGCTGGCCCAGCTGCTGCGGGCCCTGGGGGAGGTAGAGATCCCCTGGATCCGCGTGCACTACGCCTACCCCACCGGGCTGACGCCCGAGGTGCTGGCGGCCTACCGGGAGGTGCCCAACGTGCTGCCCTACCTGGACCTGCCCCTGCAGCACAGCCACCCCGACGTGCTGCGGGCCATGAATCGCCCCTGGCAGGCCGACGTGACCGGCGGCCTGCTGCGGCGCATCCGCGAACAGCTGCCCGAGGCGGTGCTGCGCACCACCTTCATCGTGGGCTTCCCCGGTGAGACCGAGGAGCACTTCCAGCATCTGCTGGATTTCGTGACCGAGCAGCGGTTCGACCACGTGGGCGTGTTCACCTTCTCTGCTGAAGAGGGGACCCCTGCGGCAGAGCTTCCGGATCAGGTGCCCGCCGAGGTGGCCCAGGAGCGCAAGGACCGGCTGATGGCCCTGCAGCAACCGATCGCTGCCGCGCGCAACGCAGCCTGTGTGGGGCGGATCGTGGATGTGCTGATCGAGCAGGACAACCCCAGCACCGGCGAGATGCTGGGGCGTTGCGGCCGCTTTGCCCCCGAGGTGGATGGCGAAGTGCGGGTGCTGCCGGGGGAGGGAGGCCTCTGCGCCGCCCCGGGCACGATGGTGGCCGTGCGCATCACGGCAGCCGACACCTACGACCTCATCGGCGAGGTGGTGGGAGCCAGGGCGATGGTGGGAGACGCGCTCAGCGCGCTCAGATCAGCTTGACGCCGCGCAGCACCAGGGAGGCAGCCAGAGCAGCCACGAGGCCGCCACCCACCAGACCGAGATAGATCGCTGCGCTCATGGCCGCTGCCGCTGAAGATGCGCCCATTACAGCAGACCCAGCCCCCCGCCGGCCCAGCGCCAGCGCGCCCCGCTTAAGTTGGTGCTCTCAGGTCGCCCCGGAAGCCGCGCAAGCGTTCTGGTCGCCTTCCCACCGAGGCAGTACGTGCGCACCCTTTTCATTTACCCGGAATTCCCGAAGACCTTCTGGAGCTACGAAAAAATTCTGGAGCTGATCGACCGCAAGGTGCTGCTCCCGCCCCTGGGGCTGGTGACCGTGGCGGCGCTGCTGCCCCAGAGCTGGGAGATGAAGCTGGTCGACCGCAACGTGCGCGAGGTGCGCGAGGAGGAGTGGGCATGGGCCCAGCTGGTGGTGATCTCCGGGATGATCGTGCAGAAGGCCGACATGGCCGAGCAGATCGCCCGGGCCAAGGAGCGGGGGTTGCCCGTGGCGGTGGGGGGCCCCTTTGCCAGCTCAACCCCGGATGCCCCGGAGCTGGCACAGGCCGACTTCAAGGTGCTCGATGAGGGGGAGATCACCCTGCCGCTGTTCGTGGAGGCCCTGCAACGGGGCGAGACCAGCGGCCGCTTCACCGCCGGCGGCGAGAAGCCCGATGTCACCTCCACACCTGTACCGCGCTACGACCTGCTGGAACTCGACGCCTACTCGGAGATGTCGGTGCAGTTCTCGCGGGGATGCCCGTTCAACTGCGAGTTCTGCGACATCATCGTGCTCTACGGGCGCAAGCCCCGCACCAAGACCCCCGAACAGCTGATCGCCGAACTGCAGCGGCTCTACGACCTGGGCTGGCGCCGCTCGGTGTTTCTGGTGGACGACAACTTCATCGGCAACAAGCGCAACGTCAAGCTGCTGCTGCCGGCCCTGCGCCAGTGGCAGATCGAGCACGGCTACCCGTTCAGCTTCGCCACGGAGGCCTCGGTGGATCTGGCCGCCGATCAGGAGCTGATGGACCTGATGACGGAATGCCGCTTCGAGAGCGTGTTCCTGGGCATCGAGACGCCGGACGCCGCCAGCCTGGAAACCGCCCGCAAGCTGCAGAACACCCGCAGCTCACTGGAGGACTCGGTGGAGAAGATCACCGCCAGCGGCCTGCGGGTGATGGCCGGCTTCATCATCGGCTTCGACGGCGAGCAGCGCGGTGCCGGCAACCGGATCGTGGAGTTCGTGACCCGCACCGGCATTCCCCACGCGATGATGGGCATGTTGCAGGCCCTGCCCAACACCGCAATGTGGACGCGGCTAGAGCAGGAGGGTCGCCTGATTCAGGACAGCGCCGCCGCCAAGGGGGTGAACCAGACCAACCTGCTCAACTTCGTACCCACCCGGCCGATCCAGGACATCGCCACCGAATACATGGAGGCTTTCTCAGCGCTGTACGAACCCAACGCCTACATCGACCGGGTGTACAGCTATTTCCTGAAGCTGCCGCCCCAGCGCTACAAGCAGATCCTCAAGGAGCAGGCCGTTCAGCACGCCGAAGGCGCAATCCCGGAGACTCCCCCCGCTGGCAAAAAGGGAATGTCCTGGGTGGATCTGCGCGCCCTGGCGATCGTGGTGTGGCGTCAGGGCATCAAGCGCGACACGCGCCTGCGCTTCTGGGGAGCGCTGCTGGGCATGGCGCGCCACAACCCTGCCCGTTTCAAGGGCTTCATCTCGATCCTGGCCCACAGCGAGCACTTCCTTGAGTATCGCCAGATCGTGCGCCGTGAGATCCAGGAGCAGATCGCCGGCCTGCCGGCGGACCCCTCCCATTCGCTGCTGGTGGCCCCACCCCAGATGGTGGCCGGCTAGTCCTGCACGTAGTCGACGCCTGATTCGAGGGCAGCTTCCGCCTTCTGCAACTCCCGTCCCAGGTAGAGGGCGTGGTCGAGACAGCTCAGCGGCTGCGGGCCTGCGCCCTCCGTGAGGGCGATGCCCAGCTCCTTGGCGCTGCGCCCCCGATAGACCGCCTGGGGGGAGCGTGGACCGGCCCCGCGGCAGCTGATCACCTCACCGCTGTCGGGATCGGTGGCCAGCCCGCGCTCATCGATGCAGTTGGCGTAATGCTCGGCCACCAGCTCGCCGGCTTCGCGGTCGAGCTTGATCAGGAAATAACCCGCCGGATCGAGGGCGATGAAGCGCTGCGAGAGCTGGTCGTCGAGCTCACGCCGTTGGCTGGGATCGAGGATTGGGGCCATGGGGGGGATCGTAGGCAGCGGTGAAGGGCAGCTCGGCGTTGATCGCCTCGATCTCGCGCTCCATCTCGGCGTTGGCACCCGGCAGCCAGTCGCGCAGGATCGCGCCGAAGCGGGGGTCGCTCCAGCGGTGCAGGCTCACCCGCGGCTGGGCCATAAACCCGCGGCGTCGCTTGTGGCTGCCGCCGGCACCGGGATCGAAGTGGCGGATGCCGTTGGCGATCGCCCAGTCGATCGGCGCGTAATAACACACCTCGAAGTGCAGACAGTCGATGTCCACGTCGCTGCCCCAGTAGCGCCCCCAGAGGTGATCGCCGCCGCGCACGCACAGCGACATCGCCACGGGCTCAGCCGGATCGCCGCGGTGGGCGCTGAACAACACCAGATGGCGCCGCAGCGCCGGATCGGCGGCCAGGGCGGCAAAGAATTCTTCACTGAGGTACTTGCTGCCCCAGGGTCCCCAGCGGGCGCAGTGCTGGGCATAAAAGTCGTGCATGCGCCCCACCAGCTCAGGAGCGATCGCCTCACCCGCCAGCGGTGTGACCGCCAGGCCGGCGGCGGCCACGGCCTTGCGCTCCCGCTTGATGTTGCGGCGCTGGTTGGCGTTGAAGCTGGCCAGGTAGTCGTTGAAATCAGCGTGGCCAGGGTTGGTCCACTGGCTCTGCTGGTTCACCCAGGCGGCGCAGCCGGCGGCCTCGGCCAGGGGCCGCCAAGCCGGGTCCACGTAGAGAAAATTGCAGCTGAGGATGCGATGTTCCAGGCAGAACTGGTCGATCAGCTCCAGGAGCAGGGCGGTGAGGGCGGCGGCGTCCTCGTCCGGGGCCGTGAGGAAGCGATAGCCCTGCACCGGGCTCACCGGGCTCATGCCCACCAGCTTGGGGTAGTAGCGCAGGCCCAGCTGGGCGGCGAGCTGGGCAAAGCTCTGGTCGAACACGAATTCGCCATAGCTGTGGCCCTTGAGGTAGAGCGGGGCCACCGCAAGCAGCTGATCGCCGCGCCACAGGGTGAGGTGGCAGTCCTGCCAGCCCTGCCGGGGCACAATGCTGCCGCCGGCCTCCAGCTGCTGCAGCCAGCGCCAGCGATAGAACGGGGATGCTCCTTCAGGTAGCAGCT
>Ga0164292_10003300_pt1 | contig 13220 bp, 8 predicted proteins | sample GEODES117metaG_FD_111486 | JGI IMG/M metagenome (GOLD analysis project Ga0164292, IMG submission 111486) | Eutrophic lake water microbial communities from Lake Mendota, Wisconsin, USA - GEODES117 metaG | ecosystem: Environmental > Aquatic > Freshwater > Lake | place: USA: Lake Mendota, Wisconsin... | reverse complement strand
TTAACTTTTTACTATTAAGCGATAAAGCCCGTTTTTGTTATTAGAAATGAAATGAAGCAAACAAAGAATTGATGCTAGGCGACTTCTTGAGGGGTACTCATCACAGACGAGCACCAGTTGGGGTTAGTTTATTTTGATTTCAAGAATTCTTCAATTAAATGTGATTTTTGACTTTCTGAAATTTGATTAGAATTAATTAATTCAATTATTTTCTTGTTTTTACTTTTTATTAAAATAAAATCTATAAATACTAAAAAAGCCATAATTATTAAAGATCCTATAATAACAGACGTTGGAACATTATTACCTGGGTCGAAGGATAAATTAAATTCATCATTCTTTTTATTAATTTTAATTACATAATTATATGAAAATAAAGCTATGTAAGTAAAAAATAATATTACTTTTAATTTCATAAATGAAAGTTTTGAATGATCTAAAATCAGTTTTAAGATTCTTTCAATCCAATTTAAAATTACCATAATTATTTGTTTTTGAGAATTAATTTATTACTTAAAATAAATTTATAAGCTGTTAAAATTATTATTAATATTGAAAGAGATAATAGTGAGAAGTCAATATTTGGTATTGAAAAATAGACTATTAAGAAAATTCCGGAAGTAATTATACTTAAAACAATAATTTCTTTGTTCCACATTCCAGAAATAATATTATCAACTTTAATTAACATACTTGTAAAATATCTTTCTTTTTTATTATTAATTTCTACAGCAATTTGTTCATTTATTGCTTTTGAAGGCTCAATAAATTTTTCGAAGATAATGGTGTTGTTTATATCAAGGATATTAGTTAAAATTTCATTATTAGATAAAATTTGAGGCATTATATTTTCCCATTCATCCGATTGCGAAGAATATATAAAGAGAATATATTCACCAAAGGTTTCAAATATTTTCTTAAGAGTTACTCCTATAAGATTTATATCATCTTCTCCGATTTCACCATCAGAATTTAAATCTAAATCCATAACTACTATATCTGGTTTTGGCAAACTACTTATTCTATCCAATGCATCTCCCGGTGAAACACCTAAATCATTAATAATTGAAATGGGAATCGAATTATTTAAAAAATAATTATGAAGATTAATAAGTTTTTTATAAGATGTATTATTAATGGTAGTTGCTGTTTGTTGATCAGTTATTAAATTAACTTGATCATCAATTATCAAAGCATTATTTATTTTTAACATATTTATTTATTTTAAAATATTAAATCTATTACAGCGCCACCATCATTATATCCGTTTATTCTGCCTCCATTTCTAATCATAATTTCATTAACAAGATAAAGACCTAATCCCAAGCCGTCAGATTTTCGACTATAGTAAGGTTCAACTAATAAATCAAATGGATCTTCAAAACCAGTTCCATTGTCTTTAATTCTTATAAAACTTCTATTTTCTTCATTTTGATCTAATTCAATCGTTATTTTTGGTTGAAAATTTTCAAGAGATTGTCTTAATAAATTATGTTTAGTTCTTAACCAGTAAATAGAATTGTCGACTATGTTTAAGACAGCAGTGTTTAATAGCCCGGGAACAGCTTCAACAAAAATGTCTTTATTACTTATTATTTCGTATTCAATATTATATTTTTTCAAATCACTTTCCTTTAAGATTTTCACATTGTTAGCAACTTTTCTTAAATCTACAGATTGTCTTTTTTGTCTTGACATTATTGAAGTTACAGCCTTGATAATATCATCTGTTTCTTTTACATAGTCTGCTAATTGTCTTAAATATAAGTCTTGTAATAAAGGGTTTTTTTCTAAATCATCTATAACATGTTTTATTGAAGTAAGTCTTAATTTCATTTCATGAATAGGAATACTATATGAAATTCCTATCGCAGCAGCCATCATGTATCTTTCGAGAATATCATTAATTTTAGTTTTATATGTTTTTTCAATATTATCTATATCAGAATTATAAAGTGTACTATGATTGTTTTTTTCCACTTTGTTTTTTAATGAACTTAACGTTTCTGTGACACTATCGAACACTTTTTTTGTTTCGGTAGTTTTATCCATTTTAATTTTATCTTTTTTACGTTCTCTTGCAAAAACAGATAATGCAGAACTTACTAATTGATAAAATTGTTCGTATTGCTCAGAAATAATCAATCCTTCTCTATTAGATTGGTCTTTAAGATTTGGATTTTCTATTGAAGAAATATGTATTGCACCAAAAACCTGATTTCTTGAAACAGATCTTTCACTTGGAGCATTTAATCTTGTTAAATCTAAATTAAGCCAATCTTCATCTGGTTCGCCATATGGCCAAACACGAAAATTATCACGATATATTCTTATACCAGCGTTTGGTTTAATTATATTTTTATAATAATGTGCTAATCCTGCAACTTTTAGAGATGCAGTTTCTAAATCCCATGCAAAAAAATTAACTTCAAAAAGACCAGGGCTGTTTTTTTCTGTTAATTGATGTTCTTCAAACCACTCGGTTTTATATTTCTTTAAATCATCTTTTAAAGAAGTTTCTGTTCTTTTTATATCCTGATAATCGGGTCTGTTAAAACTATAATCATATTTTATTTCTCCATTTTCATCTACAATTGCATTGAATTTATAAAAAGCAGTTTTTAATAAATCTTTTAATGATTTTATGTTTTTTATTTCCTTTTGTAATTCATTGTCATCAGTAATCACATTAATTACTGCTCCAGGATCTAATGAAGTTTCTTGTTTATGGTGAATAATTTGTTTTGGTTTGACTGGACTTTCTAGGCTCCTTATTTTTATTATAGCATCTTTTACTGCTTTTGTGTTTTTCCATGGATTTATATCCGAAATTCTTATATAAGTTCCTGAATCTTCTTTAAAAAATTCAGGAGTTTCATTTTTAACTATTTTAACAGGTATTTCATCCAAATACTTTTCATCAGTAAACTCGTTCCAATCGATTTCAACTTTTGTTTCATAATTTGATTTTGTTTTACCACAGTCATTTGATGATCTAGTAATTAATTCTATTTTATTTCCTAATCTATGAACTGCAAATCTTCCAATTCCTTTTTCACCAAGCAACCTTCTTTGAAAACATTTACTAAATGTATTATTGTTTTTTGATTTTTTATCAGGTGTTGCTGGTTCAAGCCAAACATTAATTATTTTTTCATAAGTCATTCCGCTACCATCATCCTTAATGATAATTTCACCATCATTACTAAAAATATTATTCAGAGTTAAATCAATGTTTTGTGCATCAGCATCAAAAGAGTTTTTGATTAATTCAACTAAAGCAATGACATCATTTGATATTAATTCTTGACCAATAATTTTAATAATTCTTGCTCTAGGCTTAAATGTATTAGCAACTTGAATTTGAATTATTTTTTGATTTTCATCTTGACCAAAAGTTAAGGTAAATTCTGTTAAGCCTGAGAAATCTTTTTCAGGAATATATTCTATTTTGTTAGTCGTAAAGTTATATTCTATGTTTCCATTTAATTTTCCACCAATAGAAAAAGGAGGAGTGATATTTTCATCAAAGTTTAAAACAACCTTATTGTTAGGCTTTACAGAAAATGAATAAATTTTACTTTCGTTTGTATTCGCCATTTTTATAGATTTAATAATAATTCTTTCATTTTTTTAGCAATTGCATTCGCCATTAATGGCGGTACAGCATTACCTATTTGTTTAAATGCTGCTGAGCGCGAACCTTCAAAATAAAAATCATCTGGGAATGATTGTAATCTTGCAGCTTCACGAACTGATATAGAGCGACATTGTATTTCATCGGGATGAATATAATAATGTCCGTCTTTAGCAATATGTGCTACTACAGTGTGTGAAACCCCTTTTCCGTTTACTACTTTATATCGGTCTGTAAATGAAGTCTCATTTTTGTGAGTTTTTAATTCTTGAGGTAAATCAGGATATTTTAATCTTTGATTATCTGTATTCCATTTTTGTATAGCTGTTTTATAAATAGCTAAATCTCTGGGATTATGTGGTCTTGTGATGTGCTGTGTAACAAAATTAACTCCATTGCGTAGCTCAAATTGTTCTAAATATATGTTCTTTTTTTTAATATAAGGACTAACATTTAAACCTTCACCAGGATTTAATGCTTTTAAATCTGAAAATGCATCATTAACATTAAATTTTAGTTCTGTCTTTTCAATTTCTGGAAAACCAAAATCATATTCTTTTTTCCAACCTACAATAATTATTCTCTTTCTTGCTTGGACAACACCATAATCAGAAGCATCTAATGTTTCATGATGTACTTCATATCCTAGCTTTCTAAAATATGCTTTTAAATTTTTAAAATGTTGCCCTTTGTTTGCACTTAACAATCCCGGAACATTTTCGAATACAAAAGCTTTTGGTTTAAACTGTTTTAGAAATCTTCCATATTGAATATATAATCTGTTTCTTGGGTCATTTTCAATGTCTTCTTGGTATCTGCCCAATAAAGAATATGCTTGACAAGGAGGTCCACCAATTATTATATCAATTTCTTTTTTAGATTTTTTAATTTCTTCAAAAAGTGGTTTGATTGTTTTATCATTTATTTCTAAAGTGATAGTTGATTTTGTTATTTCGGGGGGTAATTTTTCGAAGAATTTTTCTTTAGTTATATTTCCTTTTAGATATTTATAATATAACTCTAAATAATTTTCAGATTTAAGAAAATGATAAGCAGTTCTTGTTCTAATTGTTTCACAAGCTTCTGTATTCATTTCTATGTGAGAAACAGGTGTAAATCCAGCATTGATAAATCCTTCTGACATACCAGATGCTCCAGCGAATAAATCTATAAAGTTTATTTCATTCATTTTTAGCGTTCTACATTTTCATTCAGAGTTTTACAAATATATGTATATATAATATGAATTACAATTCGATCAGTTATACTTTGCAGTGAAAGATATGTAATACTATTATGTTTTATATTTAGATTTTTAATCCAAATTTCTTCATCTTTTCTAAAGCATCATTAACTATTTGTAAACGGTTTAAATCAATGCTTTCCTGTTTTTTTATTTTTAACAATACTGTTTTAATTACACTGATTTCTTTAAAACTTAATTTCTCTGTTTTTTCTCCTAGTGCAATTACATTTTTCCACGTATCGTTATCTATTAATTTCAATCTATTGTATATAATGATTGGATTAACTAACTCTTTATCTTCTAATTTACTTAATTTTCGAATGTTTTCAAAGTCAATATTTTTATTAATTAAAATGTCAATGATTTTACCTCCTTTATCAATTTCGATATCAGTAAGGGTTCCATTTTTAGATAGTTTTCCTTTAATGTTTTGTGCGAAATTTTGTTGAACTACAGTCAAACAATCTTGACGAATCATATATATACTTAAACCATCCCAAAAAGGTAAGCCTAATGAAGTTATCTTCTCCATTGTTTCATATTTCTTTGTTTCTGTTACCTCATCAATATTTAATTCATATCTGGTTTTATTACCCTCATTAGAAATTAAATAGGATTTAACAATATCCATATTTAAAGAGAAATCTTTGATTCCTTTTAGAAGTATCCAAGTTTTTTCACTTTTTGCAGCTTCACTAATAAGAGCTGCATCTAAATTACTTAAAAAATGATATACCCTAATAAGTAATCGTTTTAATTCTATTTGTAATTTTTCATCAACTATTTGTGTTCTCCATATTCTCCCTAAATCGAGTTTATTATTTGTTAGATAATGGAAATATGAAAGACAATAACCTACGGTGTGTGATTTAATATTTGTGTCTCCTATGGGATCTTGATTTTTTCTACCGAATAATTTATCAGTAGTATTAAATAAAATTGCATTGGCTACAATGTCCTCCCAGTAGATTCTATTAGGTTTATCCTTCTTGAATTTTATATCAATATCACGCATAAAAAAGGTGTAATTCTTTTGAGAACCTTTTGAAACGTGATAAGGCTGTAAATTCCAAATATTTGTAAATTTGGCTACTTCTGATTTTATTATTAATTGATTTCTTGGGTGTTTTAGTTTAAATGCATTTTGTTTGCTGACAGTAGGTTCTTTATTTAAGGCTTCTTTATATTGACCACTAACTCTTTCAAAAAACCAAATAGTTTGTTTGTTTTTGTCTTCGGGGTCTATTGCATATGTAGTTCGAGAAAGTTCTTCTAGTCGTTGTAAAAAAGGATTATTAGAGGTTAAATCTAATTCCGAAACTTTATTTTGACTATTTGCATACCGAGAAATAAAAGGAACCGTTTCATTTTTCTTTTCTTCATCTTTTATAACAGTCAATTTCATTTGTACAAATACTTTTGACAAATCAACAGGAAATAGTTTATTTTTAGCAGTGTGAAATAAAGATGCAGTTGTTTGGCCACCATTTACAATTTGGAAGTCTTTAACTGAAACAATAACCTTTTGACCATTTTCATCAATTCTAGTTTTCACTTCTTGTGCCGTAGTTGCTAGACCATTATTATATGGTAAAAACATATGAGGTTCTTTTCTAATTGTATCTCTCATACCTTTATTTATTTTACCTGTTTGTTGCAAAAAAGCTCTTACATTGCTTTCCAATAATCTAGTACCATAATTTCTATATAAACCTGCAAGTACAGTTCCGGAAACTATAGACAGATAGCATTCATATAATTCATTTTTAGACGGCATTTCTAAGCAAGGTATTACTTCTCCCATTGTTTCCTCAAAGTCAATTTCGATTGGCTCTCTATTACTTGTAGATTGTGCAAGTCTATGCAATCGTTCAACATCCCAAACTTTGAAATTGATGAGAATATCTTCAAGGTTTTTTAAAGTAAATTTAGTTGGAGGGTCGTGTGGGATCTCTCCATTAGAAAGAATAAATATATTAACACGAATAATGTCTTTTTTTTGTTTTTGTAAAATTTTAGCTAAACCGTATGCTTCGGTGGATGGTTCAATTTCATCTAAATATCCTTTTAAAGCAGCGTTAATAAAACCAGTTGACCATTTAATAAGTTTATCAAAATCAACTTTAGGCATACGGTAAAGATCATTTGTATCGCGATAATGGGAAATGAATATATCAATATTTTCATATCCTTCTTCTAAGGCATAACCATTAATTTTAAATTCAATATTTTCAAATTTATTTTCTTTTATATATTGACATAACCGAACTCCTTCTGTTTCTCCAGCTTCGGTTAATATTTCCATTATATATTCCGTAAATTTATTTTCTTTAGAGTCTCCATTTTCATCAGAATAAACCAAAGATTGAATTTCGTGAAAAAGATTTTGAATAAATAGTTCTAATTCAAAATCAGTGTTTTTATTTTTATCGTTAATCATTTAGCAATTCTTTTTTAAGGCAATTATAATCTACTTCATATTTTTCAAATTCTATTGGTGAAATTTCATAAGAAACTTTCGAAATTTCTTCGTTTATCATTGATTTGATAATTTTAGGAAACTCATTTGAAATTAGATAATATTTTTCATCTCTTACAATGTAGCTTATGTTATTATATTCCTCTTCTGTATCAGGAACAACTCCAAGGCTTTCAAGTTTCATATTGAACTCTTTTAATAATTCAATATCTTGAATTATAAAATTTCGAATCTCCTGTATAAGATTAAAAAGTGTGTGATTATTATCTGGGTATTCATTTAATTTATAAAATGCAATGTGGAGTCCTTCTAAACCAGTACTATCTAATTGTAATTCATTTGCTATTTTAATGGTTGGATTATTAGATTTCGACGTTTTAACTTCAACTGCCTTTTTATTAAAATAAAAATCTTGGTTTGACCCAGTTGGAGCCTGCCAAGCATTAATTATAAAGGTATATTTGTTTGAGCTTTGAAGTAATTTGTTTAAAAAAAACAATTCACCAAATAAACCTCTTTGACTTTCAGGAGACAACAAACCATTTGAATATTTGCCAAAAAGTTTTTTCCAATAATTTATTTTATTGGAAATTGCTAATAAAGCTTCGTCAGTATTATTTACAATCAATAAAGATTTTATAATATCTACAATAAATAAAATAAAAATTTCCGATAATTCTTCTTCTAATAGAATTATTGTCAATTCATTATTGCTATCTGAAGGTAGAACCTGAACCTCAACACCAATAAATCTTTTTAAGTAATTAGGATGAATTTTTTTGTCTGGTTCTATTTCTAATGTGAAAAATTTAGCATTTGAAAATGATATGGTTCCTATATAACATTTTACATTTTTAATTTCTCTTATATAATGTTTAATCACTTCATTTTGGAAAGAAGTAATTTGATTGTCCCAAATATCTTTAATTTTAATCATCGTTTTCTAGATCATCATCTTCTTGTGAATAATCGATATCAAATTCAACTATACGTGCAGCAAATTCAACTTTTATTTCATCTTTAAATTCAGGTATAATTATACCAAAACCAATTAAAGGTTTATTTTCATCCAGAGTTTGTGAAATTCTAGGATCAAATGGCATTAAAACCAAAAGGGGTTGTTGCAAGCGATTTCTTTCAGATTTTATTATTTCCTCTGATGGATTTTGCTCATTTAGATTCAAATCAATTTTTCTATGGCTTTTGTCCAAAATAGCATTTTTTCGACCTTGTACATATAATTCTGTTTTACCTTCCCCAAAATTTCTAGCGGGTAATCCTCCTTCAATAAATTCATTATTCACCAAAAAAGAGTGCGTTTTGGTATCTAAACCTTCTAGTTTACCTTTTGCTTTTACTTTATTACCAGAATTTAAAATCAATGCAATTGACCAATTTTTTAATAAACCAACTTCATTTTGCTTGCCAATGTAACTTGAAAGCATTTCAGTATTATGATAGTTTTGCTGGTATGATAATAGGAAATCAATTATCGGTGATGCTTGAATATTTTTCCATAAAACAGTATTTGACTCAACTTTAATTGGTGTATTTAATTTTGATAGTAACTGATCAAAGCTTAAATAATTAGACTTAACAATACTTTGATTTTTTTCAAAAATAAATGTTTGCATTGTCATTCCTGAATAACCAACATTTATTACTTCGTGATCTCTCATTTTTCCTGCACCTGTAATGCTCAACCTATTTATTGAGACCATTTCAGGATGTGTACGAACTTTTAATTGATAATCTATTGGTCTCTTATTTTGAGCTGCCATTTTATCAAAATCAGTTTTCATTTCTTCAGTTGCTAATGTTATGTGCTGATACCAATTTATTAATTGTTCGGTGGTAAATAATCTGCACAAATCAACATACCCTGGTCGATACCCAAACCATCGCCCCATTTGCATTAAGGAGTCATATAATCGCGTTGCTCTTAAATAATAACTAACTGACAAACCTTCTAATGTTATACCTCTCGCTAATCTATTACCTCCAATTGCAATAACCGACATCCCATTTTCGTATGCGCCATAATTTATATCTTCAATATTATGATATTCCAGTAATCTTGTGTTTTTAGTTCCGTGAACAGACCTTACTTGAATTTTTGTAACAGCCTCAATTAAAACTGATTTTACATCTATCCAAGAATGTTGTTTTATTTTTCTGTCATTGTATGAAAGGTTATTCAATACATTATCAGTAGTTACCTTGAAATCATCCTCGAATAATTTTTCTAGTTCATTTAAAAGTGGACCTTGACCAGATTTAATTTGCAATTCATAATCCCTCATTATTTCATTTACCAACCAAGCGATACGGTCTATCCACTTTACATATAATGCAACGTGTATTAACATTGAATTATGCTTGTTTTCCTGGCCTCTCAATCTTCGAATAGCACAAGTTAAAATAAAAGTCTTAATTGCTTTTTTTAAACTTGAAGGAACATCTTCGGGTAATTCATCTTTATTGTTTTTGTTTAATCGAATAGGGAAATAGGGTTCTTGGTCATCCGCAGCTCTTATAATATCTAATCCTTCATATTGTTCTCCAGTATCATCATTTTCAAAACCAAATACTTGTACTGCTCCAATATAATTAGAAGGAGGAGGGATGTTAACAATAAAGTCCCTAGGAAAAAGATCTTCACCAACTTTCAATCTTACATCCCTCACCATAGTTTCGAGCGTATCACTCCAAGATGATGGAATAAAGATATTTGCATAAGGTGTTGCAGTATATCCTATAAAAGTATTTTGATTAAAAAGATTTAATAGAGTTCTTATCAATCTATTAATCGTTTTTACATCTAATTCAGTACCTGAGTTTACAGATGCATTATCAGCCTCATCATCAATTAAAAGCAAAGGGCAATTGAATATTTTCTTATCTCCATTTTCGCCTTCAGCCGCAAACTGGTGCAGCCATAAAATAAGATTTTCAAGAATACTCTTGTTTTTTTTAATTACTAGTACTGTTGGGCTTTGGCCTCCAATCGGAACATTAATTCTAGTTGCAATATTTCTATTAAAATCACCTTTAGCGTCTGAGGATGTAAATGAATATATTTCAGTATCAGCATTGATATGACCAACTCCAATTTTAATATTTCTTTGTCTTAGTATAAAATCAGAACTGTCTCTACCTATAAAACCTTCGTCTACTCTATTCTGTGTTTGTGCTCTTAAACTATTATGGATTCCAGCAATAACAATAATTAATTTATAACCCGCATCGGTAGCTTTGTTTATTAATCCAGTGTAATTTGCAGTTTTGCCTGATTGAACATTTCCAACAACCATCCCTCTTCTATCCCAACTACCTTTAGTTTTAGGATTTACACATTTGTCGAGAATTTTATCAGTAATGTCATCAATACTATCCATAGGAAATGATGAATCTTTTTGATTCATATAAATTCTATATCTATCCCATAGGTCTGGTTTAATTTTTGATTTTTCATCAAATAACCAAGGTTTTACATCTTCAGCAACTAACGAAGTAGCTTCTTTAGAATAAACTTCAAAATCTGCTTCTAGTTGAGATATAAGTTCTTCTTTATCTATCCCGATAAATCCGGGCATCAGAAAAATATTTTCCACTTCTAAGGCAATCAAATCAATTGTAACCTCTTTTCTATTGTATTTTCCAAGGAGAACGTGTGCAATATTTCTTGCGCTTTTTAGTAAATTCATAATTATTTAAGATATTCTAAAAGTTGTGGGAACTCATTAAATGGTTGTATGTTGAGTATTTGTTTAATGGCTAATTCATTACTTACTCCAGTTTGTTTTAAGGAATCAAACATCATTTTAGCTAATAGGATTGTACCTTCTTCAAGCTCCATATTTTCATCTCTTAATTCAAGGCTTTCTGGGTTTTCACTGTAATTTTGAATTATTGCTTCAAGAGGTACTGTTTTTCCAATTAACCTTAAAATTGATTTAAAATCCTTTTTTGAAATAGTCTCATTTTCTAAAGACTTTGCAATAATTGGATGCTCTTCATTAATATAATAATTAACAGCTTTATCGTGTTGCTTAGTTCCTTTCCAAATCGGTTTAAAATCAAAACTTGTAATGGTATCATCCAACATTAATTGATTCCCTCTAAAACGATACATATTTGCAGCAGCTAGTCGAGTCATTTTGCCTAGCCGAATTAAATCTTTTCTAATCGAAACGGAAGGAGTTGCAGTTGCTTTTTTTATATCAATTTTCCAATCGTGATCAAGTTTGTTTGGGATGTCAATAAGTATTCGAGCATTTTTATAATGTTCATTTTTGGCAAATAAACCCAACCAATCACCATATAATAGTAATCGTTCATTTCTATAAATATAAAAACCTTGTAACTTATACCAGTTTTCAGTTTTAGCTGTTAGCCTTTCTTCTTCACTTATTTTGGAAATATGTGGTAATACATAACACTTAACTTGAACATTATCATTTTCTAAAAATTCGTCACTTATTAACTGACCACCATCTTCATTTTTCATAAATGGATCCCAAGATTTAATTGCAATCCCGTTTATCCATAATTTTAATTTTCTTTTTTCAAGATACCTATGAAAAACTAAACCAAGATGTTCTTCAACTAATGAAAATTCTTCTAAAAAAACTTTACGTGCAGCTTCATTTTCAATATGAGCGTTACCAACCAACCTGTCTAGGTTTTCCCATAGTACAATAGTCCCATTTTCTTGATTTGAAAGTTTATTTAAATGTACTTCATTGGAAATATAATCTAGTAAAGTCCATTTGCCTGTTGAATTTACAAAATCTAAGTCCCAACATCTTTTTAAGGTATTAAATCCAACTTTTTTAGTAGCAACGGTAAGTATTTTACATTGTGAAAAAGTGGATGTTTTTAGACCTAAACCAAATCTCCCTAAATCACTAACATCTCTTTCTTCATTAGGGTCTTTACTACCAGGCGTCATTGCGTCTATAAGAGCTTCTTTTTCCATTCCTTGACCATCATCTTCAATCGTAACCCAAGAATCTTTACCAATCCATTCATAATTAATCCACACATTTTGAGCTTTAGCTGAAATGCTATTATCAATAATATCAGCAATTGCAGTTTGTAGATTATAACCAAATGCTCTGAAAGTATTTATCATAGCACTCGCTTTTGGTGGTGTTTCTTCGGAAATATAATTTGAAAAGTCTTTCATGTTTTTTTATATGTTACACTATAAGTTTTAATGAAGCTTAATGTTTTAGTGGTACAGTTTGCAATCAGCGCCTTTCGACGCAGCCCAAACTGTCCATTGGTATTCGGTTTCAATAAGCGGTATGTAATCCTTTCCTGTTAATTCGGCAGCCGTAGCTTTATCTTTTTCTATATCGGCTAAGTACTTTAAAAACAATACACATGAGGTTTGTTCTACGTAATCTAATTCGCTGCTTCAACCAGCATCTTTATGAAGGATATCGTCTATATTTTTGAAAGTTTGTTCAAACATTTTTTTTAATTATTGTATTTCCCCAAACTTAATAATAATCTTTCACTTACACAATCCCAACTCTCCAATATTTTTACACTTTCCCTTTATTGTATAAAAGGTGGTGCAATTGAGTTGCTTTTGGCATGGGTAATCAGTATAATTATTAGAAATATAGTCGTTGTCTGTCAAGTTATTAACAGCTTTTTTTGCTTAAAGTCAATAGGAGTAGGGGTTCAAAAAAAATGTACGACTATTTTATCAACACATGTTTTGGATATCTAAAATATAGTATATTTACATCATCGATACGAATAGCGGAAACTATTCGAGGCCTTCGAACATTAAAATTTGCTCAAAAAGACGGGTTACTAGCTGCTTTTTTTGAGCTTTTTTT
>Ga0164292_10003299_pt1 | contig 13224 bp, 10 predicted proteins | sample GEODES117metaG_FD_111486 | JGI IMG/M metagenome (GOLD analysis project Ga0164292, IMG submission 111486) | Eutrophic lake water microbial communities from Lake Mendota, Wisconsin, USA - GEODES117 metaG | ecosystem: Environmental > Aquatic > Freshwater > Lake | place: USA: Lake Mendota... | reverse complement strand
TTGCGATCGGGTATTCGGAATACATTTCCGTCCCTCAGGAACTAGAAACATGAAGACATTGCGAAAAAAGCTGGAGTCGATGATCGTTAGCGGCGAAGGTCCAAGCCCTATTGAGTACTCGGTCATGGTCATACTTCTAGTCGCAGCCTCCGTAACCGTCATTGCGGGAACTCGTCAGATTTCTCATCCTTACATCAGCCGCGTACCTGTGCAAACCACTCGGTAAGTTAACAAAACAGTCTATTTCTCTGTTTTAGTGGCCATCGAGAATGGTCAAGATTTGATTAGCAGGGACGTTCTCAATAACCGTGCGATTTTTTTCTCGTCCTGGCCAGAGGATTTCTATGCGATCAACTTTGTTAACGGATCCAATTCCAAAATGAAGCCGCTTGCTGTAGTGGCTTTGATATCCTCTACCGTTGACTCGCTCCATAAAGAACTTCTTGCCATTTGCATGGACCCAAACCTTGGCTCCAATGGCATCCCGATTAGCACGTCTACCTATCAACTCTAGCATCAACCAGGAATGGTTTTTTGGGATCGAGTTCCGAAGCACCTGTGCTTCTGCATCGCAATTCAAAACGACAACGTCGATTTGTCCGTCATTATCAAAATCATCGAATACGGCTCCACGGCTACTTCTGGCTTGGCGCAACGCTTCGCCAGAATTTGCTGTGGCGCTCCGAAATGTAGAATTGTTTAGGTTTTCCATGACCGTATTTGGTACACCATAGTCTGTTTGCGGTTCGATCTCCTTGGCATTTTCGAGCAGGTGACCATTGCAAATGAACACATCGATATCACCATCTAGATCAAAATCAAAGGTTCCCACGCCCCAATTCACGTGCGGGTAGACTTCCGTACCAATCTGTGTAAGGCGAGAACACTCTTCAAAGACACCTCCTGGTGGAAGATTACGAAAATACTCAGGCTGTTGCTCTGAGTAGTCTGTGACTAAGAGGTCTGGAAATCCGTCGCCGTTAAGATCTGCACTATCGACTCCCATACTTCCATTCGCAATTCCCCGCGAATCGAAAGCAAGCCCAGCTAGAAGAGCCTCCTCAGCAAACACCCCTTGCCCATTATTGACGTAAAGCAAATTTGGGGCACCGTCGCATGCAACGAAAATATCGGTGTCTTGATCAAAATCAAAATCGATTGCCACGACACCCATACTTGGGCCGGCAACCGAAGTTAGTCCAGATTGCTTGCTGATATCCGAAAAGGTGCCATCACCGTTGTTTTTAAAAAGAGCATCGGGAGTCGGAGCGAAGTCCTTCGGACCAGGGGAGTAGGGATGTGCAGTTGGAGCCAGCTTTTGGTGGCGCTCGAAGGAAAAGTTGACGTAGTTACCTACGAACAGATCCAGGAATCCGTCACCATCTACGTCAAGAAAAGTCACCCCCGCCCCAAATTTATCTCCGTCCGCAACGCCTGCGAACTGGGTCACATCCACGAAAGTTCCATCACCGTTGTTCTTGAAAAGACGATTCTTACCGAAATTACTCACATAAAGGTCCTGAAAACCGTCCTCGTCGAAATCCGCCGCGGTCACCCCAAGACTATAAGAAAAATCCTGTAGACCGGACGCTAATGTTGAGTTTCGAAATTGAAAGCCCCCAACATTTCTGAAAAACTCGTTCGTAGGCCTAGGGGTGATTTTCGCCCCTGGAAGCTCAGCGCCATTCAAAAGGTATACGTCAATAAGACCATCGTTGTCTGCGTCAAAGGAGCAAAGCCCTGCTCCCATATGTTCAGGTAAAAACCGATTTCCTACTCCCCCATCTTGATGCCGGAAAACAAGACGCGATTGCTCTGTTAAATCCGTAAAATGAATCGTTGAGGAAACGTTATGCTCCATCGCGCTTAGGCGAGCGGCAAAAACAAATTTACCTGGAACCCTCCCCTTGTCGTTGTTCCTCCTCCTCGACCCTCCCGAAGGGAGGGTGTCATTAACCCTCCCTTCGGGAGGGTCGAGCGATAGGGAGGGGAGGAGATGGTCGCGCGACAGAGAGGAGAAGGGAAGAGAAGTACGGTAAACGTCAGAGCGTAGTTTTTCATCTGCCGCTCGTTTTATCGGAAGCAAGGACATGAACAGTAGCAATGAAGCAACGGAGATCAAAAACGGAAGCCTGCTCATGGAGGATCGACGACAGCCTGACTCGCAGCCTTCTCTATATATTCCTTCAATTGTAGGACTTCGGGTGAAGAATTTAATTTTACTAACAATGCCACAGCTTCCTTTGCCTTTGCGAAATTTCCGGTAGCTGCGTGAAGTTTAGCAAGAGCTGCCAGCACTAATTCTGAGTTTGGGTCGATCTCGATCGCTTGCCGGAGAGTCGACTCTGCTAGTTGTGTATCTCCCAACTTATGGCCCACGGATGCCAAGTTTACTCGATAGACCAAATCTTTTGGTTCCAATTCAATAATCCGCTGCAGGACTTCAATGACATCACCGTACTTGGACTGATGCAAAAGCACTTCGGATAAAGTAATCCAGCCACTTGCAATTTTAGGATCTTGACCAATGGCGCGCAACAAATACTTCTCTGCCATCGAAAATTGGCGATTTTGGTAAGCCAGATTTCCGCAACCTTCGAAAATCCGGTATGCCGATGTGCTTAATGCTGCGTCATACGCAACCTGAAAAGCGGATTCGCCTTGACCACTTGACGCATGGTCCTGAGCGGACATCTCTTTCAACCGTTCTCGCACGTTCAAAGCTTCATCACGCTTATCCAATCGCATGAGAACGCCTACCAATGTAGACAGATTTTTCTTATTCTCTCCTCCAAGTGCCATCGCCCGCTTAATGTTATTCTCCGCTTCGCTCAATCGTTCCGATTGAGCTTGCAACCTTCCTAGCCCATACAGCAAACTGGAATCCTGGGGAAAGAGCTCGACTCCTATGGTCAGTGTATCAAGTGCCTCTTTTAGCTTTCCCTGATTCTCAAAGGCTTCACCTAATTTTAGGTAAACTTCCTCTGTCGACCCACCAAGTTCGAATACTCTTTGAAGTACTTGGGTAGCATCTTGGAACCGTCCCTTGGAGGTCAACAACTCAGCCAAACCAAGATACGGTCCAAAGTGCAGTGGCTTGAGCTCTAAGCATTTCCGCCAAAAAAATTCCGCGCGTTCTGACTGAGATAGCTCCGATTCAATTTGAGCGGCTAGATGCCAACTCGCGGAGTCCTTAGGGAACGCCTCCGTGACAGCTTTCGCGGTTTCCCGAAGCTCGTCTTGTAGTTCTTTCGTCCCTTTTACCAATCGAACGGTTGGCAATTGCAATGTCACCTGACGATTGTCAGAAACGAGATCCGGACGTGCTACTTCAACGTCGCTCCCCGAAGGATCTATACTTGCCGAAGGATCTATTCTTGGCACTTCCTCAATTGTTAGGGGGGTCATCAAGACGACCGCACCAATGATCCCCGCAGAAAGAACAACCCCAATGAGAACGATCTTCACTAGCTTTAGCATCTAAGGTTCGCGATTCCTTCGGCGGGCCGTTTGAGTAGTCGGCGATTGCGACTACCCAAAACCTGCCCCTGTATGACTACTCTAAATCAAAATCAATGACCTGAGACGAGCTGTCTTTAACAGTCTCTTTCAGCTCTTTGCCCGACCCATACTTTTCTGGGATGGCGTTCGGGTCTTTTTTCTTTTTGTAAGCTTCTTCTGCTGGCGTCGAGGAAGCTTTCATGTAAGCGGCTTCATATTCCTTCGAACCTGGCGTTAATCCTGCCATCGGATCAGTATCGTTCACTAGCTTAACTTCCGAGGCAATACTAACCGAATAGGAACCTGCCGGAATACCTGATCCCAAATCGCTACCAAGTTTATAATTCCCTTCAGAGTCCGTGGTTGCCGCGCCGACAGATCCGCTACCACCATCTGGCTGGAAAATCACCGAAGCATTCGCAACAGGCTTACCCTTGTATTTTACGTTGCCGCTGACTTTTGTCAGTTTTGGTCCACCACATGCGGTCAACAACAATAATGACACGCAAAGACACACTCGCAATAACATTGAACCACTCCGAAAATGTGAATCCTGAAAAAAAAGCGTGCAACTAATTTCATTGCACGCATTTGAATACTCGTGTCGCCCAATAGAACGACTAGTTTGGAATTGATGCTGATTCGCCACCAGATCGACTACCTAGGGCTCCCCAAACTCCATACAACGATGGACCACCATATACTGGGTTAGCAGCGTTTGTTTGTTCGACTGCCTGATTGCCCACATCAATGCTCTGAGAAATAAAATGTACCGAGCCATCCCCCATGGAACATTGAGCACCGCCCGTATGATAGCTACTGAGTGGAACCAAGGATGAGTCCCAATCGCCGCCACCAAAATTGCAATGGGGACCATTCGGAGCTGACATTGTGGTTACCGAGATGAAATAGGGTCGACCATCAAATGCTCTACCGGTAACCGGGCGGAACACCGCACGGACGGCTCCCGAAAGTTGTCGTCGACCGCCAACCGTGGCGACTCTAGCCAAACAACGAGCGGGGATATAGCTATTGAGATTTTGAGCAACCCCTCCCAAAATATCCCGCGGGCCACCCCCTGCTGCAACTTCTCCGAGAAATACCGTATTCGACATTCCGTCTGAAACACCCCCGATAGTCATCCAACGTCGCATCATAAAGATACCTCGATTGTCCCGATTACCGCCGGCCGCATCGCGATTCCCGAAGAAGGAATCACCGACAGACCCTTTGTAATTGATCAACGTAGGGCTCTCAACTCTGTCAGGTGTTGGAGGATCGGAAGGACAAATGAATGCCGGAATGTCGCTTGTCCAGTTCCGATTAGTAAGACCCCACGTTTGTTGAGCTGCATCGTGATATCCAGCCGTTCCAGCCCAAGGACGTGGCAAACCTGGACCACTTGGTCGAGCCATCGCCATAAATGCTTCATAGCGTGGACCTTGTTCAATGTATGGCAAAATACCAAGCGTAAATCCGTACTCGTTATTATCCCTACCAATACCGCGTTGATTACCGGCCCCGCTACCTTGGTAATTCGATGGGAATCTTTTGAAAGCCGACTCGTAATTGAGCAATGACAAACCCATTTGCTTGAGGTTGTTGCCACACTGCATACGTCGAGCCGCTTCACGGGCCGCCTGAACTGCTGGTAATAACAACCCCACCAGAATGCCAATAATTGCAATAACAACCAGCAGCTCTACCAGCGTAAAGCCACGCCGCAACAAAATTCTGTTCATAGTACGCTCCTAGAAAAGTCTACTCGATTCAAGCTAAAGAAAGCTACGGGTGACTATTCTAAGACAAACAAGACACGAATGCGATACAGCGAGCCACTAATCACTCATTTTTAGAATTATTTTCGGATTTCGTCGCCACCCCCTTTTTAGGGGAATGAGGAAATGCCAGCGCAAGGAAGATTAGGACGTTGATTGAAAACAAGAGACAAAACGAATTGGATGGAAATCGCACGAAATTCCAATGAGATTGTTCAATCGGCGTAACCAATCCCATCAGAAATGAACACGTTATAGCGGCCAAAAAGAGCGCGAAAACGGACTTCACCAATCGAGTCGCAATTTCTGAAACGGGGTGGCCAACGTTTGCGACAACCGCCGCAACAACAGGAAGCAAGCAATGGATGCCGGCGATTCGAATCAACCAGTATTGGATCGCGTCTCCTTCGAGCGACCAGCTATTTGCATAATGGTCCGCGAAATAATTCGTTACCACACCAACGACTGCGCCGAATGCTAAGCCAATAATCGCTCTGATATAGAACTTAGAGCCTCCAATTCCACCAGCCATTGCACCGATCAAACCAACCAACATTCCCCATGGCACATAAACAACTAAGGAACTTTTAAGAAACCCAGCTCGCACCTTCACTTCTAACTCGGGTGTGAGACCACCGCCAGCAGCCTTCGCGATTGCATCGTTGTCGAGATACATGGGATATGTCTTGTAAATGAATCCCCATAGGGCGAGAGTCAAAAGCAGAGTGATTGATATTCCAACGACGATTTTCATAGTTTTGCTTTCATAACTGAGTCTTGACATTCTAATTTCATTGACATTTAGCGTTCATTCCCGTCGACCTAATTGTTTTGCTTTTCGGTACCTGAGCCTTGTCGAATTTGGTGGCATTGACCGATCGGAACCAAGAACAACTCGGAACTCTGATCAGGCCACCGAACCTCAACGGTTGCGTTCGTGGTTTTCTTGCCCTCAGCACAGGTTAGTCCGAAGTGCATTCTGTCACCATAACTGCTCTGATACCCACGACCACAAATAATTTGACGATGCTGATTCGTACCGCAAAAGGAAACCGTTACTTCGGAATTGACTGCTTGACGATTTATACTTGATGCAATCAATTCAATCTGTAGCCAGTTTGATGCATTCGGGATGTCATTTCTTAATACCGTTGGCTTGGCATTTGAATTCAATACTACGACATCAATATCACCATCATTGTCGAAGTCATCGAATGCTACGCCACGCGACGACTCAACTGCTTTTAGTCCAACAGCCGTTGAAAAGTCATCGAATCGACCATTGTCATTTAGCAACACAAAATCTCTTACCTTCTTTGCTGTCCGGTCGTCAATGATATTCGCATCATCAAAGTGTCCACAACCAATATACAAATCCAACCAGCCATTATTATCGAAGTCTTGCAGACTACACCCCCAAGTGACGTGTGGCTGTAACAGTTCGGTTAGCCTAGCACGTGCAGACACGTCTTCAAACAGACCATCACCAAGGTTCTTGTACAAGACGGGCAGTTCGTTTTGAAAATTGGTTACGATCAAGTCTTGGAGGCCATCGCGATCAAAATCGCCCAAGTCTACCCCCATGGATGCGTTGGACCTGCCGTGACCGCTAAACGCCAAACCTGAAAGTATGCCATTTTCAGAAAAACGGCCTGTTTTATCATTTTCGAAGAAGAAATTTGGCTTCGCATCATTTGCCACGAACACGTCCACCCAACCATCTTGATTCAAATCCGCGGCAATTAAACCCATGGATGGTCCGGCATGTTTTGAGATTCCATTTGTTTGTCCGACACTTCGAAACGTACCATCGCCTTGACTCCAATACATTTCGTCAGGCTCGGGACGGTAATACCGCGGTCCAGCATGATAGACCCTACCCTTGCGTTCGATGTAAACAGAGTTTTTCAATGTGAAATCTATGTAATTGCCCACGTACAGGTCCAAACATTGGTCGCCATTGAAATCGGCAAAGGCAACGCCACTGGCAACCTTGTTTCCTGCGACTATCCCCGACCGTTCAGTAACATCTATAAAGGAGCCATCACCACAGTTGAGGTAGAGATAATTCGGCCCAAAGTTATTGATAAATAGATCTTGGAAACCGTCACCATTAAAATCTGCAGCGCAAACGCCGAGCCCATAACCGTGACTATTCACCCCACTGGATGAAGAAATATCCTGAAACCGCATTTCTCCTCTATTTCGAAAAAAACCATCCATCTCCTTTTTTTTGGAAACTGGATCGGTTAGCTCATGCCCATTGAGCAAATAAATATCAATCAGGCCATCTCGATCAAAATCGAACGATGCCAGTCCCGACGCGATCCCCTCAACAATATGCGCTCGATTGCTGCGACCGGTTGTATGCTCCCACGAAATACCACTTTGTGTTGAGACATCTTCGAAATGCAGCTTCGTGGAGTGCTCTTGGCCCGAAGCAATGAGGCAAAAGAGACAAGCTGCAACGGCCACGCGCAGCAGGACAATCTTGTCATTTGCCAAACTCGCCTTTCCCACAACTAAGGGCCTTTCTTGGGTGCCTGAGCTCGGATGGTCGGGATTTTTGTTAATTCTTCAGCCTTAGCTTCCGCAATTGCCGCGCGGTCATTCTGACCGCTTGCTCGCAAGGCATTGGCAAGCAACTTGTATGCGTCCCGACTCGGTTCCCTAACGATTGCTTGTTCTATATACCAAACCGATTCCGCAGATCGGTTCCGTTCGATCAAGAACTCAGCCATCGCAATCCACGATGTAACGTCTTCTGGTGCAGTTGCGATCGTTAGCTTGATAAGCCCTTCCGCACGAGCTTGGTTTCCCCCCATCGACGCTGCTTTTGCCATTAACAAGTAATTCAACAAATTGCCTGGTTGAAGTTCGGTTAGTCGTTCCAAAACAGCGTATTGGTTATGGTACTCTTTTTTGGCGACGTAAATCTCAAGAAGTAAATTGCAAACGTCAGCCGAATTCGGCTCAAGAGCCAATACCCGCAATGCGGCATGTTCGGCATCTAGTGGTCGACCAGCCAAGCGGTAAACTTCGATTCCTTCCCCCATGATTCCCATTGAAACCGAACGAATCCTGGCCTCGGAACGCGCCTCGTATTGGTCTTGGCCGAATTCCGTTACTTCCTCTTTCAATGAATCCAGTTCCTTGCGATACGCCTCCGCAGCCTGACGGTCCTTAAGCCTCGCCGAGCAATTGATCAGACCATTCAACAATGTCCGACCGTTAACTCCCAGTTCCCGTGCCCGCAGCAGTGACTCTCGTGCCAATTCATGCTTTCCAAGCTTGGATTGGGACAACCCTAGCTGAAGCCAATGAGATCCATCCATCTCCTTGGATGTTGCAAATGGAACAAGAAGACTCTCGACTTCTTCATCTCTCCCAAGATTGCTAAGCGATACGGATCGCTGATAGAGCAGTTGAGGGTCCCTGACTCCGTTGCGTTCTGCTTGATCCAATATCTCAAGCGCGCGGTCGCTCTGCCCCTGCTGGATGGCATTACTTGACCAATTGAAATATAGAGAAAGATCCCGAGGAGCCATGGACAAGACTTTCTTCCATAACTCATCCGCCTTGATCGTTTGTTGCGTGCGAGAATAGAAAAGGGCTGCTAAGTTAAGGGCTTTGCTATCGTTGGGTAGATTGGTTTGAAGACGATCAATAAACGACCCACATTCCAGTTCCAACTGGTCACCACTAATGACAAACGACTGACGCGGTAACGCGATCGTTGGTTGAAGGCTGACATCGTCGTGTGGAGTCTTAGCGGTTTCAATGTCAATGGATGGCCGAACTGAGTTGTTCGATGCTTCTTCAATTCTTGAAACGTCAGTCGTATCGGAGTCATAAGACCAGCTTTTAATTATCCAAGACGCAGCCAGTCCAAAACATACGACTAGCAGCAACAGACCAGTCCATTGAACTCCCGATGGCGTGTTAGCAGCTCGATTATTCATGTGACTCGGTCTGGACTCGATTTAGTAGTTGAAAACCTTATACAATCCTCCATAGAATAGCCTACCTCCTTGTTTTCACAATCGGCTGAGTTCTAATTGTAGTCGAGGCGGTTCGAATTCTCTGTAGGGGACGTCGGCGAGGCTTTGAGTGTGCTGAACTAGCTCTAAAAACATTCTATGTCACTCGTTTCGATCATCGGTGCTCATTCAAAAATGCCTAGATGTGCATGCTTTAGATTGGAATTAAGCCGGATGTTTAAGTGCTTCGTCTGTTACTTGCCGTTACTCTGCTTGCACCCTCCGATGGCGATGGCCCAAGTAGATTTAGCCGAGTTCCAACTCAAATTGATGCAACCCAAAACGATCCCATTTGTCCATTCCACCGGTGCCACGGGCCAAAGATATGTGGTGGAGCCAATGTCCGCTGGCTTGGCATTGTTTGATTACGATGGCGACGGCTTGATTGATGTGTACCTATTGAACGGAGCACCGTTGCCCCTGAATGCCGAATCGCGGACGCATGAACCGAACCGACTTTACCGAAATTTGGGTAACTGGTTGTTTCAAGACGTTACCGCTAGCGCAGGTGTTGGTGACTATGGATATGGCTTGGGCGTGGTTGCAGGCGATACCGACAACGATGGTGATCTAGATTTGTATGTGACAAATTTTGGAGAAAACGTCTTCTATGTAAACAATGGCGACGGGTCCTTCTCGAAAAGAACTACCGAGTCAGGGTTGTCAGATGGCGGCAAGTTTGGTGCGGGTGCTTGTCTATTGGATATTGATAGCGATGGCGATAACGATCTCTATTGTGCCAATTACCAGAAGTTTACGTTTGACAAACACTTCCAACAAAGAATTGGCGATTACTTCTTCCACCCAGGGCCAAGGGACTTTCCTGCGGAAGATGATTTGCTTTTCGAAAATATGGGAGACGGAACGTTCCGGGACATTTCCGTGCAAAGCGGAATTCGAGTCCAGCCAGCGCCAGGAATGGGAGTCATCGCAGGTGATTTTAATGGTGATCGTTGGCCTGACATTTTCGTATGCAACGACAGCTTCGCCAACTTCCTTTTCATCAATGATGGCAAGGGGAAGTTCACGGAAGAGGCTTTGATTTCTGGGTTGGCGTTTGATCGACTGGGTAAGGCGAATGGGAATATGGGAGTCGATAGTGGAGACTTTGACAATGATGGAAAAGTCGATCTTCTTACCACCACTTACCAAAATGAAATGCCGGTACTGTATCGCCAAATCGATTCGGGGCTTTTCGAAGACGCGACCAATACGTCTCGAATTGCACCCGAATTGTATCCTCATGTAAACTGGGGAACGGGCTTCGTCGATTTTAATAATGACGGCAACAAAGACCTTTACATCGCCTGCGGTCATTTCTTGGATAATATTAAGCACCTGGATGATCGGACGTCAGTCGAAGTGCACAACTATGTGCTTGTCAATCAAGGCAACGGAAGATTTGTCGATGCGAGCCAATCGACCAAATCGGATGTGGCTCCGATTGAAAGTAGTCGCGGAGCGGCCTTCGATGATCTAGACAACGATGGACGTGTCGACATAGTGGTCTTGAATTCGGATGCTCCTGTAAGCGTGATACAAAACATCTCGAAGACAAAGAATTGGGTTGCTTTCCATTTAGTGGGCGTGAAATGCAATCGCGATGCGGCTGGAGCCGTGTTACGGCTTCGTGCAGGAAGTCTTACTCAAACATCGATCGTCCATTTAGGACGTGGCTACCAAAGCCATTTTGGAACTCGAATTCATTTCGGCATGAGTGATTTCGAACAGTTTTCATTGGATATTCTCTGGCCCAATGGAAAATCGCAAAGTTTCGATTCAAGCCAACTCAATCGGATGTTCCAAATTATTGAAGGCGACGCTGAGCTGCATCCCATATGAACTGAGGAGCTTTTCGTCCTTTAAATTAAAAGGGAAGTGTGTGTCTATGGGCTACCGGAAGATTATCTCTTGCGTGCTTGCAGCGGCTGTGCTGAGCGTGTCACTGTTCGCATGGATACGGTTAAGGAACGAGCCTTCGACTGACCCCATCGACAGCGATAACTTCAGAACAGGACAATCCACAGAGAAATCGCAACCTTGGTCGACAATGCGCGATTCCTCTGATCCTGCAACAGAAATCGAGACAGTCGTCCAAAATGTTCGGCCCCAAGCCGCTTCGAACTCGTCGACACAAGGATTTGTCGGGAGTGATGCGTGCGCCGAGTGTCATGAAAAATTGATGGATTCCTATCGAAAGCATCCAATGTATTGGGGAAGCACACGATTGGTTTCGGACGATCGTAATCAACCAGCTTCCACCAAATCTCCGATTCAAGGGAAAAAGAGGGCCTTATCCTCTGAGACCTCGGGTGGCGCCATAGTTCACCACGAACTGATGTACGATGGAGAAGGGAACATTATCTATGATGATCCGGTCGAACAAAAATATGTGATAGGCTCCGGGCGACGCGCCAAAGCGTATGTTCATGAGCAGGAAGGAGTACTTTGCTTATCTCCGCTCAATTGGTTTGCGAAAGAGGATCGGTGGGGGCTCAATCCAGGTTACACGACCGACGACCCACGCCGATTTGATCGTCGAGCTAACACGATCTGTTTGCAGTGTCATTCTGGGAAGCTCAACACTCTACAACACGGTTCTGAGTTTCTACAGGAGAAGCCGTTCGAAGAAATGGCAATTGGTTGTGAGAAATGCCATGGCCCAGGCGCGGAACACATAGCTTTTTACAAATTCTCAGGAAGCCTAGCCAAGGATACGATTGTCAATCCCCAGAATCTCGACCGCTTCCGACGGGAAAGTGTGTGCTATCAATGTCATTTGCAACCATCTTCAGCCCGAATTCTGCGTCCCGGTCTATCACACTTAGATTTTCGCCCCGGGATGAGGCTAGATGAAGTTTGGATCGTGACCGATTCCGGCGGCACAGTGGATGCAGACGGTAGGACGGATTCCGTTCGCCAAGTTCAACAGATGATGGAAAGCCAATGTTACGTGAAGTCATCTACCATGAGCTGCACAAGCTGCCATGATCCTCATGCATTGCCAGAAGAAGAGCGTCGAACGGAGTACTTCCGGGAGCGCTGCTTGAAGTGTCACACAAATCCCAACCAGTGCAGTGGGCCGAGCGAAGTGAGAACCGTTGTGTCAGATTCTTGCATAGACTGTCACATGCCCAAGCTAAATTTGGCGGCGACAGCTCATGTATCCCAAACAGATCACCGCATTGTGCGAAACAAGTCCGTTGGTTCGAGCGATCGCTCGAGAAATCGAAACCCGGGCGAATTCGTGTTCCATGAGACCAACGAATTGCCCGATTTAGAAAAACGCCGTGCAGTCGCTATCAACGAAGTAAAGAAAGGAACCCTCTCCAACCCGCTTGTGGAAGAACTTCGGTATCTCAGAACCCAGTTTCCGGATGACGGATTCTTGTCTTTAGCAATGGGCTACGCCTCAGTTTCTCGCAAAGACTACACGACAGCGTTGGAGTCGATGCTGCACGCTTCGAGCCGTCCTCAGACTGAGGAAATCGCTCTAGAGACGCTTACCCATATCACCTATTTTGCGCAGGATTGGCCCAATGCATTTAAGGCATTTGAAATGTCCCTTCGACTCAATCCCTATCGCTCGCAGACTCTTGCGATTAAGGCCGACGCGTTGCTTCGAACAGGGCATACCCAAGAATCCATCGAAACCGCCAAGGAAGCGCTGAAGCACAATCCTTCGCTTATTGAGGTTCATCAATGGCTTCGAGACTCCTACAAGAAAATTGGTAGGAATCCAGAATCGGATGCAGAACGAATTGCTGTAGAAAGAATGATGGGAGCGAAATCGAAATAGCCCCTGACTCACTTTGGCAACGCCACTTGTGCATCCGCCATCAAGTAAGCGAAGAGGTTTCGGACCTGCTCTTTCGAGAGGTTCTGAAGCAATCCGTCCGGCATCA
>Ga0164292_10003298_pt1 | contig 13224 bp, 10 predicted proteins | sample GEODES117metaG_FD_111486 | JGI IMG/M metagenome (GOLD analysis project Ga0164292, IMG submission 111486) | Eutrophic lake water microbial communities from Lake Mendota, Wisconsin, USA - GEODES117 metaG | ecosystem: Environmental > Aquatic > Freshwater > Lake | place: USA: Lake Mendota... | reverse complement strand
TCGCGACCACCGCAAGCGTCAGTGGCAGATGGCGGCGAACGAGCGAGCGCAGGCCGCCCACGCGCAGGCGGACGAGCGCGACGAGTAGGACAAGCCAACCACCGAGCCCGATCCAAATCCCCGAGTCGTGCTGCTGGTCGGGGGCGGCGGCAACGTGCGGGATCCAGGTCCAGAGCTCGCCGTACGGCGGCTCGGCGGCGTGGGGGACAAAGAGGCCAAGCACGTTCGCCGACCAGAGGCCGAAGAGTCGTCCGCCCTCATAGGGCATGCGGGTGTAGCCGCCGATCAGCAGGATCGCGCCGAAGAGGGCAGCGCCGCTAACGATCGTGAGTACCGCGCGACGAACCGAAAGCCCGGCGCGAACGGCGGCCCAGGCGGTCGCTGCGGCGATCGGCAGGCACATCGCGGCGAGATACGGATTGGAGAGCAGGGCGATCCCCGGGATGGCGAGGGCGACCGCGGCGGCGCGACCCGGGGCGAGTCGGCCGCGAGCGATCCCGGCGGCCAGGCCAAGGATAAGGATCGGCAGGGCGTGGGTCGCCAACATCGGGTGGACGGCCATCTTCTGGGTAAAGTGTCCATAGCCGGTGGCTATGAGTGCGGCGCCGACGACCCCGAGCCGGCTCGCCCCCATCTGCGCCGCGGCCCAGGCGGCGGCGGCCCCTTGCAGGATCGGCACGATCAGCTGCCAGAGGCCCATGGCGTTGATCTCGCCGATGAGCGGGTAGACGAGCTTGGCGACGAGGGCCATCAGCGGCATCGCGTTGGTCTGGACGACGATCCCTGGTCCCGACTCGAAGACAAAGGTCGGGACGGAGAAGAGCGGGAACTCCCACGGCGCGCGGATGAAGTGGGCGGTAGCGGCGACCCCCGAGGCGATGTCGTTGCTATCAGGGAAGCCTATGGTCGACCAGTAGGGGCTCGTGAGCCACGAGAGACCACCCCAGGCGATCAGCATGTAGAGCGTGCCGACCAAGGCGCCGATCAGCGCGGCCCGTCGACCACTGGTCTCCCCAGCCGGGACCGCCGGCGTCATCGCGGTGACGGTGCGACGGGGCGCACCGCGACGGGGCGCGGCACGACGGGTCACCGGGCGGCGGGCGGCGCGGATCCGGCGGCTCACGGCTCCCCCGGGGTGGGCGGGAGGATGCTGCGATTGCAGGCGGCGCGCTCAACCTCGTCGACTATCTCGTCGCAGCGTTCGAGACCGACCTGGCCGGAGAGTTTGGCGCCGATGGCGCCAAAGCAGTCCAACCGCGCTTCGGTGTCGACGATGTCGCGGCAGAGGACGGCGCCGGCCTCGGGGTGTTGGCGATCGCCACCCCGCTTGGCGGCGGCATAGAGGAGGCAGTCCTCGAGTGGGTACTCGCTGTCGGCGGCCGTGGCACAGAAGTTGCGGATGAGGGTGAGGTCCTCGGCATAGGCGGTGGCGATGCCGTCGGTGATCGCCGAGAGACAGGCGTAGCGGCGGAGCGCATCGGGGGCGGTGCGGCAGAGCGGCGCCTGATCGTCGACTGCGATGCCGTCGGCGGTCATCACGATCCCGGCCATGCGCCAACAGATGTCGGCGCTCCAGTCGTTGATCACCGTGCAGGGATAAGTCGGTTCACCGATCCGGACATATGGGAGGCCGATCGCACGCCCGTTCTGCAGCGCCTCCATGTAGGCACCTATCGCGCACTCGCGGGCCATCCGTGCCTCTTCCTGGGTGTCTGGGAAGCGGCGGCAGGCCTCGATCGCCGGGGCAAGCTCCCAGTCGTACGCCTGGACAAAGGCGTGGCCGGCGCCGTGAGCGCAGGAGCCCAAGCCCCGCGGATCGCCGGCGAAGAGCGGATCGGTGGCACAGGCCGCGAGGAGGAGATCACCGGCGTCGCTGTCGGGGTTCTGTCCGGTCAGTTCGATGAGCAGCCCGTGGAAGGTGCCGGCGCCGCAGAACTCGAGCAGGGTCGAGGCGCCTATTTCGGCGCTCGCTTGAGCTATACTCCCCGCGCTGCGGGCCATGATCGCCGCGCCGATGCGGTGGGTGACGATGTGGCAGTCCGACCCGATCCGACCGTCGGTATCGACGAAGGCGGCTATCTCGCGCAGGGCAACATCGGCGCCGTCAGTATAGGCCCGGTTACCGAAGGCCTGACCGAGACAGGCGAGTCGCTCGCCGGTGGCACAGTCGGCGGGCACGGTCGCGTCCGGCATAAAGGGGGCCGTGGCGGCCGGCATCGAGGGGCGCGGGCTCGAACTCGGCGTTGGGCCTGGCTCACTCGTGCCGATGAGCACAAGGACGAGCGCAAGCGGGGCCAACAGCGCGAGCAGCGAGGAGAGACGCAGCGGGGCGCGGCGTGTGTGGCGAGACCGGCGACGGCTCATGGTAGACCCGGCCGATCAGGGAGCGCAGAGCGCTGACAGTTGCGGCGCTCACGCGTATCGACCAGCTCGGCACAGGGGGCGAGCCCGACCTGGCCGGAGAGCTTGCCGCCGATCGCGGCGAAGCAGTCGTCACGGAGCGTTGGATCGCCGATGGCACGACAGAGCTCAGCGGCGGGTTCCGGATGTTGACGATCGCCGCCTATCTGGGCTGCCGCCCAGAGTCGACAGTCATCACGGCTGAGGTCGTCATCGTCGTACGCGAGGCAGAAGGCCTCAACGGCACCAAGATCAGGCAGGCGCTGGGTCGCCCCCTCGGCTATGCTGATACGACAGGAGGCGCGGTCGGTAGCCCGCGGTGCAGTGGCGCAGAGGGCGACGACCTCTTCGAGCGGGACGCCCTCAATGCCGGCGGCAACGTCGACGAGCCCCCAACAGAGATCGGCGGTGGCATTCGGGGCGACCGGGCAGGGCCAGGTCGGATCTTCGGCGCGCACCCAGTCGGCGGTCGCGACCTCGCGGCCGTTCTGCATCACCTCCATATAGGCGCCTATCGCGCACTCGCGGACCGAGTCGACGGTCTCACCGGCTATCGTGCCGAGCCGGTTGCAGTCAGCAAGTGCCTCGTCTATCTCCCAGGCACGGGCCTGGACTATCGCGTGACCGGCGCCATGGGCACAGTCACCGACCGGCGCGCCGGAGTCGACAATCGTCGTCGCGCAGGCCACACGGAGCAGGTCGACGAGATCCGCGCCGTCGGCGCGGGCGGTGAGCTCGATGAGTAGACCGTGGACGGCCCCCGAGCCGCAGAAGGCGGCATCGACGGCGGCGCGCAGTTCGCTCGCCGCGGCACCGAAGTCACCGTCGTGGCGGGCCACCGTACCGGCCCCGACGCGGTGAGCGGCGATGTGGCAGACACCGCCGAAGGGGGGATGGGCCTCGACCCCGGCGCGGATGGCGGCCATACCGGCGGCCGGGCCTTCGAGGTAGGCGAGGTTGCCGACGGCGGTCTCAAGGCAGGCGGCGTCATCAGCGGCGCAGTCCGTTGGGAGGGTGGCGGTCAGGGCAAACGGCGCGGTCGCTGCCGCCCCGTTCGGACGCTCGCTCGGCGTTGGGGTTGGGGCCCCTGGGGCGATGGCCAAGACGACGAGGAGCGGGAGGGCGAACAGCGCAAACGGAGCAAGCCGGCGGGTGGCCGAGGGGCGACGGGGGCGACGGATGCGGGGCATGGCCCGACCTTGGACGACCTGCCGGAGTTGGCAAGAGTCGGTGGCCGCGCCGCTACGGGGCCTTGCCTGAGACCGTGGTTCCGTGCGATCATAGCAGTCACGGGAAAGGAGTCGCCATGAGCTGGGAACCTCGCTACGCCGAGCGCTCGCTACGGGTCACGCAGCCCGAGCTTGTCGCCTTCTGGGAGGCCAAGCTCCGCGCCCTTGGCTTCGACGATCCGACCAAGCTCCACCCCTTCGCCTTCCGCGACCTCGCCGAGGACTTGGTCAAGGACCGTACCCTCGTCGCCTACCAGATGGGCCTCGGCAAGACGGCCATGGCCATCGCCTCGATCTTGGCTCGCGGCACCAAGCACGCCCTCGTCGTGCTGCCGAACAAACTCATGGCCGAGTGGACCCGCGAACTCGCCCGCCTCGGCGTGCCGGCCGCCGACTGGCAGATCATCGAGCGGCGCGCCGACCTCTCCCGCTACACCTGCCCGGCCGGCCACGGCGAGATCCCTCGCTTCCGTCGGGTCGAGGACACCGAAGGCCGCCTCGTCGACGTCGAGCGTCGCTGCGAACAGTGCGACGCCGTCGGCACCCACGTTGATGCCCTCCGCCGGATCAACCTCATCAGCTTCCGCACCCTCTGGACTATCCCGAAGGACAGCCCGCACGTCGGTACACCGAAGCGCCCGGCGGTCCTCGATCAATGGAAGCGGACGGTGAAGCCTGAGCGCACCGGCCTCAAGCACTCCTTCGCCTGGGAACTCCGCCGCCGCTGCGAGTACGTCATCGTCGACGAGGCGTATGCGTTGGCCAACCCCGACTCGCTCCAGACCCGCGCCGTGTTCATGTTGAAGCCGCGCAAGCGGATGCTGCTCACCGGTACCCCGGTCCGCGGCTTCCCCGACAACGTCATAGCCCTGCTCAACTGGTGCTTGGGTGGCGGCTCCGACCTCTTCCCCGACTTCGATGCCACCGTCGAGGCCTCGCGTAACCGCTTCTTGGCCCTCTTCGGCACCTACGTGAACAAGGTCCGCCCCGACGGCTCGCCATCGCCGCGCCTCGTGCCGAAGATCCGTAACCCCGAGCGCTTCCAGGCGATGATGGCCCCGGCGATGCGCCGGAGGGTGAACCTCGAGCCCGAGGTTGCCTCGGTCCTGAAGATGCCGTCGTTCGTCATCGAACCTGAGCAGGTGCCGATAGATGAGAACATAGCGACGCTCTATGCGGGCTTCGCCGCCGACTTCGCCACCTGGTACGCCGAGGCCTCCGAGGAGGCGGCACGCGACGCCTCAGTTGTCCCGCATCTGACGCTGCTCTCGAAGATGAACTTCCTCTCGCGCCTCTCCGCCTGCCCGCAGGCGATCGTCCCCTCGTACGCCGGCCCCTCTTCGAAGCAGCAGCGGATCCTTTCGCTCATCGCCGACGCGCACGCCCGCGGCCGCAAGGTCATCCTCTTCACCGAGCACGTCGAGTCGGCTGAGTGGTACGCCACTCACGCCAAGCTTGCCGCGCTCAACCCGGTCTTGGTCACCGGCTCGGTCTCCCTGACGCGCGGCAAGAAGAGCGGAACGAGCGATCGTGAGCGGAGGCTCACGCGCTTCCGCGACGGTGATGCCGAGCTGATAGTCGCCACCACCGCCTGTGTCGCCGAGGGACTCAACCTGCCGGAGGCCTCGGTGGTCATCTTCGACTCCTTCCCCTGGGTCCCCTCGGTCCAGCAGCAGGCCTGGAGTCGTGTCCTGCGCCCAGCCCAGCGCTACAACCCGGTTGAGATCCGTCTCGTCGGGGCCGCCGGGACGATCGACGACTACATAGCAGCCGTCTGCGAGCTCAAGCGCCTCGCCATCGGCGAAGGGATCGATCACGAGACGGTCGAGATCGACGCCGACGAGCTCCCCGATCCACACCTCTACGCCCGCGCCCTCGTCGAGGAGTCGGGCATCGTCGGGGCGGCCTATGGCGCCTCAGCCTGGCTCGCCCGACTCAAGCGCCAGGCGGCCTGACCCCCCTCTTGCGTGTCCCGGTCTGCTACGGGTAGACTACGAATATCGAGGAGAGAGCGAACCGTAGCAGCCGGTTCGAGAAGGAGGGCACGATGTTCGATACCACCACCACCCGCCTGGTCGCCGAGAGTCGCCGCGCCGAGCTCGCCCGCGAGGCCGCCCTCGCCCGCCGGGGTGCCGGCAGCACCCCCACGCCAAGCCGTCTCGGCCTCATCATCGCCGCCCTGCTCGCCGTCGTCCTCCCGGCGTAAGGGTTCGGCTCCTGGCCTCCCCTCACCCCTGTCCATTTCCGGGGGTGGGGGGAGCTCCGTTTCTCCGGGGGTTGTGCGGTGCCACGGGTACCGGGTAGACTTGATGACATGAGCCCACCACGTACACCACCGGTTCGTCGCATCGCCGGCGTTGGCACCCGCCCGCGGCCGCTGACGCCCCCCGTCGCACCGCTGCGTCGAACGACGCCACGGCCGACGACCACCGCGGTCTCGCCTCGGGCGACGCCACGGCCGACGACCACCACGGTCTTGCCTCGGACGCGAGCCTCTGCTGCCCGCACCGCGGTACCACTCCGTCGTACCCCGGTCGCGCCACCCGCGCGTCGCCCTACAACCAAACGTCCGGTCCGTCGTGCGCCGGTTGTCGCCACGCGCAGCACATCGACCCGGCCGACTCGCCGTCGCCGACACGCTCCCTCGTCACTCCTGCTGCGCCTGGTGGCGCTGCCGGGACAGATTGCCGCGGCACTCAGCGCCCGCGCCGATCGCACCGCGCGTGCAAGCGCCCCGCGCCTGCGCCGACTACAACGTCGCGCCACGCGCTCGATCGAGATCGCCCCGCGGGCCGTACTCGTGGTGATCGCCTTCTTGGTCTTCTTGACCAGCGCGCCGCTGCGGTTTGAGCGCGTCGCGGCCGGAGTGATCCCCGAGGCGGTGGCCGCCGACCCGACTACCGAGTGGCGCGAGGATCTTCGGCTCGCTCGTACACCGGCGCCGGAAGTAGCCGCCGAGATGCCCGTCAAGCTGCCGCGCACCGCCGATCGCTCCGCACCGCGTGCTGCCTGCGACGGCGTGCCGATCGAGCCTGCCGACCTGCGCGATCCGGCGGTCGGCACCGAAATCGCTCGCGTGCTACTGCGCGATCTCGGCGCGCCGCGCACGCCAGCCATGCTTGGGGCCGTTCGCGCCTGGATGCGCGCTGAGGGGTGGGACCAGGGGTGGCTCTACAACGGCAACCCGATAGGGATGGTCGTGCGCGGTCCGATGGTCTGCGGCGCCTGGAACAGTGTTGGCGTCGCCGTACTCCCGAACCCGGCCGAGGGGATGCGCCTCGCCGCCATTCGCCTACAACGACCCGACTACCGCATGTTCGGCTATCACCGCATCGTCGCGGCTGCCCGGGCCGGCGACCCGGTCGCCTTCCTGCGCGAGATCGCCGCCTCAGATTGGAGCGGGGCGAGTCACTATGGCTGCGGAGACGGGGGCGGGACGAACCGACTCGAGGAGCTCTGGGCGCTCACCGATCCTGCCCACGCCACGGCACTGCCATGCCGCTGAACTCGGACGTCGGACACTCCTGTGGGCGTGAGGGATGCCATGAGTGATCTTGCGCGCCTGCTTTCTGCCGAGCGCGTCGTCGAGGTGACGACGGTCGATGGCCCGCTCCTCGTCACCTTCGAACGCCGCGGCGATGCTCCCGAGCGTCTCCTCTCGGTCCACGACGACCCGGGGAACCGGCTCGCCGGCGCGGCTGAGGCCGGCGCCATCGCCGCCGTCGCCGCCGGCCACGGTACCGTGATCTACGTCAACGAGCGCTATGAGCTGCTCGGCTTCGACGGCCGCTATGTGCTGACCATCGAGCGCACCCCGGGTGAGGAGACACCGCGCCTCGCTCGCGCCACCCGCGATGGCGCCCCCTACCCGGTCGATGGCGAGACCGGCCTGACCCTCCTCCACCGCCTCGCTGCCACCGCCTGACCCGCTACGGGCCTTGCCCGGCTACGGAAGATCGGGTATGATCATAGCATGAGCACCACCCCTCCTCCCAGCGCTCCGACCGGCACCCATGGAGCGCTGCCCTGGTGGGGCTACGGCGAGGTCCACCGCCGCCTCAGCCACCTGTTGGGCACGCTTGGTGGTGGCCGCCGCTTCAGTCTGATCATCAAGGGCGGCGCCGGCGTCTCCTACACCGACTTCGAGCGCCGTCGCGTGGTCGTCGATCCCGAGATCGTCTCCCACCCCGATCCGGCGGTCCACCTCGTCTACCTGCGCGGCGTCATCGCCCACGAGGCCGGTCACGTCCGCTTCACCACCCCGGCGTATGGGATGAATACCGACGACCTCGGCGGCTCGATCAAGGGCCAGATCCTTGCCCAGGTCTGCAACATCCTTGAGGACGAGCGCATCGACCGCGCCATGGCGAACTCCCACTGGGGCACCGAGACCTACCTGCGCGCCCGCAAGCGCGCCCTCTGGGAGCAGCGCCTCGCCCCACTCGACCCGGCGAACGACGACCCGCAGCAGGTCTTAGCGGCGATCATCCAGTTGCGCTACGGCTGGGAGCTCAAGGGCGCACTCTCCCCGACCAACGCGGCACTCTTGGAGCGTTGCCGCCCACACGTCGTCCGCGGCTGGAATGCCGCGCGCACCGAGGACGTTGTCCCCGAGGCGAAGGCGATCATCGAGCTCCTTGGGATAGACGCCCAGGCTGACGCGATAGAGGAGCAGCTCGCCCAGATGGCCACCTGCGCCTCGGCGATGATCGAGGGCCGCCCCGATGGTGCCGATCTCAACCCAAACGCCACCTGCAGCGGCATCTGCGGCCGCGACGGCGAGCCCGGCCACAGTCACCTCATGGCTCAGCCGCAGCCCGGCGCCGGTGACGCGCCGGCAACCCCTGGTGGTGTGGCCAACGACGACGAGATCGCCGCGATGCGCGATGAGGCCGACCGCGAGCTGCGCGCCCTCTTCGGATCCGCCGGCAGCGAAGAGACCGACCAGCCGCAGCTCCCGCCACGCCCGGTCGAGGCGGGCGAACGCGCCGCCGCCGCCGCCCGCTCCGCCGTGCTCACGCGCCGCCTCAAGTCGCTCCCGACCCGACCACGCGTCCGCGCCGTCGAAGAGGGGCCGCGCTACAGCTTCCGCGACGACCTACGGACCCCCGACCGCCCGATGCGCAAGCGCGATGTCCCGACCCGTCGCCGCACGGTGGCGATCGGCGCAATAGTCGACTGCTCGGGTTCGATGGGTGGCGCGATGGGTGCCGTCCGCGGCGCGATGTTGGCGCTTGAGCAGTCAACCCGCGAGATAGGTGTCCCCTTCGCCCTCTATGGCTTCTCCTCCTGGCGCGAGCCGGTCGCCTCGATCATCACCCCGGGCGACCACGGGGCGACCGCCCCCGAGCGCATTGCCGGCCTTGACGCCACCGGCGGCACGATCCTTGCCCCGGCTCTGCGCGAGGCGACGGCCGCCATCCGCCGCGTCCGCGGCGTCGAGCGCCGCATCCTCCTCGTCATCCATGACGGCCAACCCTCCGACCTCGAAGAGGCGACCGCTGCCGCCCGCGCCGCTGCCCGGCACTGCGAGCTCATCGGGATCTACATAGGCGACCCATCCATGGATGCCGACGGGGTCGACATGATGAACACGCTCTTCGGCCGCCGGCTGCTCATTGCTCCGGACCCGGATGCGCTGATGCCACTCTTGGGCGGGTTTGTTCGCCGGATCCTCTCGCCCGCGGCGGTGTAGCGCGCCTACGGCAGGACGGCGGCGGCGCCGGTGATCGACGATCCCTCGATGCGCAGCACAACGACGAGGCGACCGGCTACTCCCCCATCCATGGTGATGACCCGCGCCGTCCCGACGCGCTCGTCGCTCGCGGTCGCGCTCCCTTCGAGGCCTATCAGTCCGCCGACGATCGCGCTCGAGAAGGTGTAGTCGACGCTCTCCTCGCTCGGGAGTGGTCCGTCGCTCGCGCAGTCGAAAGCGGCGGCGACCGACGGCCGGTCGCGATCGATCCACCGTGTTTCACCACCCGCAGGAACGAGCAGGCAGCGCAGAGTCGCCCCATCGAGGTCGAGGGTGATCTGCGTCTCGGTGTCGGCAAAATCGACGCCGGCGGGTGCCGTCGGAACACCGAGGACATCGGCGATGATCCGCGGCAGCGCCGGACCGACGAGATCGGTGGTTGCCGTGTCGACGGTTGGGGTCGAGCTTGGGGTCGGCTCTCGCGGTGCATCGGGGGACATGACCGATCCGATCAGTACCGCGAGCGGCACGAGGAGGACGGCGGCCAAGACAACGAGCAGCTTCGGCCAGCGGCGCGTCGCGGCGCGGTGATCCGGCGCACGCGGGGTCGTGGTGCGGCGCGCGCGGCTCACGCCTCGGGGCGGATTGGGGCGCGATGGGTGACCCGGGCGCGGCCGGTCTCCTCGCCGACAACGGCCAAGAGGACGCGGTCGACCGGACCGCCGAGTTCAAACTCGTTGGCCCAGGCCTCGATCATCAGGCGCTTGGGGCGGACGGCCGGGGCGACCGGCTCGAAGGCGGCGACCCCGCGGCCGGCCATGCGGCAGCGGATGGCAATCGAGTCGTCGCCGTCGCGGATGACGACCGCCTCCTGAGTGGTGTCGACCTCCTCTATCCCGACCTTGGCGACAGGGCCCAGGCGGACGACCCAGACGGCAGCATCGGCGACGGTGGCGTACCAGTCGGTCGGCAGCAGCCGGCTTGCCGCCGCCTCGGCGATCGCTGCGGTCAGGCCGATGGCGACGATTGTGTGCCGGTCGTCGATCGTCTCGACCCGGCGGTCGTGCTCGAGCGGGACCTCGGGGACGAGGTGATGGGCGCCGGTGGCGACGAAGCGGCCGATGGGGGTGTGGCGTGCGGCTATCCCCTCGCGCGTGGCAATCGCCACCTGACCCGGCCCCTCCATGACTATCTCGAGGGCGGTGGCGGCAAGCGTCTCTGGCAGGATGCGCAGGACGGAACCTTCGCGGGCTGGGAGCAAGAGCAGTGCATCGCGCATCTGCTGCTTCTGGCGCGAAAGGGGTGCGCGGTCAAGCCCGGCCCTCGGATTGACCCCGCCCCGTCCTGCCCCACGGTCCGGTCATGTCCCGCACCCTGCTCGTCATAGATCTCCCGAACCTCTCGCGTAAGGCCTTCCACATCCATGGCGGGCGCTTCACCGGCGCCGACGGCCGCCCGACCGGCACCGCCTACGGGCTCTTGGGGCAGACCTTGGCGATCGCCCGGGCCGCCAAGGCAACGCACATCGCCGGGGCGATCGAGGCCGGCGGGACGGCGATGCGGCGCGAGATCGACCCTGGCTACAAGCGGCACCGCAAGCCCTCGCCCGACGGCTTCTTCGCCGAGATGGAGCTCGCCATTGAGGCCTTCGCCGCCATGGGCTGGTCAGTCTACCGCGCCGACGGCTACGAGGCCGACGATACGATCGCCACCTTGGCGGTCAGCGCGGTCGCCGCCGGCATCGAGCGCGTCGAGGTCGGGTCGGCCGACCGTGACCTCTTCGGCGTCGTCACCGACCGCGTCGGCGTCCTCTGGACCGGCGGGCCGACGAGCGAGATCGACCGCCACCGCATCACCCCCGACGAGGTCCGCGCACGTCTCGGCGTCGCGCCCGACGAGGTGGCCGCCTACAAGGCGATCGCTGGTGACGCCTCAGACGGCTACGGCGGCGTGCGCGGCATCGGTCCCGACACCGCCGCGCGGCTGATCGCCACCTACCACACCCTTGACGAGCTCTATGCCAACCTCGATGCGGTCACACCGGCCGGCGTGCGTACCAAGCTCGTGAATGGCGAGGCCGATGCCCGACGCTCCTATGCGATAGCCTGGCTGCGCACTGAGGCACCGCTCACCCCCGCCTTCGAGCCCGAGGCCGGCCCGCTCGTTCCTCGCGACCGTGAGCGGGCGATTACCTACCTGCGCACGGCGGCGATGGGCAGTCTGATTACCCGCCTTCCGGGCGCCTGAACCGCGCGACATTGACGGCACGGCCACATTGGCCATTGGTCCCTCTATGGCCACCCTGCGCGCGCTCCTCATTGCCTGTCTGCTCATCGGCTCGACCGCCGCGCCGACCCGGGCCGCCGGTGGCCCGGTGATCATCGGGGACCCGGGGGTCGGCGGGGCGCCGACGACGCCGATCGCCGCCCGCGAGGCCTGGGGCTGGCTCCCCTCCTGGACGGCGACTGATCACACGACGGTCATCGATCTGCGCGTCTTCCACGGCATCATCTACGCCTTCCTCGCCGTCACCGAGGACGGAAGTCTCACGACGACCGGGAGTGCGCGCACGACTTGGGAGAGTGCGGCAGTCGGCGAGCTTGCCGCCGCCACCGATCGGGCCGGCGGTCACTTTGCCGCCGGCATCTCGCTCATGGGCTGGACGACCAGTGGTGCCGCCCGGCAGCGGCTTGTCCTTGGTGATCCGGTCCGCCGTGCGACGATAGTCGCCGACATCGTCGCCACCGTGACCGCCCGCGGGGCGAACGCGGTCGCCCTCGACGTCGAGCCGATCCTTGATCCTCAGGGCCTCGTCGCGCTGACGCGCGAGTTGCGCGCCGCCGCCCCCGCCGACTGGCCAATCCTATTGGCCCTCCCCGCCGATCCGGGTGGCCTGCCGGTCGACGAGCTCATAGCTCCCGACGCCGCTGACCTCGGCATGCCGATGTTCTATGACTACCGCACGGCGGCGACATCGATCCCAGGCAACACCGCACCGCTCGGCCCTCGTCCGTCGGGCTGGTCGGTAGCCGATGACATGGCCGACTGGGCGGCGGTCGCCCCACTCGACCGGCTGATCGCCGGCATCCCCTGGTACGGTCGCGCCTGGTCGACGAGTGGCCCCGCCTACCACGCGCCGCGACTGACCGGGACGAACCCGCTCACTGGCCTCCCCTACCCTGCGTCGGCAAGTCCAACCTTCGCGGCCGCGCAGGCACTCGTCGCCGCCCACGGGGCAACCCTTGATCCCGAGGGCGGGGTCTACACGAGCTACGAGCTCGAGGGCTGTACCGCAGCAACCGGCTGTACTCGCACCCTCTACGTCGATGATCTCGCGACCCACGCCCGCCGGCTCGAGGCCGCTGGTCTCGGCGGCTGGCGCGGGATCGGCGTCTGGGCGCTCGGCTATGACGGGAGCGACGATGCGCTCCGTCGCCAGGTCGCGGCCATCCTCATCGAGGATACGACCGCGCCGCTCGCCACGGTTGCGACCCATGATCGCCCGGTGATCCTTGGGGCGCCGAACGTCGTGCGCTGGTCACTCGGTGAGCCGGCGACCCCGACATTGGCACTTCTCGATCCAGCGGGCGTGGTGCGCCAAGCGATCCCGATCAGTGGCAGAGGCGCCGCCCTGCCGGTCGGCTTCCTCGATGCAAACGGCACCGCGCTGCCGGCCGGGGTCTACACCATCCGACTGACGGCGGCCGACGCCGCCGGCAACACGACGACCGTCACCGATGCCTTCCCGATCGAGACCCGCCTGGCGACGAGCTTCAGTCGTGGTCGCGGCGTGACGGTCGCGACCGTACGCTTCGCGGCGGCCGTGCGCGGCACGATTGATCTCGTGCGCGCCGATCCTTCGGATGGGGAGGGGGTGGTGCTGCGCCGGATGGCGACGGG
>Ga0164292_10003297_pt1 | contig 13225 bp, 10 predicted proteins | sample GEODES117metaG_FD_111486 | JGI IMG/M metagenome (GOLD analysis project Ga0164292, IMG submission 111486) | Eutrophic lake water microbial communities from Lake Mendota, Wisconsin, USA - GEODES117 metaG | ecosystem: Environmental > Aquatic > Freshwater > Lake | place: USA: Lake Mendota... | reverse complement strand
TTATGGCGTAATTAAGAAGGTATTAGACCTTGGAGCACTCGAAGGTCTTACAATCGAGACTCTCATCTCACTGCTCCCCTATGCGCTCTTTCTCCTCATTTTGCAGAATCAAGGCAGTGGCCAGTTTGGTAATGGAGTTGGAATCACCTTGCTACTGCTCAGCGCTGGAATAGTGACTGCAGTCCCCTTGTTGCTCTTTAACGGGTCAACCACTCGACTGCCATACACGGTCATTGGACTGCTTCAATACATCACGCCAACGATTCAATTTTCTATCGGCGTTTGGATTCGACATGAAGATATGCCGCTAGCTAGATGGATTGGCTTCTTTGTGATCTGGATTGCGCTGATTACCTTGGGAATTGATTTGGTGAGATCAAGCCGTTCTGTCAATAATCGCATCACATAGCGAATACAAAGCAGAAGTTACATCATTGATGGGCAAAGGCCCAAGGGCCGCACGTGCATCTTTGGCATATTGCAGCATTTGAGTTCTTGAGAGCTCGAGCGCTGGATGTGTTCGAAGTACAGCAATCACTTCATTGACAGTTGACTCATCTTTAATAGGAGATTGCAACAGCTTTATCAATTTTTGATCTTCAGGACGGTTCATCGCAATCACATTGAGAGTGACCAACGTTGGTACTCCCTCTCGCAAATCTGTGCCGGGTGTCTTACCTGATTCAAATGAATCACTTGAAATATCAATGACATCATCGGCTAATTGAAAGGCAACGCCTATCTTCTCGCCGAAGACGGTAAGTGTTTCCTTAATTTCATCTGGTGCGCCGGCAGCCATCGCACCGAATCGGGCAGAGGCAGAAATCAACGAACCGGTCTTATCGGCGACAACTCGCAGATAATGTTCCAGCGGATCCACACCTTCGCCAGGTCCTTGCGTCTCCATAATTTGACCGATCACAAGTCGCTCAAAAGTGTGCGCCTGCAATCGAACCGCTTCTGGACCAATATCTGCCAGAAGAGCTGAGACTTTTGCAAAGAGATAATCGCCGGTAAGAATTGCAACGGTATTTCCCCAGCGATTATTTGCACTCTCTACACCGCGGCGAAGCGGTGCTTCATCCATCACATCATCGTGATAGAGAGTCGCCACATGTGTTAGCTCGCAGACTGCGGCAGATTCAATGATTCCAGGACGATTCTTATCTCCATAGTGTGATGCAAGAAGAGTCAAGAGTGGACGTAGTCGTTTGCCACCAGCGGCTACCAGGTGGCGCGATGCCTCTTCGACCAACGGATATTTGCCTCTAATGTGACTGTGTAGAAGCTCCTCAACGGAGTTCATCCCAATCAGTAGCTCTGACTCCAAAGACGGAGCTATCCCCGGAATGCCCAGGCTGGGATTAAGTGGCATCAGCGAATAAAGGTGGCGGTGGATTCGATGAAGTTAAGGACAGGTGCTGGGAAAACGCCCAATACCAAAGTTACGACTGCTGCAATCGTGATTGCAATTGTTGTGAGTGCAGATGGAAGTACAACGCTGGTGCCATCTTCTACTGGATCTTTAAAGAACATAAGAACAATGACGCGGATGTAGAAGAATGCCGCAATTGCCGATGAAAGCACGCCAGCGATGAGAATTGCCAGGCTTCCAGATTCATATGCGGCAGAGAAAATTGAGAATTTTCCAATAAATCCACTCGTCAATGGAATTCCAGCAAATGCCAGCAGGAAGAATGCAAAGGTCGATGCAACTACCGGTGAGCGCTTTCCAAGTCCGCTCCAACGATTAAGGTCAGTGACCTCACCGCTGGAATCGCGAATAATTGTCACTATTGCAAAGGCTCCAACAGTTGCGATTCCGTAGCTAAGAAGATAGAAAATAGAGGCATCTAATCCGGCCTTATTGAGTGCGATGACTCCGGAAAGCAAGAATCCTGCATGCGCAATCGATGAATACGCCAGCATGCGCTTTACATCGCGCTGAGTAATTGCAACAAGTGAACCAAAAACCATGGTTGCAATAGCGATGACGACGGCTGCTGGTTTCCACTCCCACTCCGCATTTGCAAAGACGACGTAGAACAATCGCAAGATTGCGCCAAATGCGGCAACCTTCGTTGCCGCCGCCATAAAGGCTGTAATTGCAGTCGGTGATCCTTGGTAGACATCGGGTGTCCAGGCGTGGAATGGGAAGGCGCCGATTTTAAAGAGCAGCCCAACAGAGATAAGTGCCATTCCAAGCAGTAAGAAGACATCGTTGCCAGCGCCGCCGACTACCGCTGCCTGAATACCTGAGTAGGTTAAGGAAGATGAATATCCATAGATAAATGAGGCACCGAAGATAAAGAAGGCTGATGCAAATGCACCCAGGAGGAAATACTTAAGCGCAGCTTCTTGTGATGCCAAACGACGATTTCGAGCTAATCCGGCCATGAGATAGAGCGGAAGTGAAAGTACTTCCAGCGCGACAAAGAGAGTTATCAGATCAGTTGCTACGGTAAATAGCATCATGCCCGCTACTGCAAAGAGGGTAAGTGGGAATACCTCGGTTGTTCGTGATTGTGCCTGAACAGCTTCACGCTCTTGCGCAGAGCCAGGGACAGTCGCGGCAGCTGCGGTGAAGTTTGTTTGATCTGCAATGAGAAAGATAGAGAGCAAGGCAATAATCAGGATGGAGCCTTGCAAAAGAACGCCCGCACCATCAAAGGTGATTGTCTTCATCGCCGCTGTTACAGATAGGCGATCACGCACAAGTACCAGCGAGAGAAGCGAGGTAATGATTGCCATGACTGAGATAAAGAGCTGGGCCTGCAGCCTGTAGACACTTGATAAGAAGGCTTCAATTAAGACACCAATGATTGCTCCACCGAGAATGATGAGCATTGGTGCGAGTAACGCATAATCAAGAACAGGGGATGTAAATTGCATTTACTTACCTACATTCTCTGTCGGAGCCGGGTCAGTAAAGCCCGCACTCTCTATCACTTGTGCTGTTGCTGGATTAATTATGTTGAGCAGTGGAGATGGATAGATTCCAAATGCCACGATTGCTGCCATCACCGGGGCAATTGCTATCTTCTCGCGGAGATTGAGATCTTTCAGCGATTCATTTCCAGGGGTAGTTGGTCCATGAAGAGCCTTTTGGACTGGAATTAAAATATAGAGTGCGGCGAGAACTATTCCAAATGTCGCAATAATTGCTGCCACTGGATAACGCGTATAGGTGCCGACCAGAACTAAGAATTCGCTCACAAAGCTGGAGAGTCCCGGCAGCGCCAATGATGACATCCCTGCCAAGAAGAACATCCATGCCATAACCGGAGTAATTCTCTGGAGCCCGCCAAAGTCGGCGATAGTCGATGAACCGCGCCGAGCAATCATCCAACCGCCGACGATAAAGAGGGCTGCGGTAGAGAAACCGTGGTTAAACATGTAGAGAGTCGCCCCGGAAAGACCTTGCGAGGTCATCGCGAAGATTCCCATCGTGATAAATCCAAAGTGAGAAATCGATGTGTATGCAATCAGACGCTTGAGATCACGCGCGCCAATGGCCAAGAACGCACCGTAGAGAATTGAAATCACCGAAATGGTAATGATTACCGGAGTGAATGTCTTGCTTGCCTCTGGAAAGAGAGCGATACAGAAGTTAATCATTCCGAACGTTCCCACTTTATCGAGCACGCCAAGTAAGAGCACGGAAGTCCCGGGAGTTCCGGCCTTCGCCGCATCTGGTAACCAGGTATGTAAGGGCCAGAGTGGGGCTTTGATTGCAAAGGCGATGAAGAATCCCAGGAAGAGAAGATTTTGGGTCATCGGAGAGATGTAATTGTGTAACTCGCTAATGACGGTGATATCAAATGACTTCACGCCAAGTTTGTTGCTATTGACATAAATTCCAATAATCGAGGCAAGCATCAAGAGTCCACCGAAGAGGCTATAAATCAAGAACTTCACCGCAGCTGCAGCTCGCTCGCCAGAACCATACCCACCGATGAGGAAGTAGACCGGGATCAGCATCGCTTCAAAGATGACATAGAACAAGAAAATATCTGTGGCTGCAAAAACGCCAATCATCATCGTTTCTAGAACAAGGATGAGTACATAGAAGACTTTCGCAGACCAACGTCCACCTTCAGATTCATGCCACCCTGCTAGAACCACAATCGGTGTCAGGATTACTGACATCACGATCAGAACGAGTGCTATGCCATTAACGCCTACTGAATAATTGATTCCGAAAGCAGGGATCCACTCGTGTTTTTCCACGAATTGAAGTGCGACATTGGAGCTCTTAAATTGAGTCGCCATATAAATTGCATACATTGCAACTACAACTGTTGTTCCTAGTGCAAATTTTTTGATGAGGTCTACCTTTGCGGAAGGAATGATCCCAATAAAGAGCGCGCCTAGTAGAGGCAAGAGCGCAAGTGCTGTTAATGAGGTCATTGTGTAACCACCCAAATTCCGGCAATCAGAGCGACTGCGCCGATAAGAATGAACGCTGCATAACTGCGAGCGAAGCCGGTCTGCGAGAGTCGCAGCCATGAGCCCGATGAAATTGCGAGACGGCCCACGCCTCGTACAGCGCCATCTACAACGCGATCATCGCTTTTTACGAGAAGGCTGGTGAGCTTTTGGCCAGGACGCATAAAGACTGCCTCGTTAAAGCCATCTTGACCGAGATCTTTACGTGCAAAACGAGTAAAGAATGAGACTTGGGTGGGTGCCACAGCAGGAATATCTGCACGTTGGTATTTGAAGAAGGCGATTGCCACACCAATTGCAACAGCTGTCAACGCCATCATCGAGACCACAATTGGCTCAAATAGATGCTCGCTGTGATGATCTCCGTGATCGCCAAAGACCGGGTTGAGCCAGTTGACTAGTGCATCACCGCGAGTAAATAGGAATCCAGTCGTAACAGAACCCACTGCTAAAACCGCCATCGGCATCCACATTAGCCAAGGAGATTCGTGTGGATGTGTATTCTCATCCCACCGTGCCTTGCTTGTGAAGGTAAGAATCATTACTCGAGTCATGTAGAACGCAGTAATCGCTGCGCCAAGGAGCGTTATTGAGCCCAAAATTGGGCCCTTAATGCCACCGGCGTCAAAGGCTGTCTCAATTAATAGATCCTTGGAATAGAACCCAGCAAATGGTGGAACGCCAATAATGGCAAGATAACCAAGACCGAAAGTCACGAAGGTGATTGGCATAAATTTGCGAAGGTTTCCGTACTTGCGCATATTTACTTCGTCATTCATGCCGTGCATGACAGATCCTGCACCAAGGAACATTCCCGCCTTAAAGAAGCCGTGGGTCAGTAAGTGCATGATTGCAAATGCATATCCTGCTGGACCGAGGCCAGCACCAAGGATCATGTAGCCGATTTGTGACATTGTTGAAGCTGCCAGCGCTTTCTTGATGTCATCTTTGGCCGTACCAATTAAGGCACCAAAGATCAAAGTAATTGCTCCGACAATAACAACGATGAGTTGCGCAGTAGGGGCAGCATCAAAGATAAAGTTTGAACGGACGATGAGATAAACACCCGCGGTGACCATCGTCGCTGCGTGAATCAGCGCAGAGACAGGTGTAGGTCCCGCCATCGCATCGCCCAGCCATGCCTGTAATGGAAATTGGGCTGACTTTCCAGCTGCGGCAATGACCAACATGATTCCAATAGCAGTAAGTGCCGCCTCGGATGCATGGTGAGAAGCCTCTGCAACTCCAGCAAAAGTTGTTGTGCCAAGGGTTGCAAATGCAATCATGATTGCAAATGAGAGACCCATATCTCCGACACGGTTCATCACGAAGGCTTTTTTAGAGGCTGTGGCATATGCAGGCTTCTGATTCCAGAAACCAATCAAGAGGTAGGAGGCTAAACCAACGCCCTCCCAGCCCACATAAAGATTGAGGTAAGAATTTCCCAGCACTAAGAGCAACATAGAAGCGATAAATAGGTTGAGGTAGGCGAAGAACCGACGACGGTTCTCATCATGTTCCATATAGGAAATCGAGTAGATATGAATCAGTGTTCCTACGCCAGTAATAAGGAGAACGAAACAGATTGAGAGTTGATCGAGCAAGAGCGCAGCATCTATATCGAAGCTACCAACGCTGATCCAGGAGAAGAGAGTCTGGGTGATGGCGCGTTCTTCAGTTGAACGGCCGAGCATCTGCATTAGCTGATAGATACCAACGGCAAATGATCCAGCGGACATTGCAGTTGCAAGCAGGTGGCCCCATTTATCGGTACGACGACCACCGAGTAGAAGTGCAACGGCTCCAAAGAGCGGGAGCGCGATGAGATAAACGATTGATGATGAAGTGTTCATATCTATCGCTTCAGCAAACTAGCATCATCGACAGATGCTGAACGGCGTGATCGATAAATTGCCACGATAATTGCAAGACCAACAACAACTTCACATGCCGCTACAACCATAGTAAAGAAGGCTGTTACTTGACCGTCGAGTGTTCCGTTGATTCGAGAGAAAGTTACAAATGAAAGGTTTGCCGCGTTAAGCATGAGCTCGACGCACATAAAGACGACAATCGCGTTTCGGCGAACAACCACACCGATTGCACCGATTGTAAAGAGAATTCCTGCGAGGTAGAGGTAGTTGTATGGATTCATTACTTCTCCTCCGCAACAGTTGTGTCAACAACGTCGAGCTGGAACTGACCTGATTCCAACATATCGCCGCGCGCCTTAAGAGTTGCCGAAATCGAAGTAGGGGCAGGCGTTCCATCTGGAAGCAGGGCTGGCACATCGACTGCGTTATGGCGAGCAAAGACGCCAGGACCAGGAAGTCCGGCGGCAGTAGATAGCGAGCCTGATCTAAAGCGCGCAATAGAGCTCTGACGTTGTGAAGGGCGAGCAACAGTGCGTTGATGATGAGCTAAGACCATTGCACCCATTGCCGCAGTGATTAGGAGTGCGGAAATAACTTCGAAGGGCCAGACATAATCTGAGAAGAGAAGCGCTGCCAGTCCTTGCACATTTCCGGCAGCATTTGCATCAGCTAAGCCGACTGCATCGCGCCCCAAAGTTGCGCGTCCAATGAGTGCGGTAAGAAGTCCGCCAAAGCCAATTGCTGCCGTGATTGCAATCGGACGTAGTCCCGGGATTGTCTCCTTTAATGAATCAGATGCGTCAACACCTACGAGCATCAAAATAAAGAGGAAGAGCATCATCACTGCGCCGGTATAAACAACTATCTGAACAATGCCAAGGAAGAGTGCCTCTTGAGCGATATAGAAAATTGCAAGCGTAATCATTACCCAGGCGAGTAAAAGCGCAGAGTGCACAGCTTTCTTCACGAGGAGCATGCCCAGCGCTGCAATTACTGACAATGGTGCGAGAATCCAAAACATCACTGCTTCTGGTGTTTGAATAATCATGAACGGGTATCTCCTGTCTGCACAGGTGCGGCTTGTGAATCTGTCTTCTGTGAAGGATGTGACTCTGTCACTTCGCCTCTGTAGTAATTATTCTCATCCATCCCTGGATACATAGGATGTGGGGGCATAAGCATCCCGGCACGCAAAGGCGCAAGGAGATCTTCCTTTTCGAAAATCAGCTTCTCGCGGCTCTTATCAGCAAGTTCATATTCGTTTGTCATTGTGAGTGCACGAGTTGGGCATGCCTCAACACAGAGACCACAGAAGATGCAGCGCAAATAGTTGATTTGATACACAGCGCCATGGCGTTCGCCTGGTGATACTTGGTTCTCTGGTGTGTTGTTTCCACCTTCAACATAGATTGCATCTGCCGGACATGCCCACGCGCAAAGCTCACAACCAATGCACTTTTCAAGACCATCAGGGTGGCGATTGAGTTGGTGGCGACCGTGGAAACGTTCTTCGGTAGGTGCCTTCACATCAGGGTATTGAACGGTGAGGTTCTTCTTAAACATCGCTCTAAATGTGACCCAAAATCCTTTTGATTGTTGAGCCAAAGAGCCTGGTCCAGGCTGATCTACTTCTCGATACTCAACGCTATTAATGTCGCTATGAGCTACTTCAAGCTTCTCTGATTCTAATTTCTGTGGCTCTAATGAATCACTCATGGTCATCTCCAGTGCTGATCTGTCGTGAAGCGTTTAGTGATGTGACTCCTGGAAGAGAAGGAATTGGGAAGTCAGGCGCTTCACCAACTGGTTGTGGTGCTCGCGACTTCTCTTTTGATTTTTCAAAGACTGAGGTAATTGCCAAAACAATCAAGACAATTCCCACCGCAAATGAAAGTGTGACAATTCGTGATGCGCCTTCTTGCTGGATCACTCGGAGTGTTGCCACCACCAAAATCCATAGCAGTGAGACTGGAATAAGTACTTTCCAGCCGAACTTCATAAACTGGTCATAACGCATACGCGGTAGCGATGCTCGCAACCACATAAAGATAAAGAAGAAGAGATTTACCTTGAGGAAGAACCAGATGATGGTGAACCATCCGCCAAGCCATGCCTCGGTGAAACCAAGTCCCGGTGGAGCGTGATATCCACCAAGGAATAGCGTTGCAGCTAGCGCAGAGACGGCAATGATGTTGACGTATTCTGCAAGGAAGAAAAGTGCAAACTTCAAAGATGAGTACTCGGTATGGAATCCGCCGACTAGCTCGCCCTCTGCTTCAGCTAAGTCAAATGGTGCACGGTTGGTCTCGCCCACCATTGAGATCACGTAGATAACAAATGATGGGAATAGAACAATGACATTCCAAATATTCTCATGCTGCGCATTCACGATATCGGAAGTCGACATCGAACTGGCATAGATAAAGACTGCAACAAGTGAGAGCCCCATCGCAATTTCGTAAGAAATTACCTGTGCGCTGGAGCGAAGTCCACCAAGTAGTGGATATGTTGAACCTGAAGACCATCCTGCGAGAACAACTCCGTAAACGCCGATAGATGTAACGGCCAAAATGTAAAGAACTCCCACTGGCAGATCAGTAAGTTGCATGGCAGTCTTTTGACCAAATAGCGTGACAGCTCCTGTCATTGGAATGACGGCAAAAGACATGAAACACATCGCCGCTGCGATAATTGGCGCAATGATAAATACGATTTTATCTGCCGCTGCCGGAATGATGTCCTCTTTAAGCGCTAACTTCACGCCGTCAGAGAGTGATTGAAGTAAGCCAGCTGGGCCAACACGGTTTGGACCCACACGCAATTGCATCTTTGCCAGGACGCGGCGTTCAGTCCATACCGCCATTAGGGTTGAAACAACACAGATTACAAAGACAATGAGCGCCTTAACAACAATGAGCCATCCTGGATCTTGACCTAGAAGTTCTGCAGTTGTCATGCCTTCACCACCGTAACTATTTCGCCATGTACTGCATTAAGTGCAGTGAGTGCTTGTGATCCAAATGAATTACGCGGAATCCAGACGGCATCATCATGAATATCTTCAACCAAAACTGGAAGCGTGATTGATCCGTGGTTATTTGAAATGCGCACCTGATCGCCAGTCACAACGCTGATTGCAGCTGCGCGCTGAGTAGAAATGACCACAACAGTTTGGCGGCGTGTTCCTGCCAAACTATCTTCACCTCGCTGCATTGTTCCCATGTCGAGCAAGCGACGCCACGATGTGAGCAGTGCTTGGTCGCCAGAGATTGCTGGAAGTTTAGCTGCTGCAACCGGCGTGAATGGGGCACGAGCTCCCTCCCACTTACCGAGCTGCGAAATTTCGCGAGCAGTTGCTGAGACTGTACCCAACATAATGGATTCACCCATCGCGTCAGCCAATGCTGAGAGGATTCGAACATCGCTGCGATTAAGTGAGTCAGAGACCGCGGTATCGAATGCGCGCGCACGAGATTCCCAGTTAAGGAAACTTCCTGATTTCTCGGTGATTGCTGCGACTGGTAAAACTACATCGGCAACTTCAGTAATTGAAGAATGTGCAATTTCTAGAGATACAACGAATGCTTTCTTGAGCGCTGCAATCGCCTGCGCGCTATTGAGTAGATCAAGGGCATCCACTCCGCCAACAACAACAGAATCAAGATCGCCGGATGCCAGCGCGCTAATAATTTCAGATGTCGTGCGTCCTGGTTGTGCAGGAATCGATTCGATACCCCATGCTGCAGCGATATCGACGCGGGCAGCTGAGTCTGCAACTGGGCGACCGCCTGGCAGAAGTGTGGGAAGTGCACCTGCTTCAAGTGCGCCCCGCTCGCCGGCGCGACGTGGAATCCAAGCCAGCTTGGCACCACTCTTTTCGGAGAGTGCAACTGCGGCAGAAATTAGCCCTGCAGTTTCAGAAGCACGTTCGCCGAGGAGAATGATTGATTTTGGAGTGAGTGAAAGATGAGCGAGGGCGCCGCTTTCGGCACCGGGTGCAACCTTGATGAAGTCAGCGCTGAGCTTATCCATCGCAATTGAGCCCTTTGTCGCAACTGACGTTACTTTGAGAGAGCGCTTATTTACTTGCTTATTAATGCGCAAAAAGACAATTGGTGATTCTTCTTCCGGCTCGAAGGCGACGAGCAGTACATGATCTGCCTTATCAATGTCGGTATAAAACGCAGTTGAATTTCCAGCAATTTTTGAAGAAAGGAAATTAGCTTCTTCATCACTAGTGACTCGAGCACGGAAATCAATATCGTTTGTCTTCAGAGCAATACGAGCAAACTTTGAATAACCATACGCATCTTCGTGGGTGATTCGTCCGCCTGTAAGTACTGCTGCGCGCGCACCCTTAAGACCAGCTGCAGCAGCTGCCAAGGCCTCTGGCCATGATGCTGGAGTTAAGACGCCTTCAGAATTACGCACTAATGGTTGAGTGAGTCGATCCACTGATGTCACATATTTAAATGCCCACCGACCCTTGTCGCAGTTCCATTCTTCGTTGACAGATGCATCATCTCCGGCGAGACGGCGAAGTGTCTTTCCACGACGAACATCGGTGCGCATATCGCAACCTGATGCGCAATGTTCGCATGCAGATGGAGTTGAGACTAAATCGAAAGGGCGGGCACGGAAACGGTAGGAAGCGCCAGTCAATGCACCTACTGGGCAGATTTGCACGGTGTTTCCAGAGAAGTATGAATTAAATGGTTCGTTTTCGTAGATGCCTACTTGCTGTAAAGCACCGCGATGATTAAGAGTGATAAATGAATCAGATGCAATTTGATTAGAGAAGCGAGTGCATCGCGCACAAAGAACGCAACGTTCGCGATCGAGCAAAACTTGTGATGAGATATTGATTGGCTTCTCAAATGTGCGCTTATAACCCGTAAGGCGAGATTCCGAACCGCCATTGCTCATCGCTTGGTTTTGCAGCGGACATTCGCCACCTTTGTCACAGACTGGGCAATCTAGCGGGTGGTTTCCAAGCAGAAGTTCCATCACGCCTTTTTGGGCTTTATCTGCGACCTCTGATGTGAGCTGTGTTTTTATAATCATATTTGGTTCTACGGGAATTGTGCATGATGCCTGTGGCTTTGGAAATGCACGGCCGTTGATCTCGACGTCAACCAGACATTGGCGGCAGGCACCTACTGGATCAAGCAATGGGTGATCACAGAAGCGAGGAATCTGAATTCCAAGTTTTTCAGCAGCACGAATAATCAGGGTTCCTTTCGGAACCGAGACTTCGAAACCATCAATAACAACAGTAATCATTTCAACTTCAACCACAGCTGTGTCGGCAATCTCTTGAGTGGTCATTATTTGGCCTCCGCGAAGAGAGTTGACTTGGAGTGATCAAATGGACAAGCACCTAAAGTGAGGTGAGCGATGTACTCGTCGCGGAAATATTTAATGGATGAAGTAATTGGGCTTGTTGCACCATCACCAAGGGCACAGAACGAACGACCCATAATGTTGTCGCAAAGATCGAGCAACTTTGCAAGGTCTGCTTCAGTGCCCTTTCCATTTTCGAGATCGCGCAAAATCTGAACTAACCACCAGGTGCCTTCACGACAAGGTGTGCACTTTCCGCATGACTCGTGCTTGTAGAACTCAGTCCAACGCAAGACGGCGCGGACAACACAGGTTGTTTCATCAAAAATTTGAAGTGCTTTAGTGCCGAGCATAGAACCCGCCGCTGAAACACCTTCATAATCAAGTGGTACGTCAAGATGCTCATCTGTGAAAATTGGAGTCGATGAGCCACCAGGTGTCCAAAACTTTAACTTGTGACCAGAACGAATACCGCCAGCAAGTTCAAGAATCTCACGAAGAGTAATGCCCAAAGGTGCTTCAAATTGACCTGGGTTATTTACATGGCCCGAGAGCGAGTACAAGGTCGCACCCTTTGACTTCTCGGTTCCCATTGATTGATACCACTCTGCGCCGTTAGCAATAATCGCAGGCACTGAAGCAATGGACTCGACATTGTTGACCACAGTTGGGCGTGCATACAAACCAGCGATAGCTGGAAATGGTGGGCGTAGACGTGGTTGACCGCGGAAGCCTTCAAGTGAATCAAGCAAAGCAGTTTCTTCACCGCAAATATATGCACCTGCGCCAATGTGCAGAACCAGATCAATCTCGTGGCCAGTGCCAAAAACATTCTTTCCAAGATATCCAGCTTTATATGCATCTGCAATTGCGGCATTGAGGCGACGAACAACGTGAGTTACTTCGCCTCGAATATAAATAAATGCATGCTTTGCCCGAATCGCATAGGCAGCAATGATGACGCCTTCGATCAGCACATGTGGGTTTGCCAACAAGAGTGGCATATCTTTACAAGTACCCGGCTCGGATTCATCAGCGTTGACAACAAGGTAATGATCTTTGTTATCGCCTTGTGGGATAAATCCCCACTTCATGCCGGTAGGAAATCCTGCTCCCCCGCGACCACGTAGCCCAGAATCTTTTACAAGTTGAATAAGTGCATCGGGATCCATTGCTAACGCTTTTGGTGCAGCCTGATAGCCACCGTTGCGCATATAGCCTTCAATGGTAAATGAATCCTTCTGATCCCAGAATGCAGAAAGCACTGGAGTGAGCTTTGACATTACTTGCCCTCCTTAGCCAGTGTGAGTCCAAGTAGTGTTGGAGCTCCCGCTTGAACACCTTCACGAGCAAGTCCATCATCGAGACCCGCTAGAACAGCAGATGCTTCTTTATATGTAACAAGACGATTTGGACCGCGAGTTGGCGCTGGTGGATTACCTGCACGCGCACCATCTACAAGGGCTTTCGCTGAAGCAACTGTCTGATTGTCGTAAAACTCCCAGTTGGCCATAACTACAGGTGCGTAATCACAGGCTGCGTTGCACTCGATATGTTCG
>Ga0164292_10003296_pt1 | contig 13225 bp, 12 predicted proteins | sample GEODES117metaG_FD_111486 | JGI IMG/M metagenome (GOLD analysis project Ga0164292, IMG submission 111486) | Eutrophic lake water microbial communities from Lake Mendota, Wisconsin, USA - GEODES117 metaG | ecosystem: Environmental > Aquatic > Freshwater > Lake | place: USA: Lake Mendota... | reverse complement strand
TCACCAACACCAGGGCGAGGACGACGATCACGGCGCCACCCACCATCGACAACGCGTACGAACGTGCAAAACCACTCTGATACTTGCGCATGCGACCAGAAGCTCCGCCGACGAATGCCGCGGCGCCATTCACGAATCCGTCAACGGCGCGGGCATCGAACCAATTGAGCACGCGGGCCAAGTAGTACGACGGGCGAACGACGAGGGTGTCGTTGACTGCGTCGCCATAAAGATCCTGGCGAGCGGCACGAGTGAGCCAGGAGCCGCGGGGCGCCTCGATCGGAATCGCGCGGCGGCCGTACATCATCACGCCGACGATGACGCCAGCGACAACGGTAGCCAGAGTGATCGCGATGATGGCTGTCTCGGGAATTGCCGTCTCGGCCTCGGCGATGCCGACCACCGGCTCAAGCCAGGTCTCGATATTGCCCCAGAAGAGAAGTGCCATGCCGAGGAAGGTCGAGCCGAGGCCCAAGATGATCAGGGGGATGGTCATGACCTTGGGTGACTCGTGCGGATGTGCGTCGTCCTCCCAGCGGGCCTTGCCAAAGAAGGTCATCACGACCATGCGGGTCATGTAGAAGCCCGTGATGCCGGCCGCGATGATCGTGAGAACACCGATCAGGGTGCCCTTCTCGAATGCCGCGTGCACGATGGCGTCCTTGGACCAGTAGCCCGAGAACGGCGGAATGCCGATGATCGCTAGGTAGCCGGCCATGAAGGTCACGAAGGTCACGACCATGACTCCGCGCAGCGCACCGTAGCGACGCATGTTCACGTTGTCGTTCATGCCGTGCATGACCGAGCCCGCGCCCAGGAACAGACCCGCCTTGAACACACCGTGGGTAAGCAGGTGGAAGATGGCGAAGACGTAACCGATCGGGCCAAGGCCTGCGGCAAGCACCATGTAGCCGATCTGGCTCATGGTCGAGCCGGCAAGCGACTTCTTGATGTCGTCCTTCGCAGAACCGATCGTGGCACCCATGAAGATCGTGATCGTGCCGATCACGACCACTGCCGTGGCCGCCCAGGTAGCGAGATCGAAGATCGCATTGCTCCGGGCAATCAGGTAGACGCCGGCGGTAACCATCGTTGCCGCGTGGATGAGGGCAGAGACCGGAGTCGGGCCCTCCATTGCATCGAGCAGCCATGCCTGCAGCGGGAACTGCGCCGACTTACCGCACGCGGCGAGCAGGAGCAGCAGGCCGATGGCGGTGAGGGTGCCCTCACTGGCCTGGCTGGCACTGCCGAAGACATCAGAGAAGGTGACCGAGCCGAAGGTGACGAACATCAGCATGATCGCCAGGCTCAGGCCGACGTCACCGACGCGGTTGATGACGAATGCCTTCTTTGCCGCGGCTGCAGCAGTGGGCTTGACCTGCCAGAAGCCGATGAGCAGGTACGACGCGAGGCCGACGCCCTCCCAGCCGACGTACAGCAGGAGGAAGTTATTGGCCAGAACGAGGATCAGCATCGCGGCCACGAACAGGTTCAGGTAGCCGAAGAACTTCCGCTTGTCCTTGTCATGTGACATGTAGCCAAGGGAGTAAATGTGAATCAGCGTGCCGACGATCGTGATCAGTAGAACGAAGACCATCGAGAGCTGATCGAGCTGGAAGGCAAGGTCGGCCTGGAATCCGCCGGCAAATACCCATGAATAGAGCGACTGCTCGATGGAGCGGCTCTCCGCGGGGAGTTCCATCAGCTTGACCAGCATGATGATCGCGATGACGGACGAGGCGGCAACGGTCAGAACACCGAGGTACGGACCCCACTTGTTGGTGCGACGGCCGCCGAGCAGCAGAACCGCGGCGCCGAGAAGCGGGAGGCCGATGAGCACTGCGATCAGGCTGAACACGCCCGTTGCCGAGGTGACCTCCTGGAGCGCAGGAGCGTTGAGGACGAGAGGGCTCATCTATGTGCCTCCACGTTCATCACGATGGTGTCCATTCCGTAGTCCGTCACAGTGCTAGTACTTGAGAAGATTCGGCTCGTCGATTGAGACCGAGCGTCGAGTGCGGAAGATCTGCACGATGATCGCCAGGCCGACAACGACCTCAGCAGCGGCAACCACCATCACGAAGAAGGCGATGACCTGGCCGTTGAGGTTGCCATTCATCTTGGAGAACGCCACGAAGGCCAGGTTCGCGGCATTGAGCATGAGCTCGACGCACATGAAGACGACGATCGCATTGCGGCGCACCAGCACGCCGATTGCCCCGATGCTGAAGAGCACCGCGGAGAGAATGACGTAGTTCGCCGGATTCATGACTGGCTCCCTTCATCGATGCTCTTGATTTCGTCCATCTCCATGTGATCGACGGGGCGAACATCACCGCGGGCCTTGAGCGGGCCCGGAATGGAGATGTCAGAGACCGAGCCATCAGGCAGGAGTGCAGGAGTGTCGACCGCGTTGTGGCGGGCGTAGACACCCGGAGCAGGAAGGTTGCCCGGGTGAACGGAGCCGGCGAAGCGGGCCTTGGACATCTCGGGCTGCGTGGGCTTGGGCAGCCAACGCTCGCGATGGGCCAGGACCATGGCACCCAGCGCTGCGGTGATCAGCAATGCCGAGGTGACTTCGAAGGGCACGAGGTACGTGGTGAAGATCAGTCGTGCAATGCCTTGCACGTTGCCGCCATCAGCGCTGTTGGCCTCATCGAGGCTGCCCGGGCCGACACCGGCGAGCGAACTACCGATGCCCCAGATGAGCAGGATCGCCAGGCCGAGGCCGAGCAGGATCGCCGCGAGGCGCTGACCCTTGATGGTCTCGATGAGGGAGTCCGACGAATCAACGCCCACCACCATGAGCACGAAGAGGAACAGCATCATGACCGCGCCGGTGTACACGACGATCTGCACCATGCCCAGGAACGGAGCCTGGTTGGCCACGTAGAGAACAGCGAGGCTGATCATGGTCAGTGCCATCCAGAGCGCACTGTGAACTGCCTTCTTGGAGAAGATGAGCCCGAGTGCGCCGAGCACTGCGAAGATTCCGCAGACCCAGAAGACGATGGTCTCGCCGAGGTTCACTGCCGTATCCATCAACTCACCACCGTCTGCTCGGGTGAGGCGCCCTTGATCTTGTTCGAGTAGTAGTCCTGCTCGGTCGTGCCGGGAACCATCGCATGCGGCGGGGCGATCATGCCCGGCAGCAACGGTGCGAGGAGATCCTTCTTCTCGTAGATGAGATCGGCACGGTTGTCGTCGGCCAGCTCGAACTCGTTGGTCATCGTGAGCGCGCGAGTCGGGCATGCCTCGATGCACAGACCGCAGAAGATGCAGCGCAGGTAATTGATCTGGTACACGCGGCCGTAACGCTCACCCGGGGAGAAGCGCTCCTGCTCGGTGTTGCCAGCGCCTTCAACGAAGATCGCATCGGCCGGGCAGGCCCATGCGCACAGCTCGCAGCCGACACACTTCTCGAGACCATCGGCCCAGCGGTTGAGCTGGTGACGACCATGGAAGCGGGGCTTCGGCGGATACTTCGATGCATCCTCCGGGTACTGCTCCGTGACCACCTTCTTGAACATCGTGATGAAGGTGACCCCGAAGCCGCGTACGGCCTGGGGCAGCTCAGCCATCGGGATTCTCCTGCTCACTCGTGAGTGTTTCGGTTACCGCGCGGTCGGCGACGATCGTGGTGCTCGCTGCCATTGACCGGCGGGTGGTGATGGTGACTTCCTGGCCGGGCATCGGCGGCACGGGGTATCCGCCGGCTGCTGCCTCGAAGACCACCTCGGCCTCGGCAGCAGCTGCGGCATCAAGTGCAGCCTGCTTGCGATCCGAGCGAACCTGGAAGGCCCAGGACACGAGAAGCAGCAGGACGATCACGGCCGCGCCGACGAGAAGCAGACTTTGATTGCTGAAGTCGACATCGTTGCGGAGTACGCGAGCGATCGCGACGACGATGATCCAGACGATCGAGACCGGGATCAGCAGCTTCCAGCCGAACTTCATGAACTGGTCGTAGCGCAGGCGAGGCAGCGTGCCGCGCAGCCAGATGAAGCCGAAGATGAAGATCTGCACCTTGATCAACCACCACAGCATCGGCCACCAGCCGCTGTTCGCGCCGTCCCACAGGGACAACGGCCACGGGGCCATCCAGCCACCGAGGAACAGCGTGGTCGCGAGCGCCGAGACGGTGACCATGTTGATGTACTCGGCGAGGAAGAACAGTGCGAACTTTAGCGAGGAGTACTCGGTATGGAAGCCACCGACGAGCTCGCCCTCGGCCTCGGGAAGGTCGAAGGGGGCGCGGTTGGTCTCGCCGGTCATTGCGGTGATGTAGATCAGGAAGGACGGAAGCAAGATCACGCCGAACCAGACAGAGGCCTGAGCGGAAACAATCTCCGAGGTCGACATCGAACCGGCGTACAGGAAGACGGCGACGAACGACAGGCCCATGGCGATCTCGTAGGAGATCATCTGGGCGCTGGAGCGAAGACCGCCGAGCAGCGGATAGGTCGAGCCCGATGACCAGCCGGCGAGCACGATGCCGTAGATGCCAATCGAGGCAATGGCCAGCACGTAGAGCACCGAGACCGGGAAGTCAGTGAGCTGCAGCGGAGTTTCGACACCGAAGATGGAGACGGTCGGGCCGAACGGGATGACCGCGAAGGCGAGGAATGCCATCGTCGCCGAAATGACCGGTGCGATCCAGTAGACCGCGAGGTGCGCGGACTTGGGGATGATTTCTTCCTTCAGCGCGAGCTTGATGCCGTCCATCAATGACTGCAGCAGGCCCTGCGGGCCCACGCGGTTCGGGCCGATGCGGTTCTGCATGCGGGAGACAACGCGACGCTCCCACCAGATGGTGAACAAGGTGAGCAGCACGAGGATCACGAAGATCGCGACGACCTTCAAGATCACCAGCCACCATGGGTCGACGCCGAAGACGCCGAACTGCGAGTTGGTCATGCCGCACCTCCTGCGCGCAGTGAGACCTGTTCGCCGTAGCCGGCTCCCAGATCGCGGGCGACCACGCAGCCGGCCGAGTTCATCGGCAGGACGACGGCGTTGTCGACGACGTTGCCGACCTCGAGCGGAAGTGCGATCGCACCCGCCGGGCCGGAGATGATGACCTCAGCCGGATTGCCGAGTGATGCGGCGGTCGCGGCTGACACGATTGCGGCGGCCGTACGCGCGGTGGCGGCCAAGTGCGGCTCATCGGCTTGCAGCGAGCCTTCATCAAGCAAGTAGCGCCAGGTCGCGAGTGCGACTCCCCCGGCTGCTGCCGCTGGTGCCACCGACGGAGCGGATTCACGTGCACCCTGCCAGGTACCGAGCGATGCCATCTGCCTGCGCAGAGCAGGAACGTCAGATGCTCCGACATTCGCACCAAGACTCTGGGCCACGAGCCCGAGCACTGCGGCATCGGACATCATGAGCGCATCGCGCAGCACCTCGCCGAATGGGCGGGGACGACCCTCCCAGTTGATGAACGTGCCCGACTTCTCGGTGACGACAGCAACGGGGAGAACGACATCGGCAATCGCGGTGACGCTGGAGTGATGGTTCTCGAGGGACAGCACGAAGCCGGTGCTCTCGAATGCCTCACGAGCGAGTGCGGGATTCGCGAAGTCACCGAGATCAACACCGCCGGAGATGATCGCGCGAATCGTGCGCGCCTTCGCGGCCAGCAGGAGCTGCTCGCCGGACAGACCCGCCTGAGTCGGAAGTGAGTCAGCGGAAACACCCCATGCCGCGGCAACCTCGCTCCGTGCAGCCGCATCAGTGAGCGGACGACCGAGCGGAAGCAGACCGGCAAGTGCGCCGGCATCGAGTGCACCGCGCTCGCCTGCGCGACGCGGGACCCATGCGAGTGCGGCACCAGTTGATGTAGCAAGTGCCTGCACTGCGGATGCGCCACCGGCGATGGAGGCAATGCGCTCGCCCACCAAGATGACCGCGCCGGGCTGGCGCAGCTGATCGAGAACACCTGCATCGAGTGAACCGAGTGCAGTGGCCTCAGTGCCCGGGGCTGCCTGGATCCAGGTGCCCTTCATCTTCTCGAGCCCGCGAGTAGCGGTGGCAGCGACGCTCAGCACCTTGGTGCGAGCGGCAGCGGCCTTGCGCAGACGCAGGAACACGATCGGGGATTCGTCTTCGGGCTCGAAGGCCACCAGCAGAACCGCCGGTGCGCTCTCGAGATCGGAGTAGGTGGTGCGCACGGGTGCGCCAGCCACTGCCGACTTCAAGAAGGCAGCCTCTTCATCAGAGTTCGCGCGCACGCGGAAGTCGAGGTGATCGGAGCCGAGTGCCACGCGAGCAAAGCGCTGGTATGCGTAAGCATCCTCGACAGTGGCACGACCGCCGACGAGCACGCCGACTGCAGTGCCGGCCTTGCGTAGACCCTCGGCCGCAACGTTCAGGGCCTCGGGCCACGAGGCCACGCGCAGTTCGCCGTTCTCGCGAATCATCGGAGCCGCAATGCGACCCTCGGTCTGGTACTGGAAGGCGAAACGGCCCTTGTCGCAGTTCCACTCTTCATTGACCTCGGGGTCATCCCAGGCCAGACGACGAGTGACCACGCCACGGCGGTAATCGGTGCGCAGTGAGCAGCCCGACGCGCAGTGCTCGCACGTGGTGGGAACCGACACGAGATCGAATGGACGCGAGCGGAAGCGGTACGCCGAACTCGTGAGGGCACCAACCGGGCAGATCTGCACGGTGTTGCCCGAGAAGTAGGAATCGAATGGCTGATCGTCAGCGGTGCCGACCTGCTGCTTGGCTCCACGCTCGAGCAGATCGATGAATGCATCGCCGGCGATCTGATCAGCGAAGCGGGTGCAACGCGCACAGGACACGCAGCGCTCGCGATCGAGCAGGATCTGCGCGCTCACATTGATCGGCTTCTCGAAGGTGCGCTTCTCTTCGGTGAAGCGAGACTCCGGACGACCGACCGACATGGCCTGGTTCTGCAGTGGGCACTCGCCGCCCTTGTCGCATACCGGGCAGTCGAGCGGGTGATTCAGGAGCAAGAACTCCATGACACCGGCCTGCGCCTCGGCGGCAACAGTCGAGGAGTTCTGGGTGCGGATGACCATGCCATCGCTGACGACCTGAGCGCAGGCCGGCTGCGGCTTGGGCATGCCCTCGACCTCGATGAGGCAGGCGCGGCAGGCCGCGACAGGCTCGAGGAGCGGGTGATCGCAAAAGCGCGGGATCTCGGTTCCGATGAGCTCGGCGGCGCGAATAGCCAGCGTGCCCTTGGGCACCTCCACTGCCACACCGTCGATGACGACAGTGACGGTCTCGACTGCTGCGAGATCGGAACCGGTGTTGTTCGTGATGGTCATCGGGCTACCGCTCCCGCAAAGACGTAGGACGCCACCGGATCGAACTGCGCGTCTGCAGACGTGGTGGTTGCCGCGATGAACTCATCGCGGAAGTACTTGAGCGCTGCCGGGTACGGCGTAGCAGCGGCATCGCCGAGGGCGCAGAAGGAACGACCCGCAATCTGGCCGCAAAGCCCGACGAGTGTCTCGACCTCAGCCTCGGTGCCGTGACCGTGCTCGAACTTCTCGAGCACACCCGTGATCCAGTAGGTGCCCTCGCGGCACGGGGTGCACTTGCCGCACGACTCATGCTTGTAGAACTCGAGCCAGCGGGTGACGGCCTTGACCACCGAGACGGTGTCGTCGAAGAGCATCGGGGTGCCGGTGCCGAGCATGGTGCCTGCAGCCGCCATGTCCTCGTAGGTCATCGGGATATCAAGGTGATCGGCGGTGAGCATCGGAACAGACGAGCCGCCGGGCAGCCAGAACTTGACCGGGCGACCGTCGCGCATGCCACCGGCGTAGTCGAGCAACTCACGCATGGTGATGCCGAGCGGTGCCTCGTAGATACCGGGGCGATTGACATGACCGGAGACAGCAAACACCTTGAAGCCCGGCGACTTCTCGGTGCCGAACTGGCGGAACCAGTCGACGCCGCGATCGACGATGTACGGGATGTTCGCGATGGTCTCGACGTTGTTGATGACGGTCGGCGAGGCGTACAGACCGGCGACTGCGGGGAACGGGGGCTTCAGGCGCGGCTGGCCGCGGAAGCCTTCGAGGGAATCGAGAAGTGCGGTCTCTTCGCCGCAGATGTAGGCGCCGGCACCAGAGTGCGCGACAACCTCGAGGTCGAAGCCACTGCCGAGAATGTTCTTGCCGATGAGGCCAGCGGCACGAGCCTGCTCGATTGCATTCGCGACGCGACGGATTGCCTCGGGAACCTCGCCGCGGATGTAGATGAAAGCGTGGTTAGCGCGGATTGCGAAGGAGGAGATGATGACGCCCTCGACGAGTGCATGCGGATTCGCCATCATGATCGGGATGTCCTTGCAGGCACCCGGCTCTGACTCGTCGGCATTGACTACGAGGTAATGCGGCTTGCCATCGTTCTGCGGAACGAAGCTCCACTTCAGACCGGTCGGGAAGCCGGCGCCACCGCGACCGCGGAGGCCGGAGTCCTTGACGGTGGCGATGATGGCGTCAGGATCCTGCTTCAGCGCACTCGCGAGTGCGCGGTAGCCGCCATGGGCGCGGTAGCCGTCGAGCGTGTAGAGCTTCGGGTCGTCCCAGAACTCGGTAATGATCGGAGTAAGAGTCATCGATCAGCCCTCCTGCTTGCTCGTCGGGGCGGACATGCCGCGTTCCTTGGCGACGGTGAGGCCGGCCAGCATCTTGGCGTCAACGGGGTTGCCTTCGTCTGCGAGCCCGTCGAGCGGGAACGCGAGGGTGTGCTCGGTGGCGCGGAAGTCTCGAATGACCGGGCCACGAGTGGAAGCGACCTTCTCACCGCGGGCAAGACGGTCAACGATGTCGACGGCAGACGTGGGCGTGACGTCGTCCATGAACTCCCAGTCGACTGTCATGACAGGTGCATGCGTGCAGGCTGCCTGGCATTCGATGCGCTCCAGCCAGAACTCGCCATCAGCGGTGGGCTGATCGTGGCCGACGCCCAGGCGCTCGGAGAGGGCGTCGTACACAGCGTCGCCGCCGAGCAGACCGCAGAGAGTGTTGATGCAGACGCCGATGTGATGCTTTCCGACCGGCTTGCGCTTGTACATCGTGTAGAAGGTGGAGACGGCCTTGACCTCGGCCGGGGTGATGCTCAGGACGTCAGCACACGCTTCGATTCCGTCGGTCGTGACCTCGCCCTCGACGCTCTGCACGAGATGGAGCATCGGCAGCAGTGCCGAACGAGGCTGCGGGTAGCGAGCAGCCAACTGCTGCATCTGCTCGCGAGTCGCTTCGCTGATTGCCATGACCTTGCCTTCTGTTATCTCGTACGGAACCGGGATCGTCGCCGCGCTAGCGGTCGACGCCTCCCATGACGGGGTCGATGCTGGCGACTGCCGCGATGACGTCAGCGATCTGACCGCCCTCGCTCATTGCGGCAGTTGCCTGGAGGTTGGTGAACGACGGATCGCGGAAATGAATGCGATACGGGCGGGTACCGCCGGCGCTGACCAGGTGGCAGCCGAGCTCACCGCGAGGTGACTCGATTGACGCGTAGGCCTGGCCTGCAGGAACGCGGAAGCCCTCGGTGACCAGCTTGAAGTGATGGATCAATGCCTCCATCGACTCCGACATGATCTCCTTGATGTGCTCGACCGAGTTGCCCTGTCCATCGCTGCCGACAGACAGCTGAGCGGGCCACGCGATCTTCTTGTCGGCCACCATGACCGGATCGCCGGTGCTGGCACGCAGACGCTCGATGCACTGCTCGACGATGTGCATCGACTGGTGCATCTCGCGTACACGGATCAGGAAGCGACCGTAGGCATCGCAGGTGGTCTCGGTGACAACCTCGAAGTCGTAGGTCTCGTAGCCGCAGTAAGGCTGAGACTTGCGGAGGTCGTGTGGCAGACCAGTGGCACGCAGGATCGGGCCGGTGACTCCGAGGGCCATGCAGCCGGTGAGGTCGAGGAAACCAATCTCGACGGTGCGACCCATCCAGATGTTGTTGTCGATCAACAGGTTCGCGGTGTCCTTGAGACGCTTGCGCAGCAGCGGAAGTGTCTCGGCGATCTTGTCGACGCCACCCTCGGGGATGTCCTGAGCAACGCCACCGGGACGGATGTACGCGCTGTTCATGCGCAGGCCGGTGATCATCTCGAAGATGTCGAGGATGAGCTCGCGCTCGCGGAAGCCGAAGGTCATGGCAGTGAGTGCACCGAGTTCCATGCCGCCGGTGGCAAGTGCGACCAGGTGCGAGGAAATGCGATTGAGCTCCATCATCATCACGCGGATGACATTGGCGCGCTCGGGGATCTGGTCGGTGATGCCGAGCAGCTTCTCGACAGCCAGGCAGTAAGCGGTCTCGTTGAAGAACGGGGCCAGGTAATCCATGCGAGTGACGAAGGTGACGCCCTGCGTGAACGAGCGGAACTCCATGTTCTTCTCGATGCCGGTGTGCAGATAACCAATGCCGCAACGAGCCTCGGTGACGGTCTCGCCCTCGATCTCGAGAATCAGTCGGAGAACGCCGTGGGTCGACGGATGCTGCGGACCCATGTTGACGACGATGCGCTCCTTCTCGCCATCAGGTGCGGCAGAGATGGTGTCCCAGTCGCCGCCGGAGACCGAGTAGACCTTGCCCTCGGTGGTCTCGTAGGTGCCGGCGTACGAATCGGTGCCTGCATCGGCACTGGAGTACGTGATGTTCTCGGTCGACATTAGTTGTACGACCTCCGCTGATCCGGGGGCGGCGTTGTGGCGCCCTTGTACTCGACGGGAATTCCGCCGAGGGGGTAGTCCTTGCGCTGCGGGTGGCCCGGCCAATCGTCGGGCATCGCAATGCGAGTAAGTGCGGGATGACCTTCGAACACGATGCCGAAGAAATCCCAGGTCTCGCGCTCATGCCAGTCGCAGGTCGGGTAGATGCCGACGATCGACGGAATGCGCGGGTCAGCGTCAGGTGTTGCCACCTCGACGCGAACGCGACGGTTATGGGTGATCGAGAGGAAGTGGTAGACCGCATGCAGTTCGCGGCCGGCCTCGAGCGGGTAGTGCACGCCGCTCACGCCGAGGCAGAGCTCGAAGCGCAGGCCGGGCTCATCGCGCAGCGTGGTGACGAACTCGAGGATCTTCTCGCGCTCGACGAAGAAGGTGATCTCGCCGCGATCGACGACAACCTTCTCGATGGCGCCGTTGATGTTTCGTGCAGCAAGGGAGAGATCAAGCTCATCGGCCAGCTCATCGAAGTCGCCGCCGTAGGGGCGCTGCGATGCGGGGGGCAGGACGATGGCTTCGACCAGGCCACCGAAACCGCTGGTGTCGCCCGAGCCGGCGACGCCGAAGGCGCCTTCGCGCACGGCGATGACATCAAGGGGGGCAACTCCCGAGGGCACCACGGGAATCAGGTTGTCGCTCAACGCAGCAGACCCTTCATCTCGAGGGTGGACGGTGCTGCCAGGGCGAGGGCCTCGAGCTCGATGATCTCTGCCTTGCGGTTCGGGCCGAGCTTGGTGTCCTGAATCTTGTCGTGCAACTTGAGGATCGCGTCGATCAGCATCTCGGGGCGCGGCGGGCAGCCGGGCAGGTAGATGTCGACGGGAACGACATGGTCAACGCCCTGAACAATGGCGTAGTTATTGAACATTCCGCCGCTCGAGGAGCAGGCACCCATGGCCAGAACCCACTTCGGGTTGGGCATCTGGTCGTAGATCTGGCGCAGCACGGGGGCCATCTTCTGGCTGACGCGACCGGCCACGATCATGAGATCTGCCTGGCGCGGCGAGGCGCGGAAGACCTCCATGCCAAATCGCGCGATGTCGAAGCGCGGGCCACCGACGGCCATCATCTCGATGGCGCAGCAGGCCAGGCCGAAGGTGGCCGGCCACAGTGAGCCCTTGCGTGCGTATCCCGCGAACTTCTCGACAGTCGTCAGCAAAACGCCGGACGGCAGTGCCTCTTCAAGACCCATGAGTTTTCCCTTAGTCCCACTCGAGTCCGCGGCGACGCCATACGTAGGCGTACACAACGAGGACGGTGATGATGAAGATGATCATTTCGATAAGGCCGAACAGTGCGAGCTGGTCGAATGCGACCGCCCACGGGTAGAGGAAGACGATCTCGATGTCGAACACGATGAAGAGCATCGCGGTCAGGTAGTACTTGACGGGGAAGCGGCCGCCGCCGACCGGCTGGGGGGTGGGCTCGATACCGCATTCATAGGCGTCGTACTTCGCGCGGTTGTAGCGCTTAGGGCCGGTGAAGGTGGCCGCGAGTACCGAGAATGCCGCGAAGCCAAAGGCCAGAAGGCCGAGAACCAGGATGGGGGTGTAGACGTTCACCGCTCCCGCAACTCCTCATCGATCAATGTGGGTGATCGCTTCAGCGCTTGCGCAATTGTGAAAGGCTTCACGACCGCCGTAAGCATAGTGGCTCACGAGGGTGCGCAATGACGGGCGGGTATCCCTACGCCTTAGGGGCAAAACCCCTATGAATCGCAACGATTCCGCCGGTCAGATCACGCCACTGAACACGCTCCCAGCCAGCAGCACTGAGATCGCCGGCCAGCTCACCCTGATCAGGCCAGGCCCGGATGGATTCGGCGAGGTATACGTACGCCTCGGGGTTCGTGGCCACGGCCCGGGCGACCGGAGGCAGGGCCTTCATCAGGTACTCGGTGTAGACCGTGCGAAGCGGACCCCAGGTCGGGTGGGAGAACTCGCAGACCACGAGGCGGCCGCCCGGACGCACCACTCGGCGTAGCTCAGCGAGCCCGGCATGGCGGTCGGCCAGGTTGCGCAGCCCAAAGGAGATCGTCGCGGCGTCAAAAGAGGCGTCTTTATAGGGCAGATGAAGGCCATCACCGGCCACGAAGGGCAGTCCCGGCTGGCGCTCGCGCCCCACATTGAGCATGCCGAGGCTGAAATCCGTGGGCACAACGAAGGCCCCGGCCCGGGCGAAGGGCTCACTGGAGGTGCCGGTGCCGGCCGCGAGATCAAGGATGCGCTCGCCCGGCTTGGGATCAACGGCTGCCACGACAGCCTTGCGCCACTGGCGGGTCTGACCGGCAGCGAGGACGTCATTGGTGATGTCGTACCGCTTGGCGACGCCGTCGAACATGGCCGCGACGTCGACTGGCTGCTTGGTGAGATCCGCTCGCATCTGCTGAACTTAGCAAGAGCCCATACGCTGTGCAGATGCAAGGATCCGACCGCGCTACTGGCCCCACCGAGGCCGCAAGCACGAGCAGCGTCCTTCGGGTGAGTACCCGCCCCATC
>Ga0164292_10003294_pt1 | contig 13228 bp, 11 predicted proteins | sample GEODES117metaG_FD_111486 | JGI IMG/M metagenome (GOLD analysis project Ga0164292, IMG submission 111486) | Eutrophic lake water microbial communities from Lake Mendota, Wisconsin, USA - GEODES117 metaG | ecosystem: Environmental > Aquatic > Freshwater > Lake | place: USA: Lake Mendota... | reverse complement strand
GATTCACTGCTGCTTGGCGATAAATGTGGCGCACATACTTTTCCTTATATCGAAGTGAAGAATAGCAATTCCATGGTGGAACATGAGGCTACCACTTCCAAGATTGGCGAAGACCAGATCTTCTATTGCAACCAGCGCGGTATTGATACTGAAACCGCTGTTGCCCTGATCATCAACGGTTTTGCCAAAGAGGTCATGAATCAACTGCCTATGGAATTTGCCGTGGAAGCACAAAAACTCCTCGCCATCTCCCTGGAAGGTAGCGTGGGATAGGGATTAGCTGATTGACTGATTGGCTAATTGACTCATTATTTTTTTACTTGAATTGAAAGATATTATGTTAAAGATCACAGGTTTACATGCATCGATTGAAGAGAAACAGATATTAAGGGGGATCAACCTTGAGATCAAACCCGGAGAAGTGCACGCGATCATGGGACCCAATGGGTCGGGAAAAAGCACACTGGCTTCCGTATTGGCCGGAAGGGCTCAATATGAAGTAACTGGCGGTACAGTTGATTTCATGGGAAAGGACCTGTTGGATATGTCGCCTGAAGACAGGGCGCGCGAAGGTGTATTTCTGGCCTTCCAGTATCCGGTGGAGATCCCCGGAGTAAGCACTACCAATTTCATCAAGACGGCCGTTAATGAGACCAGGAAATATCGTGGCCTCGAACCACTTGATGCGGTATCGTTCTTGAAAACAATGAAAGAAAAAATGAAGCTGGTGAACATTGACCAGTCGCTACTCAGCAGGTCGCTCAACGAAGGTTTTTCCGGCGGCGAGAAAAAGCGCAATGAGATCTTTCAAATGGCCATGCTCGAACCCAAATTAGCGATACTGGACGAGACTGATTCAGGGCTGGACATTGACGCTTTGCGCATTGTAGCCAATGGCGTGAATCAGTACAGAAATAAAGACAACGCCTTCCTGTTAGTGACACACTATCAGCGGCTGCTAGATTACATCGTCCCGGACTTTGTACATGTACTATACAACGGCCGAATTGTAAAATCCGGAACCAAAGAGCTTGCCATGGAATTGGAAGAAAGAGGATATGATTTTATCAAAAACGAATTGGCAGTATCTGAAGGAGCATGACTATGAGTGACGTTATTCAAAATATTAATAGAGCTTTCCAGCCAACAGGACCACTTGTGAAAATCAAGTCGCAGGCGCTGGCCGACTTCAACAAATATGGTATTCCAACGGTAAAGCACGAGGAGTGGAAATATACCCGCGTAAGCGGACTGTTACAGGTTCCGTTTGCCATACAGGCAGAAAACGACATTGAACCCGAGCTGCTGCAACAATATTTGTTGCCCTGCAGCAAGGACGGATACCTGATCAACTTTGAAAATGGAAAGTTCGCTTCATCGGCATTGTCCATCGAAGGCGTAACGATACTCCCCTTAGCTGAAGCCAATCAATCTGATTTTTCTGCATTGGTAGACATGCATCTTGGTCGTTCTGGTAAATATCATCCGGATGGGATCAACGCCATGAATACCGCTTTTGCAGAGTTTGGCGCATTCCTGTTTGTGAAAAAAGGACAAAAGGTTGATAAACCGGTATACATCAATTATATCAGTGACAACAGATCTGTTCCCACGTTATCCATGCCGAGAATGTTGGTCTATATATCGCAGGGTGCTGAAATAGAAATTGTTGAGCATTTTATTTCGTTGGGCACACAGGATTGCTTTACCAACCAGATCACCGAAGTGGTTGTGGAGCAGGATGCTGTAGTGAATCATTATAAGATCCAGAATGAAGGGCCATTTGCCAGCCAGGTAAGCACTACCCATTTCACGCAGATCGGAAAATCATTGACCAACGCCACTACTATCTCCCTGAGCGGCAATGTTCTCCGGAATAACCTGAATATGGTCATGGAAGCGGAACACGGCGAGTCTCACATGTATGGCCTCTATTTACTGGATGGGAAGACACATTGCGATAATCATACGATCGTTGACAACGTAATGCCCCATTGCTTCAGCAATGAGCTTTACAAAGGCATTATGGACGGCGAATCCACAGGGGTATTCAACGGGAAGATCTTTGTGCGTAAAGACGCGCAAAAAACTAACGCGTACCAGTCTAACAAGAACGTACTGTTAACGGACATGGCCAGTGCCAACACCAAGCCGCAGCTGGAGATTTACGCAGACGATGTGAAGTGTTCCCATGGCTGTACCATAGGCAAGTTAGACGAGGAGGCGCTTTTCTACCTTCGCGCCAGGGGCATTAGTGAAAGGAATGCAAAATCATTGCTATTACATGCTTTTGCAGTCGATATTCTTGAGAATATAAAATCAGAACCGCTCCGGGCGTATGTGGACCAGTTGATCTCAGAACGGCTGGAGTTTAATTTTTAATATGGAGTGTAATTCTTAATATGGAAGCGATCAAGGCGGGATATGATGTTTATGAACTGAGAAAGCAGTTCCCTGTATTGCAAAGGGAATTGAAAGGGAAACCGCTGGTGTACTTTGACAATGCCGCCACATCTCAGAAGCCCCGGATAGTGATCGATGCCCTGGTTGATTACTACAGTAACTACAATGCTAACATTCATCGTGGCATCCATACCCTTGCAGAGGAAGCCACTGCGGCCTATGAAGCGTCAAGGGAAGCCTGCCGTGACTTCATAGGCGCATCCTCTACGGAAGAGATCATCTTCACCAGGGGTACAACTGAGGGCATCAACCTGGTCTCCCATACCTGGGGGCGTCAGAATATCAGCAAAGGTGATGAGATCATTATTTCCACCCTTGAACATCATTCCAACATCGTTCCGTGGCAAATGCTCGCTGAAGAGAAAGGAGCTATCATACGGGTGATCCCTATCAACGACCAGGGTGAAATTCTCCTGGACGAATATTACAAACTGTTGAACAGCAGAACAAAGCTGGTCTCCATTGTACATGCTTCTAATTCACTGGGCATCATCAATCCTGTTCGGGAGATCATCGAAGCGGCCCACCATGTTGGTGCGGTAGCGATGCTGGATGGAGCGCAGTCTACCGTTCACCTGGACATCAACGTGGTGGAGCTCGACTGTGATTTCTTCGCTTTCTCATCGCACAAATTATACGGTCCTACAGGTGTAGGTGTTTTGTATGGCAAGAAGGAATTACTGGAGGCCATGCCTCCATTTCATGGTGGTGGTGAGATGATCAAGGAAGTGAGTTTTGAAAAAACAACCTACAACGACCTGCCTTATAAGTTTGAAGCCGGAACGCCCAATATCGCGGATACCATTGCCATGAAAACGGCGATCGACTTCATACATGCACTGGGCAAAGATCATATCAGGCGCCATGAAAATGCGCTGCTGCAGTATGGCACAGAGCAACTTAGCCTTCTCAATGGTGTACGCATCATCGGCAATGTGGCAGATAAAGTAAGCGTTATTTCATTTGTAGTGGACGGCATTCATCCGCAGGACCTCGGCATTCTGCTCGATAACCAGGGCATTGCGGTCCGTACAGGATCCCACTGCACCATGCCCCTCATGCAATGCCTGAATATCTCCGGTACCACGAGGGCTTCATTTGCAGCTTATAATACGCACGAAGAAATTGACCGGCTTGTGAAAGGGCTGGATAAAGCCATAAACATGTTACTGTGATGCCGGGCTCCATTGAACAGATAGAACAGGAGATCGTTGAAGAATTTTCCCTTTTCGACAGTTGGGAAGACAAATACGAATACATCATCGATATGGGGAAGAAACTTCCGCCGTTGAGCGATGTGCATAAAACAGAAGAGAATAAGATCAAGGGTTGCCAGTCGCAGGTTTGGATGCACTCCAACCAGGAAGACGGCAAAGTATATTATCAGGCTGACTCGGACGCGATGATCGTTAAGGGTCTGATCAGTATGCTGGTGCGGGTATTCTCCGGGCAAACGCCGGAAGATATCATCCATGCGCCGGTCACATTTATCGATGAGATCGGAATGACCAGTCATCTTGCCCAGACCAGATCGAACGGATTGAGGGCCATGTTAAAACAAATGAAACTGGACGCCCTGGTTTGGAAGTCAAAGAATTGAACGGCGGATCGGAAGGCCTTCATTGACCTGAAAAAAAGGAATAAAAATGTTAAACGAACAGGAGTTGAAAGATAAAGTGATTGCAATGATCCAGGAGATACATGACCCTGAGATCCCTGTAAACATTTGGGATCTGGGGTTGATATACGAAGTCAACATCCTTCCCATAAACAATGTAGAGGTAGTGATGACCCTCACCGCTCCGAGCTGCCCCGCTGCCCAAAGTCTTCCCCATGAAGTAGACCAGAAGATCAGAACCATCGAAGGGGTCAATGATGTACATGTAGAAGTCACCTGGACGCCATCATGGAATAAAGACATGATGAGTGAAGTGGCAAAGTTGGAACTTGGGTTTATGTAACTCCCCAAAAAGCTATTGCACCCTGGTCAGGTCCAGGTCGTGAAAATCAAAACTAAAGTCTGTCAGCGGCGAAATGGCCTTCATTTTCATGCCCGAAGGCTTACCGTCCATATCCAGTGTAAACATCACATAAGCATCCGCATCGAAAGACCTGTCATCCCATTTTACAATGAATGTGTTTCCCTTGTAGTAACTTACATCACCCCTTAGGCGGGGAGACCTGATGCTATTCATCCTCATCTTTCCGTTCACTAGTGATATGACAACATCCCCGAACCACGGATCCCGGTAGGTGCCTGCAAATAATGAAGGAGATGGTTTGGCCGATGCTGATTTATGCTGGACGTCAATCTCTTGCTGAATTTGATCCCGGATCTTACGGGCTTCTGCCTCTCCCCTGAGCACGATGTCGTGCATTTGTTTAACCCTGTTTGTTGCAGGAATATTCAGGTAGCTGTCTTTAATCGTATTCGTTATCGCCGTAAACGCAGCACCTGACTGCTGGTTGGTCAGCACAATGATGCCCAGATTCAATTCAGGCAGCAATGTGATTTGAGTAACCACGCCAGCCAGTCCGCCTGTATGAGTTACCTGCTTATAGCCTTTAACATCCGACAGGAACCAACCCAGGCCGTAAGCCGAAAAATGCGTGTTGTAAGGTGGAATAGTACGGGCGGATAATATCGTTTGCGGACTCCACATCTCCTCATGCACGTCCTCACTGAATAGTTGTTGACCGTTTGGTAATTTGCCATGGTTCATCTGGGTAATGATCCATTTACTAAGGTCAGTGACATTGCTTACCATACCTCCGGCAGCATTCGCCGTTTCACTCCAGTCGATCGTGAGGGCTTGGACCTTACCATCCACAGGGGCATGGGGATCTATCAAATTAGATCTGTTCTTAACCCTTGTCATCGACGCGGCAGTGGCTGTCATACCCAATGGCTTTAGAAACCGGCTCTCGATAAATTCTTCCCAACGCTTGCCTGATGCTTTGGCGATCACTTCACCGGCAACGATGTACAGCAGGTTGTCATAATCGTATTTTGTCCGAAACCCTGACACCGGCTTCAGATACCTGAGGTTATGTATGATCTCTTCTTTTGAAAAACTACTTGAATCAGGAAACATCATCAAGTCACCTGCCCCCAATCCCAGGCCGCTTCTGTGGGTTACAAGATCCCTGATGGTAAACTCGGCAGTGACATAGGGATCATACATTTTGAAGCCCGGTATATAATCAGTCACCTTGTCGTCCCATGTTAGTTTTTTCTCATCCACCAATATTCCGAGGGCTGCAGTGGTGAAAGCCTTGCTGTTGGATGCAATTCCAAAAAGCGTATTCTCATCTACTTTCTGCATGGTCTTTAAAGACCTGACACCATATCCTTTGGCATGCACAAGCTTTCCGTCTTTCACAACGCCAACGGCAATACCAGGGACGTCAAACGTCTTCAAAACGAGTTCAGTCAGACTGTCAATCTGTTTGGAACTAACGGGTTGCGAGAATAGTGAAGCGTTCAGCAACAGGACGAGGAACGAAATAACTACAGTAGCCTTTTTCATGGGTACTCACTAATATTCAAGGATTTTTTTAATCTCCGCTTCGATGGATACATAATCCCGTTTTGAGATCCTGTCTTTTGTAAAAACAGAGCTCCCTACTCCAAGGGCATAAGCGCCTGCATCGAACCATTTCTTAACTGTAGCTTCATCGAACTGAACGCCGCCGGTAACCACTATTCTCATGTGCGGAAGTGGGGCGAGTACGTGTTTCAAATAGTCGGGCCCCACCGTTCCACCGGGGAACAATTTGATCACGGGCGAACCCGCGTTATAGGCCTTATACATTTCAGTAGGTGTTAAACAGCCTGGAATATATGGGATGTTGCTTTTCCTGCAGAACTTGGCAGTGGGCTTATCAAAAATGGGGGCTATGATGAAATCAGCTCCGGCTTCAATGAAATGCCCTGCAGTTTCTTCATTGAGGATCGTTCCTGCTCCAATGCTCATATCAGGACATTCTTTTTCAACCCAGGGCACGATCTGCCGGAAAACTTCCAGCGCCATCGTATCGCGGTTGGTCAGTTCAAAAGCCCTTAATCCTGCCTTGTAGCAAGATTTGATCACCATCTTGCAAACCTCTGCATCGGCATAATTGAACAGTGGGAGAAACCGGGTGTCACTCAACTTTTTATTAACCGCTTCAGCAGTAAATCTTGCCATAATTACTTATTTATTCTTATTCTTATCTTTTTACCCGGCCACCCGTGTTTCCTTCCATCAGTCCCCATACTTCATCTTCTGAAACCAGATTGTAATCACCCTCAACGGAGTGCTTTAAAACGGCTGATGCCGCAGCGAAATTGATCTTGTCCGGGTCGTTATAACCCGAAAGAGATGCGAAAATAAAACCTGAGATAAAGGCGTCGCCACTTCCTATCCGATCGATAATATTATCAATATCGTGTGTTTTTGTCTCAAACACAACATTTCCATTCCAAAAAACGCCACTGAGGCTGTTGTGAGAGGCACTGGCGCTTGTTCTTCGCGAGGCGAGCATACACTCCATACTACTAAATCTCTTCTTCATCGCTTCTGCAACCGCGCTGTAATGAACCCCGTCCCCGCGTATCCCAAAAATACTTTCGGTATCAGACTCGGCGGCCACGATAACCTGGCTAAGGTCAACCAGGGGCTCGAGGATCTCACCCGGGGTTTTACCGTACTTCCACAAACCTGACCTGTAATTGATATCCGCTGACACCATCACCCTTTTTTCGCGTGCTACCTTCAAGGCAGCCAGCAGGCAATCTGCCGCTCCCTGTGAAATGGCGGGGGTAATGCCCGTCCAGTGAAACCATTTGGCCCCGTCGAGGATGGAGTTCCAGTCAAAGCTGTTGGCATTAATGCCGGCAAATGAAGACGGAAGCCTGTCGTACGTGATCGCTGTAGCCCGGTTAATGGCACCTGGTTCTACAAAATACAGCCCTAAACGACCATCTGTGAATGTGATATGTTCAACATTTACATTCATTTTCCTGAGATTCGCCAGCGCAGCCTTCCCAAGGGCATTGTCTGGAAAGCTGGTAATATGAGCAGCAGATCTGCCCCAGTAGGCTAAGGCACAGCTGACGTTTGCCTCAGCGCCACTGTAAAGAATATCTAACTGATCGGTTTGAAGGAGTTTTTTACGGCCAGGAGGGGTCAACCTCATCATAACCTCTCCGAAAGTTATAACATCAGACATGCCCTAAAGTTAGGGGATTATGAATTACGTGTATGCTTGATACAGGCAGGGGCTTTCCGTACCGTCCCCTACCTACTAAACAAATGATTCCACAGCTACATGGCATACGGCAAGGGGCATCTAATTTATGACCATGTAAGGGAGCTTCAATAGTTTGGGTTTCTGATGGGTGAAAAAAAGGCGAGTCTGCTGAGCCCGCCTCAAACTCCAAAATAATAATTATTTCATTTTGCGAAACTGGTAGAAAACGCCTAATTGAAATATGTTGTTTTTTATCCCTGATTCATTTTTACTACTATCGGTGAGTCCCAGATTACAACGGGCGTCAACACCAAAGCCACCTTTAAAAAGAAACCAAAGCCAAAGGCCCAGGCCAGATCTGCGTTTGTGCATCCACTTTAAATATCCGTTTCCCTATTGCCCACGTCTGTTTTTGTTGATGCTAAAAGGCCCACTTGCGGGCCAGTCTCTAACCGGAAGCCGTTGTTGAAGATATACTGGACAAGGACGGGGAGATTGACGTAATTCAACTTACTTATTCGGTCGCCGTCGTAATTACTCCCCTGAGATGAGAACAGTAATTCAGGTTGCAGCGCAAAATGGTAGTTCGGGTGAATGTAGGCAAATAAGCCAAGATGCACGCAGGTATTGTTTCAGCGTTACCGTCCAGATCTCTGTTGAGCGTGTAAAAATTCAGTCCCCCGTTCACTCCCGGTTCCACTGATTTTGCAAAAACGGACTGCGCGTTGGTCTGCCCCATTTGTCGTCAGAAACAGAGCGACCATGATCATTGGCTTCTTCAAATCTATGATCAAGAAAGCTTTTTAAATTCGATACCATACACAGGCTACCCGAAAAAAAGAGTAAGCGCTTTATGATTACTCTCTTACTTTGAAAGAGGTTCCTACTGCCAGAAAATTAATTGCATGGAAATCCGGATTGGCTAATTTTAGCCTTCAATATAGACAACATGGATCAAACTACCCTTGGAATTGGCACCCGCTTACAGCACACCCGTTTTGGCCCCGGCGTGATCGTTGGTATCAAATACGCCACCTACCTGATCTCATTCATGAACGAAGGCATTATAGAGATCGACAAAACGGACAGCAACCTGGATGAGATCGTTCCGGAAAACGTAACCGCAGAAATCGAGACCCATAGCGAGGTTGAAAAAAGCTTGTTGAAGATCCTGCGGCTATGGGGCGGAATAACGGAAACGGTTCCCCTGGGGGAACGCTGGCAAAACGGTAAGATGCTGCTGCAGCCGGCTGACAAAACGCTAAAGCCTAAAGAAATTCCGATTGAAGATTTCTTTCATAAGATCGTTATGCTCCGCGACCGGCTAAGGGTGCTTGAACAAAACATCAACAGCAGTAAAACGCTGCACGATGAGGAAAAGGTGAACATACAGCAATACATCACCCGGTGTTACGGCTCCCTGACCACATTCAACGTATTGTTCCGGAATAAAGAACAATGGTTCATTGGGGAAAAAACGGGTTCATCAGATTGAGCCGCGTATGTCGCAGGGAGCAGAAACCAGCCAACATGCTGTTCATCCAACCGCGCATTGAGCGGCAGCTGCGAGCAAGGACCTTCCTGAATTTTTTCCTTTCTTTTCCATGATGCTATAAGTTGTAGGCGTTACTTAAAAGACCGCACGAGTTTGTTGATCTGGTTATCCGACAAGTCGCCACTGATCACCCCCTGGTGTTTAAATGATAATGATTGTCCGGGTTGCCATTCCACTTTGGCCGTTGGCTGTCCGTATGAAACTATAGCCAGACATATGAAGGGGAGTAAAACGATTAGTGATGATCTCATCTTAAAATTTTATCTATACTCAGATCAGGATAGAACGAAAAATTAAAGGAGCTTGACAATATTTGATACAACCGATTTACTATCTACAATGATTCTCGCGGTAGCGGTACCTGGAGGAATAAGAAATCCTGAAAATGCATATAGACCCGAGAGGATGGAGGGTGTGTTGGGGAATGATGATCCCGCCATCATGTAACCCCTGAATAAGAACTTGTTTCGTTTGCTGCATGACGATATCTTCGCCGGTAAGGTGTTAATCGGCACCGACGGCATCTTATTCATTTTATTTCATTTCATTTTATGAAGCTGAACGCAACGCTTTTTATCCTGATTATCTTATTTTCTGCGAGACATCTTTATTCCCAATCAACGGGTATCATACCGCAGCCCGCTGAAACAGTCATTGGCAAAGGAACTTTCAATTTCAATGCAAACACGTCAATCTACTATACTGATCAGGATCCCGCACTGCAGGTTTCTGTTCAACCGCTGGTCGATAAAATGTTGGCAGTGGCTGGATTCAACCTGAAAACAACGGCCGTAAAACCAGGTGCGAACATCATCTCTGTAAGTCTGAGATCGGACATGGCGGAGGACGGGGGATATGAACTCGAAGTATTACCTGCGTCTATTGAGATCAGGGCGAAAGATGCTGTAGGTGTCTTTTATGCGGTTCAATCGCTCCTCCAATTGCTCCCTGCCGAAATAGAAAGCGGAATAAAGGTACCCGCGCGATCCTGGCAAATTCCGTCGGTCACCATCCGGGATGCCCCTGCCTTCAGGTATCGTGGACTGATGATAGACGTATCCCGTCATTTCATGCCGATCTCTTTTTTAAGGCGTCTGGTTGATCTCATGGCGATGCAGAAAATGAATAATCTGCATCTTCACCTGACCGACGATCAGGGCTGGAGAATTGAAATCAAAAAATATCCTAAGCTTACTTCTGTGGGAAGTGTAAGAAGCGGAACCATACAGGATAAATATGCCGGAAAGGGAAACGACAATAACGAATACAGGGGTTTTTATTCCCAGAACGAAATGAAAGAACTGGTTGCCTATGCCGCAAAGAAATACATCAATATTGTTCCGGAGATAGAATTACCTGGACATAGCAGTGCAGCGATAGCGGCTTACCCGGCCCTGAGTTGTTTCCCGGATGAATCCTCTTATACGGCAGATGCCCTGCACTCTAAAGCCGCACTGGAGAAGGTGAAAGTTCCCGGGACCAAAATCGTGCAAGAAAGCTGGGGAGTGTTTAACGATGTGCTTTGTCCCACTGAATTCACTTTCAACTTCATGCAGGATATCCTTGATGAGGTGATAAGCATCTTTCCTTCAAAATATATTCATATCGGCGGTGACGAGTGTCCAAAAGAATTCTGGAAACGTTCCTCATTTTGCCAGGAGTTGATAAAGAAAAAAAATCTGAAAGACGAACATGGATTGCAAAGCTATTTTATCCAGCGAATAGAAAAACATGTCAATAGCCGCGGCAGAAACATTATTGGTTGGGATGAGATACTCGAAGGTGGATTGGCACCCAATGCGGCTGTGATGAGTTGGCGCGGCACTGCGGGCGGTATCGAATCCGCAAAGCAGGGGCATAACGTGATCATGTCGCCCGATGGATATTGCTATCTCAATTTTTATCAGTCGGAGGATCCCGCTGATTCAATTGCCTGGGGCGGATTTCTTCCGTTGAAGAAAGTATATGGATATGATCCGATCCCAAAAGAATTGGATCCTGCACAGCGCAGGTACATCATGGGCGTACAGGGAAATCTATGGAGCGAGTATGTGAAGTCGCCGGCATTGGCAGAATACATGCTATTTCCCAGAGCCGTTGCACTGGCCGAAGTGGGTTGGACAACATTCAAGCCGGGCTTCGAGGATTTTACAGGGCGGTTGATCCCACACTTAAAGCGGCTTGACCAACATGGCGTCAATTATTCCAGGCATTTGTTTGAACTGTCGCTGCAAAGCAAATATATCCCTGGCGAAAATGCCATACGAGTTAGTATAGAGGGTGTGCCGGCAACGCGTAAGATTAACTACAGCTATACCAATAGCAAGGGTGTGGTTGAAAAAAAGGCATACACCCAACCATTTGTTGTATCATCCTCAACATTACTGACGGCCTCCGTAGAAGTAGAAGGGCGGGTTGTTGATCGGGCCACTGCCCTTTTTAATATCAACAAAACAACCGGACAGGAAATCAGTTTTGTTGATCAGCCTGCGGCTGCATACGGCAAGGGAGGATCCGCTGCATTGGTAAATGGAATTATTGGCAGCAGCAATCGGTATACTGATAACGAATGGCTTGGCTGGGAAGGAAAAGATTTTGATGCGGTCATTCGTTTTAAGAAACCCACTGAAATAAGTAAAGTTTCGCTTAGGTTTTTCAATGCCACTTCGAGTTGGGTTTATCCTCCTTCCGAGATCAAGATCTTTGGCTCTGCAGATGGGAAAAGCTTTTCTGAGATGGAAAACAAGGGCGTAGTTACTTCAGCTGATGGCTCTGTTTTGGTGAAACATCTCCAGTTCAATACATCCAAACTCACCCACCTGAAAGTAGTGGCAAAAAATCATGGAATCATCGCAAAAAGCAATCCCGGCGAGGGCTACCGGGCCTGGCTTTTTGTGGATGAACTTGTTGTTGAGTAAAGTAAAAAGCTATGCGGGTTTTTAGTTGTGGAGAATACCGGAGTCGAACCGGTGACCTCTTGCAAGGCCTGCACGGCAACTACCCACTTTATTATTACGCCCAAGTATGTTTCGAAAAACACAGATAGGCAACATACTATATTGTCCATTCGTCTTTATCAGTATTTTCACTCTAAATAGTTTTACAAATTTAAAAAAAAGCGCATATGAAGTACCGCCCACTTCCCAAGCAAATAGCCGTAATATTGAAAAGTAATGCGTATGGCCATTGTCATTTTTTTGCGATCGGATTTCTCTTACTCTCATCCTTTTTATACGTTCCGATAACTGGCTTGGCTCAAAAAGAACAACCAAACATTGTTTTTATATTGACTGATAATCTTGGCTATGGGGAAATAGGCGCTTATGGCGGTGGAATAACACGGGGAGCAGCGACTCCGAAGATAGATGCTCTTGCCAAGGAGGGTACTAAATTTACTAATTTCAATGCAGAGACGCAGTGTACGCCCAGCAGATCCAGTTTGATGACAGGGCGTTGGGCGGTAAGGTCCGGGACGCATTCCGTCCCTTTTGGTGGTGTAGCTGACGGTCTTACCCAGTGGGAAATAACCATAGGCGAAGCGCTATCAGCAGCAGGTTATCGTACCGGTTATTATGGCAAATGGCATCTGGGAAGTCATGATGGCCGTCTTCCCAACGATCAGGGATTTGATGAATGGTTTGGGATTCCCCGCACAACAGACGAATCGCTTTGGCCAACATCGCCAGGTTGGTCGGAAGATATCATGCCTGCAGAACAAATGATGGAAGGAAAGAAAGGTGAGAAGAGTAGGCCATTAGGGAAGTATGATGTTACACAAAGACGTCTTATTGATGCAGAGATCACCCGCCGTACAGTTTCATTTATTGCCAACCAGAAAAATTCCGGGAAGCCCTTTTTTACTTATGTAGCTTTAACGCAGCCTCACCTGCCCAGCGAGCCCAATCCATCCTTCAAAGGGAAAACAGGAAATGGCGATTGGGCTGATATGCTTGCCGAGTTGGACAACAACGTTGG
>Ga0164292_10003293_pt1 | contig 13235 bp, 5 predicted proteins | sample GEODES117metaG_FD_111486 | JGI IMG/M metagenome (GOLD analysis project Ga0164292, IMG submission 111486) | Eutrophic lake water microbial communities from Lake Mendota, Wisconsin, USA - GEODES117 metaG | ecosystem: Environmental > Aquatic > Freshwater > Lake | place: USA: Lake Mendota, Wisconsin... | reverse complement strand
TTGAGGAATCGGTCTACGCAGTCAAAATTGGGCTCGGGGGTGCGCTCGGGCGAGGCGGTTTACGATTACCAGAGCGAGAATTCAGCTTTCACCTACTCAGCTGAAGGGCGTGAGATGGGAGCTGCGCAAACGGTCACTGGAATGAATGAAGCCGCCCGTCAAATGGGTCAGTCGGTTTATCGGAATGGAGGGGGGGCGACCGCTGCGAGAGCGGTAGGAGACTACACTTATTATTCCAGTCAGTACTCGAGTCCGAACACCTTTTTTGCACCAACGTATGTTTCGGATCCCTTCATGGGTGGCAAGCGGAATATCAAGGTGGGAGGGGTTAACCTTGGCTTTGGGTTCCTTGGAAGCGTCGAGTACAACGATAACGTTACCCGGTCAGGTACTGAACCTCTGGACGACATCATCAGTTCGAACCTTTTCAACATCAATGCCAACTACCAAGTGACGAAGAATAATAATCTGTCACTCGCTACTTCGCTGGGGTTCGATCACTACTTTAACCATCCAGAGGTTGCAATCGGTAACAATGGCTTTGTCTTGAATGTGCTGCCAGGGTCCAGCATTGCGTTCGATATGAAGATCGGGCCGGTTTTTGTGGTCATTTACGATCGGTTCTCGGCGCGCCCTGCGGTTCAGAATGATTTTGCGTTGGCCGCGAACCAGATTTTTGGGGTGATGCAGAATGACGTTGGCTTGGGGGCGCGTTGGGACATCAATTCGGCTCTCTCCCTATCGTTTAACTACATGCATTCGACGTCGAGATCATACGAAGAAGAGTTTTCGGATTTTGATCGAGACATGGACAGTGTGCAGGGCAATTTGACATGGAGTCCATCAGGGACTTGGAGTCTTGGGGTAGAGGGCGGGATGAGTTGGGTGCGGTATCCTGAGGGCTTCAACAATGATGGTGTATTGGCCAATGCGGGGGTGGTGTTTGCGACGCCCGTTGGGAAGAGCAGTTTCCTGAGAGTGGGTGCAGGGGTGCAGAGTTTTGATTTTGATTCGCCTCCAGACGTTACAGTAACTGAAAATGACGTGGAAGCAGCGACTGCACAACAGGTGAGCTTGAGCAACCAAGTGGCTGCTCAAACTGCAGCACTGAATCAAATGACTCCAGGAACGGTCGAATTTGAGGAACAAACCCAAGCGATTGAAAGCACCACTGAGAAATTTCAGATTGCAGCCTTGAATACCCAAACTTTGACGAGTCAACGGCAACAGCAACTTGAGAGCAATACGGGAGATACGTCTGACTTGAGCGACTACTATTTCAACGTGACCTTGACCAATCAACTGTCCGCACGGGTGAGTCAGGTTTTGTCCCTTGGACATGAATCTGCATTGAGTAATGTGGCCAACTATGTCACGGCTGACTACTTTAATTACGGCATTGGTGTCATCGCGTGGCGGGGCAGTCGTTTGTCCGTAAGCACTTATTACGAAGATGCGAACGTGTCGGGTGGGCGGAATGGAGAAGACCTGACGCAGTATGGTTTTGATGCGTATTTGAGTCATAATATCAATTCTTGGTGCCGCGCTGGCATTGGTTATCACTACGGAAATACTGATTCTGGAGGTATCGAATCTGAGCCTGACGTGGATCGGGACTTTCAACAGTATTCCTACAGTGCGGACCTGAGTTTCATGCTCTCCCGGAAAGCGTCGCTATCATTTGGCTATCGGCACTTCACGACCGATGGAGAAGATCCGGAGTTTTCGTTTGAACAAAACCGGTTCGTGATGGCCTTGAACTACAACTTTTAGGTTCTACGGCTCGGGTCTGGATTGAGGTTGTTGACTGGAACCCTTGACCCTCTGCGAGCCAAATTCTTTTTTGCATACTAACATGAACGCTTTCTATCACTTGAATCACAAGGGATTGCTGTCCTTTCTGGCGCTTGTTTCTTACCTGCCTGTTGGAGCTCAAGATCCAGGATACCAGCCGCCGGTCACAGAATCGCGGTCGACGCTGAGTGCCGTGGAAGGCCGTGGTGGATCCCCCATGGCTGCCAGTGGCCTTAACTCGATGGATGTTTTGGACAATGTGCGGGCCATTCGCCCTGGTGATGTGGTCAGTCTCCGGATCATTGAGGATCGAAAAGAACCACGGCAGGTGACGGTTGGGGTGACTGGAGAAATCCAGGCGCCGTATGTGGGGCTGGTGAAAGCGGCGGGACGGACGTCGAGATCGTTGGCGGATTCGATCAAGGTTGAATTGGAGCGATCCTATTTCAAGAAGGCGACGGTGATTGTCGCGATTGATCAGACGCGAGAGGAGAGTCGTGGCCCGGGGATCTATAACATCGACTTGGAGTTTTTCACTGTCTTTGGCCAGGTGTTGAGGCAGGGGAAGTATGAGTTGCCCTCTGATGAGGATGTCACGATCAGCCAAGCCATTCTGCGGGCTGGCGGTTTTGCGCAGTTTGGAAACCCGAAACGAGTGAAGGTGGTGAGGCAGTTACCAGATGGCCAGAACAAGACGATCCTCGTCGACTGCGACGACATTATGAGGAAGGGGAATCTCAGCAAGGATATCTACATTCGTTCAGGGGATGTGGTGATTGTGGATGAGAAGAAGGTCAATTTTTAGGACCTGAATGAGCCATTGGGCATTGGTTCAAAATGTGTTGGAGAAGTCATGAACGTCTGACATCTTGGTTGCACAACGCGCATGACACAAACAACGGACAAGGCGAAGCACTGACTCGTACCCCCTCTTTCCATGGAACAGCAACTTATCCTGCCAGGCCAATCCGCCTCACTGAATCGGATTCATGAGACTTCGGCCAAGTTTCAGCGATATCGGATCCTACTGCGCCGTCGATGGTGGTTTTTGCTGCTCACGGCGAGCATTGGGGTGTGTTTTCAAGCTTTGAGGGTCACAGGAAAGCCGATTGAGTTTAAGTCCGGCGCCAAACTTGTGGCGGGTGGTCGTGTGGTGGATCAGAGTGGTCCTGCGGTTTGGCAGGAGCAGTTGCAGGACTTCTATGGAACGATCATTGAGACTCTGGAAGGGGGGTCATTGAAGAGCAAGGCGCTGACCCGAATGCGCACGCTCTATCCCGATTTGAAGGAGTCGGATGTGTCCATTCGAGTATTGCAGAACAAGGGATCAGCGATCTTTAACGTGGTTGCGACTGGACGGGAGGGAGACTACACGCAGAAGTTTTTGAATGCGCTGGTTGATGAATTCATTTCACAGCGCGCGCAGGTGCGTGAGCAAGCGTTGGGTAAGGTTTTGACTTCATTTGCTGACGGGGTGTTGCGGCGGGAGAAGCAGTATCAGGAGGCGGCAGAGAAGTTGGAGAGCTTCCGGAAAGCGAATGACATCATTAGTCTGACGAGTGGCCACAATGTGGCAGCGGCAACATTGACGCGGTTGAACGCGGAAAAGGATCAATTGAAGAACCAGCAACTGGAGATGGAGTTGGCACTCAAGGATGTTGGGGCGGCGATGCAAAAGCGGGAGCGAGGGCTGAATGTTGCGGCGGCCGGGACTGGGTCTGGAGCTAACCAGGGGCAGGTTAATCCAGAGGCTGGAAACGGCGACCCGGCGCGAACCAACTCAAGCACATCGGGGATGACCCGAACCGAGCAGGAGTGGGTGACGACGAAGCATGAGATGCTGAGTTTGAGGGTTGAGAAGGAAAGGCTTTTGGAGCAGTTCAAGCCGCAGTACCCGGGCGTCATTGAAGTGGAAGAGAGGATCGCCAAATCGGCGAGTTTGCTAAGGCTATTGGAGGATGAGATTTTGGCTGAGCTCAAGCAGTCCCTGGCTGATGTGGAGCGGCAGATTCAAGCGAAGGAATCGAGTGTCACTGAAAAGCGGTCTGAAGCCATGACGTTGGCCAGTTTGATCGCGCAAGATCAGAAACTGACTTCTGATATGGAAGCCAAACGGCAGGCTTACGAAGCGTGGTTTGAACGGGCGACGGAACTCAACCAGGTTACCGCGAACATTACGGATTATGTTGGCATCCAAGACCCGGCTTCGACGCCCATTCAGGAACTGGATGACTGGGTCATGCCGCTTGTGATGGGTTTAGTGATGGGGATTGGTGCCGGAGCGGTCATTTTGCTTTTGTTTGATAGATTGGATGACCGAATGAACTCAGTGAGTGAGTTTGCGGCCTTGTTCCCGAATGAGGCGGTGCTAGGACAGGTGCCGGAGCAGAAACAGGCGGGTGATTTGGTGCTATTGAGGCCAAACGATGACCGTCATCTTTACGCTGAGGCGTTCCGGAATATTCGATCTTCGATCCTGTTTAAGAACTGGCAGAGCAAGCCACCCAAGACCATTCTGATCACGAGTGCGGTGCCAAACGAGGGCAAGACCACTTTGTCTTCCAATTTAGCGATCACGATGGCTTTATCGGGAGCAAGGGTGCTCTTGGCTGACTGTGACCTTCGTCGTGGAGGGGTGAGTGACCTTTTCAAACTGCCGGGTTCGCCGGGTTTGAGTGATGCCCTGCGGGGGAATCTGCATTGGCGCGACACGGTGCAGGAGACTGGCACGCGGAATTTGGACTTGATGGCCCGTGGTGATGTGTACGACCAAACTTCGGAGATGCTGCTGTCGAAGAATGCGCAAGAGATGCTGAAAGAGATGGCGGAGGAGTATGATTTTGTGATTTTTGACAGTGCGCCTGTGCTGGTGGCGGATGATACGGCAAGTTTTGCGCCCAAACTGGATGCGGTGCTGTTTGTTGTTCGATTGTCGTCGACGATGGCGCGGCTGTCGGGCAAGGCGATGGATTTGCTTTATGACAGGCAGGTTAACCTCGGGGGAGTGATTTTGAATCGCTCGAGTTCGAATCTGAAAGAGTACACCTATTACAATTACGCTAGCTATTACTACAAGCCCAAGGCTAAGCCAGCGGTGGAACCGGAGCCAGTGGGGCCATCGGCGGGAGTTTAGACCAGTTCTCGAAAGGATTGTCACCTTGCCCGGCGGCGGAGCGGCCTCATTGGTTTCGTCAGCCGCTTGGCAGTTGTTGATTGAATAGCGGGCTGCGCGACTTCCTTGCCACTGAGGCCGCTGAGCTCGCCGGATCAAAATGAACTTCTTTTCGAGAACCGGTCTTGAGGCGATAGCAGGGGTTCTGAAAGACGAGGGGAGTGAGAGGCGTATCGAAGGGAGTAGCCTGAATTGCGTTGGTACGTTAGCCAATGGGGATTCTGAGCCTGACTCTCGTTTCTATGAACAAAAATCTTTCGCATTTTACCTCACGCCGGCTTTTTGGGGTGGCGACCTTGCTGGCGTTAACCGTTTTGGAGTATTCTGGATTGGCGGGGTATCCTGTGTTGAGTGCGACAGCACCCCGGGGGGCGCAGCGAGGATCTGAGGTGAAGATCAAAGTCACGGGTGACAAGTTGGCGGATTTTCAGACGTTGATGTTTTTGTCGCCTGGATTCACGGTGAAGAGCGTGGACAAGGTGGAGGAGAAGGCGGTGGAGTGTACCGTGGTGGTGGCTCCGGAGGCGCGCACAGGGAACCACTTGGTGCGAGTGGTGACCAAGAGCGGGATTTCTCATGGGCGTCAGTTCTTTGTGGGGAATTACCCCAATCGGGATGAAGTGGAACCCAATAACGATCTCTCTCTTGCTCAGCCGATCACGATCAATCAGACGATTGAGGGAGTGGTCCAAAGCGAGGATGTGGACTATTTCAAGGTGACTGCCAAAAAGGGCCAGCGGTTGACCCTTGAGGCTGAGGGACTGCGATTGGGTTATGGGACGTTTGATCCTTATATCGCCATTTTGGATAAAGATCGATTTGAGAAGGTTTCTTCGGATGACACGATCCTACATCGGCAAGATGGCTACTGTTCTTGGACGGTGGATGAGGATGGGGAGTATTTTATCATGATGAGGGATTCCTCCTATCGTGGCAGTGGGACCGCTTTTTATCGGCTGCATGTGGGGGGATATCGCCGTCCAGAAGTGGTCTATCCGGCTGGGGGTCGGCCAGGGCAGAAAACGAAGGTGAGGTTCATTGAGAAAGATGGATCGTCATTTGAGGAGGAGTCGATGATTCCGGCGGATGCGCCTGAGTTTCACATGCTGTTTGCCACCAACCAGGAGGCGGCTGTGTCTGGCAATCTCTTCCGGGTGGTGGATGTGGAGAACACTTTGGAGACCGAACCTAATGATGCCTTGGCGCAAGCGACCGCGGTGAATCCGGGTGAAAGGGCTGCACTGAATGGGATCATTGAGAAAGCAGGTGATGTAGACTTCTTTAAGCTGACGCTCAAAAAGGGGCAGAAACTGTTGGTGCAGGGATTTGGTCAGGCGCTTGGATCTCCTCTAGATATGGTGGTGAATGTGCAGAATGCCAAGGGGGGCAATATCACAGGGAATGATGATGGGGGCGGAACTCGGCGGCTGGACAGTCGGTTCAGTGTCGATATCCCAGAGGATGGGGATTACTACGTGCGGGTCGCGGACCACTTGGAGCGGGGTGGGGCCAATTTTGTGTATCGAGTGGAGTTGGGCACGGCGCCGAAAGAGCTGTATGTCTCGTCACCTCAATTCACGATTAACGACACGCACTATCGGCAATTCATCGCCGTGCCGAAGGGTGGGAGATATGCCACGCTAGTAAATGTGACGCGTGCCGGGGTATCGGGGGACTTCACCTTTGAGGCGCCTGGGCTTCCTGCGGGAATGAAGTTGCTCACGGACAATTTGCCGAAAGATTACACCAGCATTCCTCTTCTGTTTGAATGCACAGCGGACGCGGCGATTGGGAGCGCGACTGTGCCATTGACTTTGAAGTCGGTGGATCCTGCTCAAAATGTGGTGGGAAGGCTGAGGCAGCCGTTCGACGTGGTCAGGGAAGGCAACGTGATCTACCTGACAGAGACCCACGACAAACTGCCGGTGGCGGTGGTGGAGGAGGTGCCATTTTCTTTGGAAATCCAGACGCCACCGGTGCCGCTCGTTGCGGGCGGGGTGATGAATCTGAAGGTAGTGGCCAAGCGCAAGGAGGGCTTTAACGCAGCCATACGGTTGTTTATGATTTGGAAACCTAGTGGTGTCAGTTCACTGGGTGAGGTGACGATTCCTGCAGACGCGAATGAAGCGGTCTTTGTGTTAGATGCGAAAAAAGATGTGCCAGCGGGCAAGTGGAAATTCACGGTGATGGGCGAGGCGGACACTGGAAAAGGCAGGGTGTACAACGCATCGCCATTCCATGAAGTTGAAACGGCACCTGCCTACGTGACGGCGCCGGCCATGTCGCTCGCGGTGGTTGAGCAAGGCAAAGAGACGACGATGGTGGCAAAGCTGGAGACACTGAAACCCTTTGAGGGTGAGGCGGTGGCTCAAGTAGTGGGGGTGCCTGACACAATCGTGATCGAGGCGAACAAGATCACCAAGGACAGCAAAGAGGTGACCTTCCAGGTGAAGACGACGGCTAAGTCGCCCGTTGGCAAGCAGGCTAACCTTTTTGTGAGTGTGGAGATTCCTGTGAATGGTTCGACAACGACGACGCATCGAATTGCGGTGGGATCGATTTTGCGAATCGATGCGGTGAGGAAGGCGGCACCAGCCGCGCCAGAAAAGATCGCGGCCGCCAAACCGAAGGAAGCTGCGCCAGCCGCTCCCAAGGTGCTGTCACGCCTTGAGCAGCTTCGGCAGGAAGCGGCGGCGGCAAAATGAGCAAGTTGTTACAGAACTGAAAAATATCGGTCTGATAGGCGTAGGTTTCTTACCCCTCTATGTATCGAATGAGTTTACGTCTTCTGTTTGTGTCTGCCCTGAGCGGAATTGGATTCGCGAGCTTCGCCGCAGAAGGTGAAGCCGTGACGTCTGGGCCTACTGCGGCTCCTAATCCAGGCGGGAAGGTGGCAATCAACTTTGAGCGTGATATCCAGCCCTTGTTGGAGTCCAAGTGCTTGGAGTGCCATAACCCGGACAAGGTTAAAGGGGATTTGCTGATGCATACGGCGGAATCCCTGCTGAAAGGTGGCGATAGTGGTGCCGGTCTTGTGGTGGGGCAAGCCGACGCCAGTGAGATTGTGAAGCGCGTGGTTTTGCCAGCGGACCATGATGATGTCATGCCGCCGAAGAAGAGTGGTGCGCCTTTAACGGCGGATCAGATTCGGGTGCTGAAACAGTGGGTTCAAGAGGGTGCGACATGGCCCGCGGGGCTCACCTTACGGCATCGGTCTCCCGAGGAATTGAAGGCTTACGCCGCTCTTGAGAAGAAGTTGCCGCAGTTGGAGCGGGTTGAAATACTGCCCGCCCGTTATCGGTTGGAAACCAAGCGTGATCATCATCAGGTGGTCGTGATGGCCACCTTCAAAGATGCGACGACACAGGATGTGACGGCCTTTAGCCAGCTGAAGTTGGCTGATCCCAAGTTGGTGTCTCTTGAGCGGGATGTGATCAAGCCGAATGCGGAAGCGGGGCAGACGGAATTGATTGCAACGCTGGGAGGTCAGACGGTGAAGGCGGTGGTGGAAGTGGTTCAGGGGCACCAGGATCGGGAGATTTCCTGGCGGTTGGATGTGATGCCGGTGTTCATGCGTGGAACATGCAACTCGGGTGGTTGTCACGGCGCTGCACGGGGTAAGGATGGTTTCAGGCTTTCCTTGTTCGGCATGGATCCGGCGGGCGATTACGAACGGGTGACACGGGAGATGCCGGGGCGACGGATTAATCTGGCGATACCTGAAGAGAGCACAATTATTGAGAAGGCTATCGGAGCCGTTCCACATTCGGGGAACCAGTGTTTTGATGACAAGAGCGAGTATTATCGGACGCTTTTGGAGTGGATCAATAAAGGGGCGCCAAACGACAAACCTGAAGTGGCGAAGGTGACCGGGATTGAGGTCTTTCCGAAGCAGATGGTGCTGGAAGGTGCGGGTAGCAGGCAGCAGATGACAGTGCGGGCTTCCTATTCGGATGGCACTGATCGTGATGTGACATCGCTAGCGTTGTATATGTCGAACAATGATCCGGTGGCATCCATTGATAAGAATGGCATGATTCAGTCGGGTGATCGGGGGGCGGCTTTTGCGCTGGCCCGGTTTGATGTTTACAGCACAACGGCGCAGGTGATTGTCATTCCTGACAAGATCCAGTACGAGAGGCCGAAGCTGGCGGAAGCGAATTACATTGATACGCTGGTGAACGAGAATCTGCACAAGCTGCGGATTGTGCCGAGTGAAATCTGCTCTGATGAAGTGTATGTCCGGCGGGCGTTCATTGATGTGGCGGGGGTGTACCCGAAACCGGAAGATGTGCGCAAGTTTTTGGCGGATCCCAACCCCAAGAAAAGGGAGGTTTTGATTGATGAACTGACTCAGCGGAAAGAGTTTACTGAAGTGTGGGTGATGAAGTGGGCTGAGTTGTTGCAGATTCGTTCAGGGATTGCTGGCAACAACAACCAGCCGCCTTTCTACAAGAACGCGCTGCTTTATTACAATTGGCTTTCGGAGCGAATCGCGAAGAACATTCCTTTGAACGAGATCGTGATTGAGTTGCTGTCTGCTTCGGGTGGCACGGTTTCGAGTCCTGCGGTCAACTTTTACCAGACGGAGCTGGATCAACTGAAGTTGACTGAAAACGTGGCGCAGGTTTTCATGGGGATGCGGATCCAGTGCGCGCAGTGCCATAACCATCCTTTTGATCGGTGGACGATGGATGATTATTATGGGTTTAAGGCGTTCTTCTCTCAGGTTGGCCGCAAGAACACCGATGATCCGCAAGAGGTGATCATTTATAACAACAAGAGTGGCGAGTCGAAGCACTTCCTGACGCAGGCGGTGATGAAGCCGAAATTCCTGGGGGGCGCATCGCCTGAGCTCAAGCCGGGGGAAGACCGGAGGAAGGTTTTGGCGCATTGGATCGCGTCGCCGGAGAATCCCTACTTTGCGCGTAACATTGCCAACATCATGTGGGCACATTTCTTTGGCGCGGGGATTGTTGAGCCGGTCGATGATGTGAGAGTTTCGAATCCGCCGTCGAATCCTGAATTGCTGTCTGCCTTAGCGAAGAGCCTAACCGACTACAAGTTCGACATGCGCCGCATGGTGAAAGACATTTGTGGATCGATGACTTATCAGCGGAGTTCGCAGGTGAATGAGACGAATGCTCTGGATAAGAGAAACTTTTCTCGTGCGCAGGTGCGGAGGGTTCGGTCGGAGGTGCTGTTGGATGGGATCTCGCAAATCACTGAGACACCGAACAAGTTTCAAGGGCTGCCATTGGGTGCCCGGGCGGTTCAGATCGCGGACGGAGCGGTTTCGACTTACTTCCTGACGACGTTCGGACGGGCGAAGCGGGAATCGGTTTGTTCTTGCGAAGTGAAGATGGAGCCGACGTTATCCCAAGCGCTGCACTTGATGAATGGTGATGCGGTGCATGATCGAATCAAGAGTGGGAAGATTGTGGCGCGTCTAGTCTCTGAGAAGAAGACGGATCGCGAGATCGCGGATGACTTGTTTTTGAGAGTGTTTGGGCGTTCGCCCATTGAGAAAGAGTGGGCGGCCATTCAACAGGCGGTGGCGGACGCGCCTGAGAGTCGGCAGGCAGTGCTTGAAGATCTCTTCTGGGCTTTGCTGAACTCGAAGGAATTTTACTTCACCCACTAAGCTGAGACTGACTGCGGAATGTCGCTTTAGGAAAACTGGGTGTGCTGGGACTCGATAACCAGCGTGAGCTTTATCTTTCCATTCATTTATGAAAATTCGGATTTTATTTGGACTGACTCTTTCAGGTTCATTGTGCCTCGTCAATGGAGCGGACGAGAAGGTGACTTATGAGGATCATGTGAGACCCATGCTGGAGAACAAGTGTTTCTCCTGTCACAACCCGGACAAGAAGAAGGGTGATTTGGACCTGACGACTTTTGCAGGGACGATGACCGGTGGAGCTGGGGGGATCGTGGCGGATTCGGGAAATCCGGAAGGGAGTCGGCTATGGACGACGACGACTAAAAAGGAGGAGCCCTTCATGCCACCTGAAGGCACACCGTTGAGTGCTGCGGACATTGAGGTGATGGTGAAGTGGATCAACGGAGGATTGCTTGAAACGAAGTCCAGTTTGGCGCGGAAGTCCGACAAGCCAAAGGTGGATTTGACGGTTGCTGTGTCGAGTGGGAAGCCGGAGGGGCCGGTGGCGATGCCCGAGCATGTCCTGCTTGAGCCAGTTCGGGTGACGGCGCGGACGACGGCGGTGACGGCTATGGCGGCGAGTCCGTGGGGGCCGTTGTTGGCGATCGCAGGGCAGAAGCAGATTTTGCTTTATGACACGGACAAGCAAGTGCTAGCGGGAGTGCTGCCTTATGAGGAGGGCTATGCGCAGTCCTTGCGGTTTAGCCGCAATGGATCGTTGTTGATTTTGGGTGGCGGGCGTGGTGGGAAGTTTGGTCATGCGGTCGTTTGGGATGTGAAGTCAGGCCGGCGCGTGACTGAGGTGGGCAAGGAGTTTGACTCGGTGATGTCAGCGGACATTAGCGCGGATCAGAAGATGATCGTGATTGGCAGTCCGTCGAAGAAGGTGAAGTGCTATGACACGGCGACAGGTGAGGAGCTTTACTTGATAAGCAAGCATACCGAGTGGGTCTTGAGCACGGTGTTTAGCCCGGATGGGATCCTTTTGGCGACAGCGGATCGGAACGGCAACGTGATGGTTTGGGAGGCGTCGAATGGTGGAGAGTTCTTCCAACTAGGTCAGCATAAGGCCGCCTGTGTGGACATGGCTTGGAGGGCGGATTCGAATGTGCTGGCTTCTTGCTCGCTGGATGGGAGCATCTCAGTTTGGGAGATGACCGAGGGCAAGCAGATCAAGACTTGGGCAGCGCATGGTGAAGGTGTTTTGTCGATAGCATTCACGCCGGATGGGAAGTTGGCGTCTGCGGGTAAAAATGGAATGGTTCGGTTGTGGGACATCAACGGGAACAAGCTGGGCGAGGGCAAAAATCAGGGAGATCTCGTTACCAAGGTAGTGGCTTTGCATGACAGCAAGGCCTTGGTATCGGGCAATTGGCGCGGGGAGGTATTGGGGTGGAACATTCCTGATTTTGCGGCGAAGGGGAGCTACACGGCCAACCCGCCGTTGATTGCGCAGAGGATTGTTGAAGCGGAAAAGACAGCGGCTGATTTGGTGGCGGCTCTTCCCGCCTTGGAACAGAAGGTGGCGAAGGCAGGTGAGGCGGTGAAGGCGGCTGAGGTTGCTGCTGCAGGAGCTAAAAAGCAGGCTGCGGACTGGACGGCGAGAAAGGGGCAGGTTGAGGCGGAGTTGAAAGAGCTGCCGGGCAAACTTGCCGCGTTTGAAAAGGCGATCCAGGAGGCGCAGGCGAAGCGCGCGGCGCAGGCGGAGGTGATCAAAAAACATGGTGAGGCGGTGACTCAACTGAAGGCTGCGGAAGTGGCTTTGGGGGAAATCAAAAAAGGTCGTGAGGCGTTGAAGGCTCCAGAGCAGCAGGCTCAGGCGGCAGAGATGGACAAAAAGATCGCCGAACAACAGGTGCGAGTGGATGTTTTGAAGAAGAGTGTGGCGACAGCACCGGGGGATTTGGCGGGAATTGATGCTGAGGTCAAAAAGGCACAGGAGGCCTTGGTGGCAGGGCAGGGGGTGAAGCCGGTCAGGGAGAAGGAACTGGGAGATTTGAGCAAGGCGTTGGCAGACGCGCCGAAAGCCATTGAAGCGGCTGATAAAGTGGTGGCTGATGCCAAGGCTGCTTTGGCAGCGTCTGAGGCTGGGGTGAAGCAACACCAGGCGATGGCGGCTTTTTATCAAAAACTGCCCATTTCGCTGCGCGCGGCTCAGTTCAATGTGGGAGTGCTGAGTGAGAAAGAGAAGTTGGCGAAGTTGGATGGGGAAGTGACGGGCTACACGAATGCGGTGACGGACATTGAAGCCAAGCGTGCGGCGGCGGTGAAGCGTTTGGAGGAGTCGAAGGTGATTCTTGCCACGGCCACAGCGGCGGCTCCTCAGGAGGAGGCCACCCTTCAAAAGCTGAAGGCAGAGCATTCGGCTCAGGATCAGGCGATGGCGCCGAGTCGTGAAGTGGCGAAGGCGGTGACGTCTAAGGTGGAAGCCAAACGGAAGGAAGTGGCTGTGAAGGACGGTGAGGTGGCGGCGATTTTGAAACAGCGTGAGGCGGATGTGGGAGCGGCGAAAAAATCGGCGAGCGATGTGGCGACGAGTTTGGAAGAGTTGAAGAAAAAGGTGACCGAAGTGACGGGGAAAGTGGCGGGCCCTCAAAAGGGAGT
>Ga0164292_10003290_pt1 | contig 13238 bp, 12 predicted proteins | sample GEODES117metaG_FD_111486 | JGI IMG/M metagenome (GOLD analysis project Ga0164292, IMG submission 111486) | Eutrophic lake water microbial communities from Lake Mendota, Wisconsin, USA - GEODES117 metaG | ecosystem: Environmental > Aquatic > Freshwater > Lake | place: USA: Lake Mendota... | reverse complement strand
TTAGTGCTATAAGTCATGCCAGTAAAGCAAGTGAATATACGCGATGAGAATACACCTAAATGTCTTTATAGCGCCTCATTATTCTGTAGGCTTTCCAGGTGGCTCTAAAAGAAAATAACCATGATGTCTTTGAACTCCCACGTATTGATGACTATCGTGCCATCGGCCGAATACTCACAAGAATTGAGAATAACGAATTAAATTTTGAGGAAGCGCTCGCGGAAAATTCTCCAAGGAAAAGCGACCGTAAAATCGTTGTTGGCGTAACCGGGGGATCTGGCGTTGGCAAGTCAACGTTCATTAGTTCCCTCATTGAAGTAGCTTTAACAAACAAGAAAAAAATCGCGGTCTTAGCTATTGACCCCATGTCAGAAATTGATAAGGGGACTTTCTTAGGTGATCGACTTCGCTTCCACCAAACTTTTCCCGATGAGGGCGTCTTCATAAGATCAATTTCATCGTCTGGCGCTGTTCATGATGTGCCAGAATCCATATCTTCAATGCTGAATTTCCTTGGAGCGATTGGTTATAACTTTTTGATTGTTGAGACGGTAGGAGTTGGCCAATCAGATGCCCAAATCAAAAAGTACATAGATAAATTGATTTTTCTTCCTTCACCAGATTTGGAAGACTGGGTGCAAGCATTAAAAAATGAGCCTTTGATCAACGCAGACGTTATCTTCGTCAATGATCGAAGTGGTAATGGTGAAAAGCGATTAATGAGTACCATTTCTCAAGTTATCGAGAATAGAAACAATAGAAAAAGTCATCCTAATCTAATCGTAGGCAACGCCAAAAACACTTTAGAAGTTAATGAAGTTTACAATTCTTTGGAAGCAGCGGAAAGTAGATAATCATGCAGATGCAGTTAAACGCCAAGAGAATCCTTTTGGCAAAAGTTGGATTAGATGGTCATGATCGAGGTATCAAAATCGTTCTCACATTTCTTAAGGAGTCAGGCTATCAAGTGATTTACTCGGGCCTTCATAAAACTCCCAAGCAAATTGCTGATGTTGCATTCCAAGAAGATGTGGATGCTATTGGAATATCAATATTATCTGGGTCCCACGTGCCACTTTTCTTGGAATTGATATCTCTCGTGAAGACGGAAGAGAGTAAGAATGTATTAATTTTTGGAGGTGGAACTATCCCTGACACGGATATTGCCTTTCTAACGAAGAACGGAGTAGACAGAATTTTTCCTACAGGGTCTACCCTAATTTCAATAACCGACTGGCTGGAATCAGTCTGGACTAATCTATGAGAGGTACAACCTTTCCTTCAAATGAATCAAACAGTAAGGGTCGAAAGATAGAACACGTTGGCGTCGCAGGTAGTGGGACCATGGGAACTCAATTAGTTGCTTATTTTTTGAGTCGTAATTTAAAGGTAACCTTATACACAAGTAGCCCAACCCGAGCAAAGACATTGCTCAATGATTTTTTAAAGGAGAGAATTCCAAAACTACAGCATTTAGCTGATACGGAACAATTAACTATAACTTCCGACCTTTATGTATTGTGCAAAACTCAGATCATCATTGAAACCATGAAAGAAGACTTGATGATTAAAAGGGATTTTATTAGTAGGATCGTCGAAATAAATTCCTCCGTCATTATTGGATCATGCACTTCGTCGCTAACGCTTAAACAAATTTCTAACGGAATTCAAGATAACGGTAGAATTCAAGTTATTCATTTCTCTAATCCGGTTGCAAAAATGAGAGTAATCGAGTTAGTGCTTTCAAAAGAGATTTCAAAACAGACCAAAGTACGTCTAGAGGCGTTTTTCTCTAAATTAGAACACGAGGTAGTTGAAGTACCAGATATACCTGGATACGTGATTAATTCAATTATTTTTGCCATGATCGAGCAAGCTAACAATCTCGAAAAAGTGCATGGAATCTCAAGCGAGAATATTGATACGCTAATGAGGGTTGGGTGTGGTTTTCCAATGGGCCCATTTGAAATCGAAAAACTAATTGGAACTCAAACCGTTGAATTAATCAGAAAGAACTTGAGGGACAATAGTCAAGACTAGAATTAACCGCACGGCAGAAAATAAAAAATTCTTTTGAGTATCCAAACCACTTAATATGGATTTATGAAAAATTCAACAACACTATTTTTATCTTGAGGCTTTGCGTATGCTAATTAAATGTGAATGGCTCATCTGGTCTTACTGCAATTTTTCTCGCTGGCGAACCTGCCCAAATTTCCCAATTCGGTACGGTTTTGTTCAGAAACGATAGCGCCCCAAGAATTGAACCCTCACCTAAATTGGCGCCGGGGAGTAGAACCGCATTTGCACCAACGACTGAATCTTTCCCTAATTCTATCCTTTTGGATCGGAAAGACTTGTGTTTCTCCGGCACCATTGGACCACTCATGTGCAATCCCGCAAGAGGCACCTCCGAATTCGAGTAGATCTTTGCTCCAGCAGCGATAGCTGCAAAGTCACCGATGATTACTGATTCTCGGGTGCCAATGATGACATTTGCAGCAATGTGAACTCTGGACCCTATTTCAATTCGGCCGAGCATAGCTTCAAGTCGGACATTTGTGTCAATCCAGGTGTAGTCCTTTATTGAAATATTCTTGCAACCTACAAGAAATACGCCTACATCAATTAGAACATGTGAACCCAGGTGAGCCAGAGTAAACCTATAGTAGAACCGCCGAATCAACATCCCAAAGGGTCCGGGGATGTACCTAATCAATCCTTCGATTGTACTGGAAAAAAAATCTTTTCCCAAGAAGAAATAATCCTTTAGATTGAAACTTTGTCCTTGGATATATTTTTGAAAAGCTACATAATTTCGATGATAGGGATTAGAGTGTGGCACCATCGTATTATACGATGAATTGATCGCAGACAAAGTAAATAGGAAGACTAATTCTATGGTATGTGTCCATATTGATGCCGATGATGCAGAAGTGTATGAAAATGTAGACCCGCACGATAAGAAGTTAAAGGAATCCTTCATCATAGCGGCATTAACTAATGCGCTTGCACTGCTTAACGAAACAAATATAAAGGCGGTGGTATTCGTCGTAGGGAAGAATCTGGTAGGTAATCTCCAGTATCAAGAACTTCTAAGGCGGTTCATTAAGGAGGGACACGCCATAGGTAATCACTCATTTAGTCATGCCGAAAACTTTCATAGTTGGGGGAAAGACGCACAAATCCAGGACATACAACTTGCAGATAGAATTATTAGAGAGTCTTTGAACTGCGAACCGTTGCATTTTCGGGGGCCAGGATATTCCAGTAATCATAGAATACAGTCCAGCCTTCTAAATTTAGGCTATCTATTTGACTGTACAAAGATTCCGCTACTTTATAGTTCCGGATTAGATCTCTACTTTAAAGTAACAAAAAAAAGCAATAAAAGAATCCCAAGTGTATTAAGGGCGAAGGATGTTTTTTTCGCTTTTACTCCCCCTATAGTGGGTATTGAGGAACAACTCATACACCCGAATAAATTTTGGGGAATTCCAATCTATTCAACCTGGATTTTTCGTAAGAAAAATCCAGATCAGGTTTTTACCAAACAAATAAAAAGCTTAGAAGGCCCATTTCTATTTCACGCCATAGATTTCCTTGACTACAGTAATGAAAAGTCGTCGATACCAGCACTTCGGATTCAGCCAGATGAAAGATTTCGAATCATTCGAAATATTCTTTTCGAGCTAAAGTCGCGCGACTTCTAAAACTATTTGATTCGAATGTTTTAGAGAGCCTGTTCTTGACATTTACTTTTAGTCTGGGCTATTTTGTTCCATGAACAAAAAATGTGATGTCTTGATTATTGGTTCAGGAGTTGTCGGTTTATCTGTCGGGATAGCACTTCTTGAAAGTTGCCCAAGCCTAAAAGTGACAATCGCAGATAAAGAAAAAGTCGTTGCTCTGCACGCAAGTGGGCGTAATTCAGGGGTAATTCATGCAGGGTTTTATTACACACCTGACTCACTAAAAGCCAAATTTTGTCGGGACGGCAACTTTGAACTCAGAAAATTGGCAAAAAAGTATGGAATTCCCGTAAAGGATGTTGGTAAAGTCGTTGTCACACGAAATGAAGACGAAGACTCACGATTGAATACTCTTTTTGAGCGTGGAATTGCGAATGGTGTAGAGCTAGAGATTCACCCTGAAGAAAAACTCAAGGATTTCGAACCGTTAGCAGTTACTCACAACCGATTCATGTGGTCACCCAACACAGGCATATCAGACCCAATCTTAATAGTTAAGGCTATGCGGGATGAATTTCTCTCTTTGGGGGGAACTATTCACTTTAACTCGGAGGTGAATCTAACTGCAACTAATGGCGAAATTTATGACTCAAGTGGTCGATTCACTTTTAAGCACGTGGTCAATTCAGCAGGTGCACAAGCCGATAGAATTTCAAGATCGGTGGGAGTTGGTACCGAGTATGCCATGGTGCCATTTATGGGCATATACAGGGCAACTAGTGAAAAAAACCTTCCACTTCAACGGCTCGTATATCCCGTCCCACATCCAGTTAACCCTTTCTTAGGGGTCCATTTCACACTCACAATTGATGGAAAAGTAAAGATTGGTCCAACTGCAATTCCAATTGCGGGACGCGAACAGTATTCATTCACACACGGCTGGTCAGGTTCAGATATCGCTCAAGCACTCAAGGGAGTTAAGTCCTTAGTCAGGGGCGACTCTCATGACTTTGGAGCAATTCTCAAGAGCGAGTGGCCAAAAATAATTCAAAAATTATTGGTCAAAGAATCAACAGAGCTTGTTCCCACAGCCATAGAAGTGCGAGATTGGCACAAAAAACCACCAGGAATTCGAGCGCAATTAGTGCATTTGCCAACAGGAAAGCTGGAACAGGATTTCATCGTGACCAATAAGGCGAACTCTACTCATATTCTAAATGCAGTATCACCTGGGTGGACGAGCGCGATTCCCTTCGGAAGTTATCTAGCAAATAAAATCAGAATTGAAAATACTACGATATGAATTCAATTGATGCAGATATTGAACCAATTGATAAAATTTTGGAAGTTGATGTCCTATTAGCTACATTTAATGGAGCAAGATATATTCAGCAGCAACTTGAATCACTTTCAAATCAAAAAAATGTAGCAATTAATTTGTTTGTAAGTGATGATGGATCGTCTGATAGTACTATTGAAATAATTGAAAGTAATGACTCTCACTTTCAATCACTAGTTTTCTTGAATGAATCTCCCAAATTAGGCCCTGCAGCGAACTTCATTTACTTAATGAAAAACTTTCAAGGATCTGCAAAATACATTGCACTAATGGATCAAGACGATATCTGGAATCCCGACCACTTGCTTTTATCGATTAATGAGCTTGAAAAATTGGGAGAAAAAGCTGCATTAACATTTTCTTCTTGCACAGAAATAGGAGGAAAAATGTTTGGATCAAAGTTATGGCCAAAGAAGAGATTTAATCTCAATACACACCTGATATATTTTGAAAACCCGTGTCGTGGTTGCACCGTGGTTTTAAATCGCTTGGCGATAGATTTAGTTAGGATTCATAACCCAGTAAAAATCATTATGCATGATTGGTGGTTATTAATTCTAGTAAATGAGTTGGGAAATGTGAATCATATCAAGGCACCCAACGTAATCTATAGAATACATCCCAATAATCACACTGGTAGGAGATCTAGCTTTAGTCGAATCATTCAATTTTTTTATTTGTTTAAAATCAGGAATTGGAGGACTATAGATCAAGTGATCAACATTTCTTCTGAAATAATTGATAATGGTCTAAATGTTTCTAGAGAAATGGAAGATCTCATAAGACTGCTTGAATGTCGAAATCTTAGAAATAGATTTAAAATTCTAACTTTGAAAAAGAAATTAAGAACTTCGAGAGCGGAAGATGTGATCCTCAGAATTCTATTGTTCGTGATCCCTTAACATCATTTTTTTAATTCTCTGTATGGCTCTTAGTATCAATGATTTGCCGCCCTGCGCAATATATAAATCCAAAGCACGCCGTAAGATGGAAACTTCCCGAGATTTCCGATTGTAGACAGGAATTTGTCCTAGTGAGGGAAGAAAGCTGTCTATAGTGAGACTTGAGGCCCATCTTATTTGGAAGTACCTGAATTCATCGGCTAAAACATTTGTAACTCTACTTTGTGACTCAAAGTGAAAAAACGTCACTTCCCCAGTTTGAACTATTTTATAACCGGCAGTTCTTGCTCTCAGACAAAAATCGACATCCCCAAAATTATTGGGAAGCATCTCATCGAAACCATGAATTTCACTCCAAACCTTTCTCGAAGTTAGAAGCCATGCACCTGTTACAGCAGATACTTGCCTTGTTACAACTTCCTTTGCAATCTTGGGATCATCTAGAGGCGCACCCGCTAGGAAATTGCTATAACCATCTCTACCTACTCTAATTCCGAAATGTTGAATCCTTAAATCTTCATAAATCAATAGTGAACCAAGAATTCCTGCGGATGTTGTGGCTTCTATATTGTGAGATATTAAATTCCAATTTTTTGTAACAACTTTCATGTCATCATTTAGCAATAAAATTCGATCATATTTAGATGAGAGGACACCAAGATTAACTTTCTTAGAGAAATTAAATCTTGGTTCTGTAAAACTCACAAATTCAATTAAGTTAGAATCAAAAATTGAATCAGTTAAATACCTTGGAACTTCATCCCCGTCAAAGACAATTATTATTTGATAAAGCTCACCTTCCAAGCTCTCAACAAGAGATTTCACGCACTCACTAAGAAAAGTATTCCCTCTTTCATTTAGTTGTCCGCAAGTTGGAATTACAATAGAAATGCCTGGAATATTTCTGATTTTAAAATCATGGAACTGGGAATTTCTTTTGTAGTCAGATGCGGTGGTATATCCAGTAATTTCTGGGATAAGTACGTTGCTTTTATGTTTCAAAACTTCAAGTGGAGGAACCTCCAACTTCCTTCTACTCAGTATTACAAATGGAAATTGTTCAACCCCTTCATAAAATTCATGTTGTGGTAGAGGTATGAAGAACGGTTCGCTTCTGTCTGAAGCTAAAAATCCGATTGATCCTATCAAGAGATTGTTTTTCAATTTGTTAAGATGAGGATAGAAAACTTCCAAGGCTCTGGGGATCAGGACAACATCAGCACTGACATAGAGATAAAAATCTGCAGTACCACCACTTGTCGCTATGAAAGTTCTACTATTTTGCATCGAAGGCATTAGCGCCTGAGGAGAAATGGTGTCAGTGGAGCAAATTTCGTAGGTATATTGCTTGACGCCCATTCTTAATAGTAACATCTGTAGCATAGGTAACGTAAGTAACGTAGATAAACGAAAATGTTGCGGAGATGAATCCTTGGAATTAGCCAATTTCTATACAGGGACCAGCAATCTCAATAGGAGTTTTGAGTTCAATTTGAAAAGTCCTGTACCTGTGTGGTCGTCTGGATCACCCCGACAAAATGAAGTTTTGGGCTTGAGTGTAATAGTGCTGAATCTTGAAGCACCTGATTTATTACACCAAATTTATATTGGCATTGAGAAAGCGCAGAATGATTTTAAAGAAAGTGGATACGTGCTTGAACTTATAGTGGGTGATACTGGTTCGCAGGAAGTTGAGGTTTTGAACTTATTAGATTTAATTGGAGAAAAGTACAGTGTGCATCGAGGTTTGGATTATCATTTCTCCAAAAACAACAATTATCTTACAAAATATACAAAAACTTCCCACTTACTTTTTTTGAATAATGACGTACTTATATATAAAAACCCAAGAGCACTGTGGGAGTGCTTTTCCACTCACTTAAAAGTGGAACAGGAGGTGATATCTTCAGTTAATTTGCTTTTTCCGGATCTGAGTATCCAACACACAGGAGTTGACTTTTCCAAAAAAGATGGTATGGAAAATATCCCTTTCCACCCACATTCACATGAGTACCTAGAAGTTGTCAAAGGAACAGTTAAATATGTACCGGCAGTCACGGGTGCATTTCTGATGACAAGTAAAATGCTTTTTGAAAAAATTGAAGGATTTGATGAGGGCTACAATAAAGAATGTCAGGATATCGCTTATTGTTTGAGAGCTCGAAAAATTGATGTGTTATCCAGAGTTATTGAGGTAGGAAATCTAATTCACATTGAAAATGGTACTCGACCAAAGAATGATTATTCAAACCCCGACAGGAAGAGATTTTTGCGCAAATTTTCGTCTTTTATTGAAGGTACACTGAATGCCTAAACTAGTCTTTCTTACAATTAGAATGAAACGTGGTTACGGGTTAACTGAAATGGTCTCCCAGTTTCAGCTACACCTAATTGATTTGGGCTGGGAAGTTGTTACTCTGACTTCTGAAAAGGAGATGGTATTTGATGCTCCTGAGGTTTTAAGTGACTGTTTAACAATTGAAAAAGTCGAAGAATTCATTCAGGGATGGAAACCAGATGTAATCGTTGCGACAAGTTCGCCTTACTTCGAAATGCTACCGCAACTGGCGCTTTATGGTCGAACAATCGCATTCGAAGCGGGTGATCCCACACCTGAGTTTTTTACTTCCAACAAGAATCTTAGGAAAAAAGTCATCCTAAATAAAGAGTTAAGTGTTTATCCAGAAGTAGATAAAGTAATAGCCATATCATTTTTTTTGCAGAATGAAATCAACTGGCCAGAATCGGAAGTTATATATCTTGGATGTGATCATATTTCGGATTTTGGGGTGAAAGACCATGTCATTAATGGAGGGAAGTTTCGAGTTGGGACTTTAGCAAGAATAGGTAAAGGGGAGAATGATTACAAAGGTGTTGAATTATTCGTAGAATTGGCAAGAATGAATCCCAGTATGCAGTTTGAAGTAATGGGGTATGGAACAAAAAGAGATGCCATGATTTTTCAAAATGCTGGTCTCATAACCCACTTAAATGCTAGTGATTCGGAACGCGAATTTTTTTTAAGGAACATAGATGTGTTTATAAGTGCAAGCAAGTGGGAAGGGTTTAACTTACCCCTAGTCGAAGCACAAGCACTGGGAACTGCTGCAATTGCATTCGATTTAGGGGCTCACCCAGAAGTTACACCCTATTTAATGTCCTCCATAAATGAAGCAAGTATACTTCTAAGGCATTGGCAAAAGAATGATGAAGCGCTTTCCTTGGCTTCTGCCAGATCATATAGTTTTGTTCGGTCTAAGTTTAATTGGTTCTCAGCTGCTCAGGAGTTAGATAGGGTTGCAAGAGAATTACTGTCCAACCAGAGAATTGCGATTTTTCGCAAAACAGTGAGAATGAATACCTCCAAGAAAAACTCTGCAATTAAACGTGGTTATCATGCACTCAAGATTCATGGATTAAAATATTTCGTGTCCAGAGTTATTCAAGAACTTGGGGGACGTTCTCCTTATCACTAGGAACCTTTTGGCTTTCGAGTTGTAGGTCATTCTCTACCATTATTTTAACAAGGCCAGAGAAGGTAATTTTAGGTTTCCAGCCCAATTTAACCTCAGCTTTATGTGCATTACCAATCAAAACATCCACTTCAGCAGGGCGAATCATGGACTGATCAAAAGATACATAATTATGGATCTCGCCTTCAAGGCCTGCCAGACGTAGTGATTCCATTACAAAGTCATGAACAGAGTGGGTAACTCCGGTAGCTATCACGTAATCGTCAGGCACATCTTGCTGCAACATTAGCCACATGGCTTCGACATAGTCACCTGCGTACCCCCAATCTCGCTGAGGGGATAGATTCCCAAGAGAGAAATTTTCCTGAAGCCCTAACTTTATTCTGGCTACATTAGATGTGATTTTTCGCGTAACAAATTCATGCCCACGAAATTCTCCCTCGTGATTAAAAAGGATTCCTGAGGAAATATGCATTCCATATGATTCACGAAAATTCAGACAAGTGTAGTGGGCAAAAGTTTTTGCCACACCATAAGGAGAGCGCGGATGAAATGGCGTAAGTTCATTTTGTGGAGTCTCTCTAACTTTCCCAAACATCTCGCTCGATGAAGCTTGATATATTCTCGTGGTCGAGTCCAATCCTGACTTCCGAACTGCTTCGAGAAGTCTCAGAGTGCCCAATCCTGTGATATTTGCTGTCAGTTCAGGTTGTTTGAAACTAAGTCCGACAAAGGAGATAGCTCCTAAGTTGTAAACTTCATCTGGTTTTACGCTCGAGACAATATTCAAAAGGCTTGAAAAATCTGCTAAATCACCCTGGTACAACTTCACCGATGGATATAGAGCACGGAATGTCGATTCCCGCGAGTTCCTCTGCCCATTCACGATTCCAAAGACTTCGTAGTCTTTATCCAAAAGAAACCTGGTCAAGTGATGTCCATCTTGCCCGGTGATGCCTGTAATTAATGCTTTTTTCATAACTTCCTCAAGACAATTGTGTTGATCGCTACTAATCATTCTAGACTAAAACCGCACGAATCTAACCCAAATCAGAGGGGGATGAGTGAATACTTTAGTGCCTAGGCGCAGGGGTAAAATATAATTTTGGGGAGTATGAATGCGGGTGCAAGTCAAAAATTACGAGATTATAATGGTACTAAACGTTCTTATAACCATAGCACTATTTCTATATGCACAAAACAATTTCCCAACGGATTACAGCTCATTCTTTATACCTAGCGTGATTACACTTTTTTGCACAACTTCTCTATTCTCATTGAATAGAACATCTCTCTCAAAATGGAATTTAGCGGCAGTTGTTATGGTTGTGTTTTTCCTATACACGGTAAATGAATTCGTAAGAAAAATGAGTTTGCAAATTGGAGATGCTGATTTCGGAATTTCAAATACCACTTATTTTGGACACTCGTTGACAGCGCCCTTGATCCTAACTTTATCTGTAGTGTTTATTGGTCTGATACTAGGTTGCACAAATGGTTTAAATTGGGGAAAGACTCAATCTCTGAAAACAAGCTACGAACACTCCTTTAAGTTTTGGAAAATGAATTCCTCGAGCAAGATATTTTTAGTATTTGTCTACTGTTTGATAACGGCCATTAACGTTTCATCAATGGTACAAAATCAAATTAGGTCATTCGGGTCAAACATTTCATTTGATTTCCTAAATTTTGTGACTTGGCAAAAGTTCCATGATTCCGGCCTTGATAGTATGAAGGATTTTTGGTACCCATATGGTGGGATGATTTGGTTTCAAAATAATCATATTGGTCCAATTGTATTATTTCTTTCAACTTTCATTTTACTCGTATGTTTTCTTTACCCAGTCATTAAAGATCAAAAGATAAGTGCATATCAAGTCACAATTTTGATTTGCCTAAACTACTTAGTAAGTGTTGATTGGTTTAACGCAATGCGTTATGCACTTCCATTTGTTTCAATCCTAATATTTATACGGGAGTCAAATACTCGTATTGTTCGATTAATACTAAGCGCCCCCATTAGTTTAGTTTGGTGGCTTTCCCCTGAGGTTGCCCTGTTATGCCTAATAATCTTTTTGATGGAATTCATAAGAAATAGGTTTTTAAACGGGAAAAACAATTTTGAAAGTGCGCACATTTCTGAAAAATTTATTTTACCGCTATTGAGTCTTACCCTCTACTTGTGTTATTCCTTTTTAAACGGCAGTCTCATAAATACCTTTAACTTTCTGAGTAGGCCACTTGAAACTTCTCAACTTGGATCAAGCATTGATTTTGGAATTGGCACGGGAAATCTCTTCTATCTGCTGAGCAATTTTGCAATACAGTTGGTGCTAGTTGGAACATTGATAAGCTTGATCAAATCTGTAGTCGACTCTCATATTCACATCAAAAGGCCCATTATTGTTAATACGAATATCCAAAGTCACCTCACCTTAACTTTGTTTATTTCATACTTCTTACTCAAAGACTCTACGCGAAGCGGTATGCTTACACCTAGCTTATTCTGCACTCTACTTTTTGTATTATTCGAATTCTCACATAAAGAAATCAATTTGTTACAAAAACAAATCTTAATTTCAGCGGTAACAGGTATTTTACTTCTTGGAAGTATTTTCCAACCCTTGATCCAAGGTGTAACTCAACTAAATGTAAACATTAAAAATGTCTTTTTTTCTCAGAATCAAAGCAGTTCAAATGAACCCACGAGAATCGATCCTGAAGTTAGTTTGGCTATTAAAATTTCTGGCGATGAAAGAATCAATAACAATATATTTGTTCTGGGCGATAGATCTACTTTCTATTGGGGTATTAGCAGCTACAAATATTGGACGATTTCAAATTGGAGTACATATTCTGACCAAGCGAAATTACTACGTCAACTAAAATGGAATGAACCAACTTACATTTATATAGACAGGCGCGATTTGACCTTAAGTTTTGATCGAGTACCAGCAGTGTTGAGGAACACCTCCATTTATCGATGGGTGATTGAAAATTATTCGTTTCAAGCGTCGCTGAATGAAGGAGACCTTCTTGTAAAGTCCCCTATTGATTCATCGAAGATTGGATGGAATTATTGGAATCGAGTACTGGGTACTAAATTAAACGTGGGTTATCTTGGAAATGCCTTTGGCATTAACCCTTATTGTTCACAAAAAATCGAAATCTCAAGTGAATGCCACGATGATTTGTACATACCTACGAATTTGCCCTCAGGAGAAGTGTTTTTTGAATGTGGTAGGACTGTTTATAATTTGAGTTATCTAAATCAGAGAGAGTACTTGGTCATCCCTAAGAGTCGAATTTGGTTCTGGAGAGATGGCTGTAATCTTCTGTAAAGTTATACCTTCTAGTTATTCGGCCAATTTTCAGTACCACCCATCTGTGTTGCCCCTAATTAATCACCGTAATCCGATTTGACGGCCCATCAACCCTAATGTTTTTCATCTTGCAGAAGAATTCAAAGCAATCAACTGTCCTATATCCAAGGGTCGCAGAGAGCCTAAATCAGACTTTTCGAGTACTGCCATGAATTCGCAATCGATTCCTGACTGTACAGATTCAATTTTCCATGGCGATAACCCCATGTGGTGAAGTATCTCCATCAATGATTTAAAGCTGTGAGGTGTAAAAACCCATCTATGCCTATCAACGTATTCGCGTTCCCATGGCTTAGTCATTATGCCGCTAAGTGAACTTTGGAGATTAGTCAAGTTAGCACATGGTTGAGGAAATTTTTTTTCTCTTTTTGCCCCTTGCGCAAAGTCATTGCTCCAGGCGTTCAAACCTTCTAGTAAAGATGTATAGAACAACTCATCCACCCGAGCCT
>Ga0164292_10003289_pt1 | contig 13245 bp, 12 predicted proteins | sample GEODES117metaG_FD_111486 | JGI IMG/M metagenome (GOLD analysis project Ga0164292, IMG submission 111486) | Eutrophic lake water microbial communities from Lake Mendota, Wisconsin, USA - GEODES117 metaG | ecosystem: Environmental > Aquatic > Freshwater > Lake | place: USA: Lake Mendota... | reverse complement strand
TGAATATACTTCTGGCAATCTCGACGCATAATTTCGAAACACAAAGTCTGCTTGTGCTCCTGAATTGTTGCCGTCGTTTCTGGGGTAGCCGCTGAGTCCAAACTGATTTTTGCCCGATATTGGACTCAGTTGGCCAGACGTGTCTGCCACTTTGAAATATTTTTTCCAAGATTGTTGTTCTGCCATAGTAAGTTATTTACCGTGTTAGTAGCTGGACGCCAGTATCTTTTGTTGTACGTCTACACCAGATTTAGTGGCAGAGATTAGTTCTTGTAGCAAGGCAGCAACACCACTCATGCCGTCTTGATTTTGCATTCTAGCGTTTTCTGACAGTTGTTGGCTCAGTTGTGTCATGGCTGTTTTGAATTCGCTTGTTACTTGACGCATTGCTGAGTCATTTTCAGATGTGCTTTGATTTTTTATTTCTTTTAATTGTTCAGCAATATCATCACCTAACCCCCCAAGTACATCTGTCATGCTCAAACTAACAGGAACAGTACCGTTTTTCAATGGTATAACTGCTTCATCACCGTGCAATGTAGCAGAATATCCTGATTTAGGTCCAGAGAACATGCCACCGTCAGCTGCTGTAACTTCAGAATTTCTAACCATTCCTACAATTTTTGGTGCTCGTCGGCCGACCTGTCCATACCAAGCACTATTAGTTAATCCTTCGGCAGCGCCTTCCGTATCGCCTGCACCTAGTTTTGCAGAAGTATTTTTAAACTTCTTAGGCCATCCAGGTCCCATGTTAAATGTCAAATCAACTAATGCTGCCTGACCCATTGAGTCAAATTTAGAAAATCCTGGAACGTTTGACTCTGCTTGTTTTTTATGTTTTGCATAATCTTTCTCAAACATTGCCATAACTTCTTCTTCGCTGAATTTGCGATTCCATTCAGGCGGCAGTGTTTTTCCGTCACCTATTAAGTGACCTACTCCTACAGTCCACAATCCCAAACTGTCTTTATATGGTTCATATCTTTTACCTTCGTGATCAATGATCATTTTCTTAATGTCATCCTCACTCATTCTGCCCCCACCACCTTTAGACGCAGTTTTTTTAGGTGCTTGCATGTCGTTAGACCCAGTTTTTTCTGCACCTCCGTCTATTCCTCCAGCTGTTTTTTGTTTGGCTGCTCCTAGTGCCACTGGTGCTGCTGCACCTGCTGCAGGTGCAGCAGCTCTTGATACCGCAGGTGCAGCAGGTGATACAGATACAGGAGCAGCACTTACAGGAGCAGCACTTGCAGGAGCAGCTTTTGCAGGAGCTGTTGGTACAGCGGCTGACAAGGGACTGCCAGCTGGTACTGCAGGGTTCTTGTTTAAAATTACTGAACCTGGATTGACTGCTTGTTGTTCAGCTTTTCGTGTATCAAATGCTTTTTGTGCTGCTGCTTTTCTTTCTTCTTTGGTACTTTGGTTGTTTTTAAGTACGTCTTGCGCTGTTTTTTCTGCGGCTCTTGCAGCGTTAGATGATTCTTTTGCAGCTTTTTCAGCAGCTTTTGCTGCCTCTGATTCTTTAGCGTCACCTGGTTTAATACCAAACAACTTGTTAAGGCTATCAACACCTGATGTGGTTGTTTTTGCCAGCACTTCCATGGCCTTGGTTGCTGGAACAATGCCTGCAAACACAAATTCTTCAGTTGCTTTGTTGCCTGCAATCTGTGCTCGACGTAGATCAGTTTGTGCTTGCACTGCATCATCAGCAGCTTTACCACCTGTTGCTCCTTGTTTGGCCTGTTCCTTTGTAGCTTCTATGAGAGCCTTGTTATAATCAGTCAGGCCTGATCGCAGATCAGCAGCAAAGTCTGCTCCAAAATAAGCACCTGCTTTGGCCAATCCAGTCATTGATTTAGCAGTATTACCAGCGGCCTGGCCAATGATAGTGGCACCTTCCCCTGCCGTGGCCAGGCCAGTGCTCATTCTATCAGCCTGAACCATGACTTGACCTTGAGTCACAAGCATGGCTTTTTGTGCTGCCTCAGTGGTAATCATTCCAGTTGATGCGTCACGGAAACCCTGAGCCAATGCTTTGTTTTCCTTAGAAATCATTATATTGGCTAGTTCTAACTGTTTGGCTTCTTCAACTCGACCTTGTGATCTTAGTTCCTGTAGCTTGGCTGCAAATCGTTCTTCACTACGAGCTGCTTCCATTTGATCTTCCATGGCCTTGCGACTTTCGCCAGTGACCTTGCTCAAAGAATCCATTTCTATTAGATATTTTTTGGCACCGTCAGCTAGTTCTGTAGTAGTTTTGTTTTGGCTCAGGCCTACTCTGCTTTGCAGTTTTAGATAGCCCATCATACCAGAATTTACTTGATCAACACTGAGACCCATGTTGAAAAGACCTTCTTGGTACTGCTCCATGCTTTCGCCCATGTCAGCAAACTTTTGTCTACCTTCAAACACGGTTCCTGAAAACAATGCCAAGTCTTTGGAATTTTCTCCAATCAGTTGAACAAACCCATTAAGGTCGTTCATGCTGACTCCAAGTTTCTTAGCATCCTTAAACAAGCCAGTCATACCGTCACTGGCTGCTGCACCCGTCTCAGCTAGACCTTGGTAGCCTTTGTAGAGCTTGTCGCTCATTTCGTTGGCAGCTTGGGTATATTTGCCTAATGCAGCTATGCCGCCCATTACCGCTGCTGCTAGTAAACCCAAAGGACCTCCTAGCAGCAGTAGACCAGCAGCCGCTGCTTGAGCTGCTGTGGTCAACGAATCAACACTGTCGTTGAACGCTGCTGCACCTTTTTTTCCTTGGTACATTGACGATGCAGCTTGACCCATGGCCTTGCCAAGATTGATTACAGCGTCTGCCCCTTTTCCCGAAGCAGCAGTAAAGTTCTTGAGACCAAATTGAGCTGATATTTCAGCATCTTTGAGACGTTCAGCAGTGTTGGCATGTAGTTGCCCGTACAACTTCATTTCCCGATTGACGTCTGCCATTATTTCGGCAAATTCTTGTGCTTCGCGATTTATATCAGCCATGTTTTGTTACCCATAAGTAGAACTATATTTATAGGCACTCTATGACCCAACTTTCTAACCCCTTGCGACAATACTTTAGGCAACCTGCAATTTACCTGCGGCTACCCACTGGTGGCAAGCACTGGCCACCCGGAGCACTGGAAATGACAGTCAACAAAGAATTGCCTGTGCTGCCTATGACTGCCATTGACGAAATCACTTACAGAACACCTGACGGATTGTTCAACGGGCAAGCAGTGGTCAGCGTGATACAAAGCTGTGTGCCCAACATCAAAGATGCTTGGAAAATTCCGCAGCCAGATATCAATGCAATCTTGACTGCTGTGCGAATTGCCAGCTACGGACATGAACTTGAAATTGGAACCAAATGTCCCAACTGCACTCACGAAGATGAGTACAACCTAGACCTGCGAATTGTGTTGGATCAGTTGAAAAGTCCAGATTTTGACGAACCCATGATTCACGGTGATTTGACCATTACTTTCTGCCCCATGAGCTACGAGAGTCAAAATATGACTAATCAAGAGCAGTTCGAAGAACAAAAAATGATGCAACTGCTGCCAACAGCAGACATGGAAGAAAAAGAAAAAATTCAGAGAATGCAAGAAGTCTTGAAAAAGATTACTGAACTTACTCTCAAAGCACTCAAGTGGAGTATTGCCAGCATACGAACTCCTGGTGCCATTGTAAGTGAGCCTGAATTCATTGACGACTTTTTGAAAAACTGCGATCGTGCTTTGTTCAACAAGATACGAGACCGTGTGATTGAACTGCGTCAAAATTCTGAAATCAAACCAATTGGTATCACTTGTACTGAATGCAAACACCAGTATGAACAACCTTTGACTCTGGACATGACAAGTTTTTTCGAACCCGCCTCCTGACCGCTAATGCCGAAGAAATTGCCAACATAGTAGATGGCATGGAGCGGGAGGCTGATAGTATTCGAAATGAAAGTTTAAAAATGTCATGGTACATGCGCGGTGGAATAACTTATGATCAAGTGTTGGCCTTGAGTGCCAGTGAACGCACAATGATTTCAGCCATTATCAAAGACAACTTGGAAACCACAAAAAAATCAAAATTGCCATTTTTCTGATGCAACTAGAAACTGTAACTCAAGACATTCTGCACTGGGTGGAAAACTTTGTAGAAAAGCCACATCCTGCACTAGGAGGTTGGCCTCCGTGTCCGTTTGCAAGACAAGCAAGATTGAATCACAAGGTCAAAGTCATGATTGGCATTGATCCTTACTATGACATGAAGTCCAGAGCCAGTTGGGGCATGGGTGACCACGAAGTAATTGTGTATGCCTACGATCCTGCTGTATGGCTCTACGAACAATTTAGCACTGCACTCCGAGATGCCAATCAGGAATTTTTGTTGAGCAAAGATTTACTGGTGTTGGAAGATCATCCTGCTGACCCAGAAATTGTCAACGGCGTCAGCATGAATCAAGGTACCTATGCACTGGCCATGGTGCAAAGTCTCAGCAAGCTGGATACAGCAGCAGCACAAATGCACCATAAAGGCTTTTACGATTCATGGCCCACAGACTATCTTGAGCTGTTGTTTCAGCATCGAAAGGATCCCAGAGCATGAGTTATCAGTTTGGCAGGATTGATCTAAGCAAGACCAATTACTCAGAAACAGTAGACTGGGAATACATCACCAGTCGAGAACCCGATGTACTGGCCAAACTAGATGATATCTACAGAACCTACTGCATCTACAAACACTTTGCTAGTGTCATGCCCATGTTTCACAGTAGATACAATGATCCTATGGCTGACATCATTGGCTACTATGACAACAAAAAACTAGTTGCATTCAGTCTAATACGCAAATTTGATTTGCACAATGCACAGTGTGATCAGTTTGCATGGACTTACCATCAACCCAAACTACGGCTGGGTATCGAGACAATGAAAACAGAATGTGCAATTTACAAAGCACGAGGGTTTCGATACCTGTATCTTGAGCAAGCACACCTGTACAAATCCAACATGGACGGATTTGAAATACTAGGACCACTGGAGTAAACACATGGACATTTATACAATCTGGGCCAACAAGGCCGGCGACATTTCAGATCTTGAATGGGTCACGGGCATGAAAAGTTTCTTTGATCATTTGATCTCTGAAGGCAAAATGGAGAGCTATAGAATCACACGCTGCAAGATGGGATTCCGCAGCATTGCTGACATGCCTGAATGGATGATCTTGATGGAGTTCACAGGCATGGCCCAAATGGATTCAGCATTTAAACGGGTAGCACCCCTGGAAGGTGAACTCGAAGTCAAACACAAAAGTTTCAATCAGTTTGTGTCAGGTGATATTCAACATGCCTTGTTCAGGGATTGGCCTGATCAATTTTGATCATTTTCCATTCGGGCAATATAGTTTTCCATTCTTGCTTGGCATCATACCAATTGAGAAAAATTTTTAATTTTTCATGTAAAGTCTGATCAAATTTACACGATTGTATTAGTTTTATTAAGCTATCAATGTTTATATGAGACTCAGTCACATGCGGAGACACAGCTAATTTTATGGATGTTTTTAGAATATCAACTACTGCTTGTTCTATTATTTCTGTAGGAACTGCAGACAATGAAAGATAGTCGGGCTCAACTAACACTTCTAGAGAAATAGAAATATCACGTTGAGAACTCCATTCTAATAGATCAACAAGTTTAGATATGGTAAGAGCTTGTAGTGTATGATGAATATAAATATTGCTTGTGCCATAGCAGTCAACATACCTAGATATGTTAGCATCTATAGTTGCCCAGTTACTGCCTCGACGAACATAATCCTGCAATTGATCTATTCCCTCAAGACTTACCACAAAAGAAACACTTTTAAAATGGCTAAGTTTTTTGTGAGTTTCAACAAGATCTTGACTTCCGTTGGTAATGAATACCAAATCAATGTTGGTTGATTTTGAATGATCAGCTGCAAGTAATTCGTCTATTAGAGTTTGATCTAACAACGGTTCACCACCCAACAATTTAATCTGTTTTGGCTGTTGTTCTAAGATTTGTCTTAGGTGTTGATAATTGTTGTTTTTCTTAAACTCAGATCTAATACGAGTCAAATAATCTGGATCCTCGGATAACTTGGCTTTTACCAAAGTATGTTGTTGATTTTTTTTCCAAATAGTATAAATTTTACTACTAGATCCAGGATTACACATTGCACACGCAAAGTTGCAAAGATTACTGCAACGCACATCTGCGGTGACCAATAGATCATTACGGTAATCTTGTTTGTGTTTTATAAATGATGCTACCCAAGATTTATCAAGATTATTGTTATTGTTAGTTACAGTATTATTAATAACTTGTCTTAGACTAACTTGATTGTATTCTTCTTTTTTCCAGCATGAACTACATTCTGGTAGTGGATTACCAGCGGTTAACTGTTGTCTAAGATATTGCACATAGTCTGAATTTAGCCAAGTTGTCAACAAGTCAGAATTCAGACTATAATCAGTTCTTCCAGAATATTGAGTTTTATCATGATCAATGTTACAACACACCATGAATTTCCCATCAGTATGATTTCTTACACTGAACCACGGTGCCGAACAAAAAGTCTTTTTAGAAAATTCCATTACATATTTAAGAGCTGCTGAGCAGCTCAGTTGATTTCGCTTTGCTCATCAACTTAATAGACATAAGAGCAACGCGACTTTAATACTCATCTAGATTAATTGGTCACACTTAGCCCTGACGGGCTAAGAAAAAACACGAGGTTCTCATCTGAGTAGCTCAGTCACACAGCGTTAGATCTACAGTGTACATACAATATGCACACAACACAGGCGGTTGTCCGGTACCTATTCAATCTGTCTTTACAACGGCGGCTTGCAAACATACGCTATCATGCTTGCAAAGCGTGGGGTTATGGTTAATCCCCATCATTGGGCCTTTTTACAATTCTTTTCAAACAGCAAAACCGCGGCAGTTTGCGATCGTCGTCCGGTCAAGGATAGTTGCTGAGTGCTTGCGGCAGCGGCAAGACTTCCATCCCTGCGATCCCTAATCCAGGTCTAGAGCACACGATATTGGCCTGCGCAAGCCTTAACTGCTTAATTGATTAAAGTTTGTTTATTATGTGCGAACCATGTACTCTTACTTGTATATGGCCGTTGTAATAATCTGTTGATTCTAATACTTGTCTGCTGAACTGTTCACGAGCCTCGATGTAACTACATTCTGACTTGGATGCACAGTAGAAAAGTATCTCTCTGGTAAAGTTTTCGGTGCCTAATTGTTCGATGTCTTTTGAAAGTTCCGGGCTTGAACCGTAGTACTCGCGCCAGTCTGAGTCGACCTTGCTGCGAACTTTCTTTTTCTTTTTTATGCCGTTTTTTTGTTTTACTGTCTTGTAAGTTGTTTTTGAGAACTTAGCTAGTTTTTTGCCTATGTACTTGCGTCCAGATAGATTATTTCTGATTAAGTATACAAATCCAACACACTCTTCGGGCAATGTCTCAACTGGGGTGTTTTGATATTGCCAAGTCATGTGTAGTTTTGCGTTGCTGCCTTATGTAGTAGTTAGCATGATTGACGTGCTGATTGTAATTTTGATGCCTATTATGACAACTCAATGTCTGTGTTGTAACTGGTAAAGCCGTTTTCTTTCACGACTTTGAGTATGTTTTCTACTCGCCCTGCAAGTTCATCTCTATGACTCACTAGCCAAATACTTTTGTTGCGTTCGCGGCTCATTTTCTTCAGTAGTGCAAGACTGGATTCAACACCTTGTGTGTCCAAGCCGTTGTCAATCAGTTCGTCAATGAACAGCAAGTTGATGGGGCTGTATAAACTTTCCCAGACATCACGGAACGCCCAGCTCATGCTTAGTATCAATCGATTACGTTCACCACGACTCAGGTTGTCAAAGTCCAGCTCACGGCCAAGTTCTTCGATGCTGACAGTGAGATCGTTCTGAAACTTCACAGTGTGTGGCAAGCCAATCCGATCTAGATAGTGTGTGAGTCGTGCATTGAGATAGCTCAAGTTCTGATCAATAATCTTCTTGCGAACAAAACTGTCCTTGCTGGTCAGTAGCTTGAGCAAGAAGTCCTGATGATCCTGAACACGAGTAAGCTCATTCAATGCATCATACGCAACTGATTGCAATGCCTGCGTGGTCATGTCAGTGATTTGTTCTGAATACGTGTCTACTTCGGCATGCTTGTTTTGAATTTGTACCAGCAAGTTAGCAACTTGTCCACTGTGTTTGATTGCATCAGCTTCTGAATCGTAGTGAGTCTTGGGAACAGGACCCAGTACCTCTACGGTTGTTTCCGCCAGTTGTTCTGCATACGGATCAGCTTCAATTTGTTTAGCGTCAATCTTTTGCTGAATGTTTTCTACTTCGCTGGAATGACGAATTGCTTCTGCTTCGGTTTTGTAATGTGGTACAGGCTGTGTTGCAGCAACAAAAATTTGTTTTGCTCGCAACACATTCCATTCTTCAGTCTTGGCAGCAACGGCTGCCTGTGCATCACTGAGTAATTTTTCTTTGTCAGCAAGTACTGTGGAATGTTGCACGTCATGAAAATCTTGACCACAAGCATAACACTTGTGATCGTTTAGTGTGACAATTTCAGCAGCCAACTTTGAGATCAACACAGATTCTTTGTCAATATCTTTGCCCAGGCGAGCAACTTCTTTATCACGATCTGCTAGTTCTTTTGACTTTGTGATATACTCTGCTAGTGCTTGGTGTGCTTGTAATTCTGCTGCCACATCAAGTTCGCTGATGCTGGCCCTTAGCGTTTCTAAGTCTGCTAGATCTTTACTTTGCTTTTGTTGCCATGCTGTTTGGCGAGCCAACAGTGAATCTCGAGCATCTTGTTGTGTTTTCTTTGTGTTGTAAATTGCCAAGGCCTGGTGAGCTATCAGCTCTTCGGCAATGTTAATCTTGGACAAGTCGTTGTATTGCACAACCAATTGTGCAATGTCACTGTCGTGTTTGGTCTTCCACAAAGTTTGTCTGCGTTTTAAAGTTTCGATCTGTTCTTCGATACGCTTGTTGGCTTCTTGCACAGCTCGTATACGCATTTCTTCTTGAGTAATAGAATCTTTGGTAATCTTGTTGAGGTCTTTGATCTTGTCAGCTCGCTCGCTCAGCAGTGTAATGCCCAGCAACTGCTCGATGATTGCTCGTTGCTCATTGGACTTCAGGCTCAAAAACGGTTCAGTGTAAGTATTCAGTGCCAGAATGTGCTTGAACATATCATGGCTCATGCCAATCACTCGTTCGATAGCATCTTGTGTTTCTCTACTGTCACCCTGTGCATCATCAGAACTTTTGTCTTCGTTGTTGACGTAAAAGCGTAGCACATTGGGCTTGCGGCCTCGTTCAATTCGGTATTCCTGTCCATTGACGCCAAAGTCTAGGCCAACCAACATATTCTTGCCGTTGGTTTTGTTCACAAGATTGTCCTTGCGAATATTGCTTAGAGCATTGCCGTATAGTGCATAGCTTAGTGCATTGATGATTGTGGTTTTGCCTGTGCCGTTACGTGATCCGTCACCGCCTAGATCCATATTCTCACCCAGCACAAGTGTAAGATCGTTACGATCAAAGTTGATACCTTGTGTGGCATTGCCCACACTCATGAAGTTTTTAACGGTTAAATTTTTAATATGAATCATACTGTGTCTTATTTGCTAGTATACACGTATCCCATTGCAGATGCAATCTCGTTATGGGTTAATGCAAAGTTTTCCTGACGAATTTTGTCGTAATAGCCGATGTATTGCTGAAATTCTGTGCCAGGGCCAGCAGGAGAACTAAGCAGTGTTGTTGCAATGTTTTTGAGCTCTGGCCATCGACAGTTTTGATATCGAGCAATAACTAACTGTTGTGCAGATTTGGTTAAATTTTTAATGTCCAGAAGTGCAGGCTGAGAGACATAGTTTAATCGAACTTTAATACCTAATTGCTCAGCCCACTCAAACACATCTCCGAGATAAAATACGTTCATTATATTTACTGATGGCATTAAACTGATTTCAACGTTTGGCAATTTTAAATTGAGCAAACGTGTAATGTTTGATTCAATCTCAATCCAACTTCCGCCTCGTTCTAGTTCGAATCGTTTACCTATATTATCGATGCTAAAATGAATGTCTACATGCCTAAAATGCGACCATAGGGGGATTAATTTTTCTGGCCAGATGGAACCATTGCTGTTATAGTGCAAACGTATTTTACTAGCATGTCTCTCTTTGACTGCAATTTTTGCTAACTGTGTTAACGACTTTACTAAAAATGGCTCACCACCATACATGTCAATATTGATTAATGAATCAAGAATCTTGCTAACTTGAGTTAACGCAGCCGATTCTTGATCCCAATTATAAATTTTTATTGGTATAGTTTTGTGTCTATGTTGCTCTTCGGCATGCGAAGAACTAGAATCACTATTGCAAATTCTACATTTAAAATTACACACTGATCCAGGCTTGATATCCAACCTAGAAATAACTGGACTGTGGAGATGATTTATTAAATCTGTCTTTAACAGTGATAAATGCAGCATACGACTACTAGTAATTCCCATGCTCTCGGTATTCCAGCATTTAGTACAGCCTTTGGGTTTTTTGCCTGATAAAAACTCTTGTCGCAATTCTTGCAATTCTGGAGCTTGGAAAAGTTCAGTTAACTCAGTTTTTATAACATTACCGATAACACCGTTATACACACAACAAGGTTTTACATTTTGTGCAGCATCAATTTCTAAATGCATCCACGGAAGTGGGCAAATAGTATTAGGTAATGTAAAATTTGTGCCTAATTTGGTTGTGGATAAAAATTCCCCTGTGATAATTTTGAAAGGTACAGTATCAGTGCTGAATTCTAAACATATACGTTGATTAGATAGTAATGAGTCTTGGCTGACGATTATCACAAAAAAGTTACTAACATCAATGTAATTGGCAGCTTGATATAACTGTATTAACAGGTCATCCGGCACAGCATGCGATGTATAGATTATTAATCGTTCATTGGGTTGATAAACACTACGCCAGTTCTTTTGAAAAAATTTATAAGCTGCCGCCGGGCTGTGTGTTAACTCTGCTAAATCAACACAGTCTAGCACCTGGTAGTCTTTTTCTATCAAGGCCAGAAACTCTGTAACACTAATCATATTGTCTCATTAAATTTGTTTTCCATGGCAGCATCCTGAGATTAGCAACTGCTGATGCTTTGTCTACTAGGATTTTTTATTTGGATCATAGATTTGGCGCTTGGTTAATCAAGTAGTATAACATATCTTTTGTAGAAGTAAAATATCTATCTTGATGAAACGGCATTTCTTTGTTGAAAATTTTTTCTAGTTGGCCGTTGATGTAACTTTCTTGAAACAACGACAGATTTGGAACATTGATGTCTGCACCTTGTTGAATGCAAGATATGACATGATCACACATCTCTTTGTGATTGACATATGGGATAAATGAGATAAATTGTTGATATTGTTTATAAAATTCTGAAGAGAAGTCAAATGTTCGTCCAAGAAATAATTCTAATTTATTGATTCGTTCAACAAACAAATCTATATTATAAAAATCTTTGAAGTTGAAATAAAACACCTTGCAACTATTTTTATACCTTAGATTTTTTTGTTTGATCCAGTAACCGTTTATTCCTGGGTCACGAAATCCAAATTTATAAAACTCTCTAAGAACGTATCTGGGAATATTGTTATCAGTTTTTTGTAGAAATGGATACGAATGGTGTATCAATGCCAACGTATCTTGGTAGAAACGGTTGTTTAGTTTAGCAACAGTATCAACTTCGAGATTGTTGTTGTCTAAGGCAAGATCGGCAGCTCTTAGTAAACTAACTGATGATAGCAGCAGTAGATCTTCTTGTTCAAATCGAATACTAATAAGTTGCGACACGTTGTTCAATTCTGACATGAACTTTTCGGACCAATGCTCTGCGTAAAATAAACGATTGTTGACATAACTGTCAGTTACATAATGACTAGTCCCAATGGAAGTAAATGCGCCACCGGCAACATCTGCAATATTAAAATATTTGTTTAGAACATTTTCTAAAAAGTGTCCGTGACTTCCGGCAACAAAGTCAATTGGAATTTTATTATGTAACATGATTACAACCAAAATGTATAAACAGTTTGTTGATGCTAACAGAATACACAAACTCTTTAACGGTAAACCCTGGAATATTAATACTGGCCATATTGTAAAATCTATCCACCAACCGGGTATCGTCGATAAAAGTTGTATTCATATTTATAATCAGATGACTAGCTTGATAAGCATTGGATACACTTGTTAGCAAATTGGTTAGATTAGCAAGACTACGATATTTCAGCATAGGAGATCGATCAAATACCACCACAGGAGTAACAACGTCTAGACTAGGCCAGCGTATGCAATGATCTTGTTGATCATCAACTAATTTGTCAAATTTGTTCCTGCTTAATTTGAATTGCAATGCATTTTTTACAGTTTCTAATCTGATTATCCTGTTATTAGGAAACATATCATAATAATGCCACGCACAGCAATCGACTAGCACACACTCGTTGGAAAAAATTTCTAAGTTTATTAATTGGTGCTTAGAATCAAATTGTTGACAGTAAACCTGTTGATAAAACTTGTCTCGGTTCTCGTCAGTAACTTTAGTTTGAAGTATTATACCCATAAACCCATGTTAACGGTTGCACAAAATTAAAATATTTTCCTAGATCCTGGTCAAACATGCCAGACTTTGTTACTATAAATCCTTGATCTTCTGTGATGTTGGTAATAAACTGTATCAAATCGGTGCTGTGATTTTCGGTATTTCTTATAACTTTGTTGGTATCGTTGCCTAGAATACAATATCGATTTATACCTATGTAAAATGTTTTAACATGACTAGCTAAATGTTGCTTGCAGTTAGCAATAATTGTAGAAACCCACATTGAGCTATTTAAAATTAAAATAAGATTTTCAGACGTTGAGTCATGAGTAAAATGCTGCTTGAATTCGTTATCGGTGCCAATGTAGTTTACATGCATGTTGTTGAATAACTCCATAATCAATTTATCTTGGTCGCATAATGTAGTTCCTAATTGAACGGTTCGCCAACTCATAAGTTTTGATAAATCTTCAGCAGTAGTTTGTTATCATAGAACTCTGACTCAATGTTGGTCAGCTGATCGGTAACAATTTGATCCACGCTTTCAAACTTGATCTCGCCTGGTGCAAG